>ERZ1106951.3020-NODE-3020-length-12466-cov-7.251309_pt1 | contig 12466 bp, 6 predicted proteins | sample MGYA00403676_ERZ1106951 | MGnify/ENA primary metagenome ERZ1106951 (study PRJEB35170, sample SAMEA104062398) | human gut metagenome | biome: human gut; feature: human-associated habitat; material: faeces | place: Denmark | collected 2012-04-23 ...
TGTCGTCAGCTCGTGTCGTGAGATGTTGGGTTAAGTCCCGCAACGAGCGCAACCCTTGTCACTAGTTGCTACGCAAGAGCACTCTAGTGAGACTGCCGATGATAAATCGGAGGAAGGTGGGGATGACGTCAAGTCCTCATGGCCCTTATGGCTAGGGCCTCACACGTCATACAATGGTCGGAACAGAGGGCAGCGAAGCCGCGAGGTGGAGCAAATCCCAGAAAACCGATCGTAGTCCGGATTGCAGTCTGCAACTCGACTGCATGAAGTCGGAATCGCTAGTAATCGCGGATCAGCATGCCGCGGTGAATACGTTCCCGGGTCTTGTACACACCGCCCGTCACACCATGGGAGTGGGGTTCACCAGAAGACGTTTGTCTAACCGTAAGGAGGACGGCGTCCACGGTGGGCTTCATGACTGGGGTGAAGTCGTAACAAGGTAGCCGTACCGGAAGGTGCGGCTGGATCACCTCCTTTATAGAGAGTACCTCCGAGTAGCTCTACTTAGCATGGTGTTCACACTTATCATTCGTTGAATGATTAGCTCTTTAAAAATTTGGAAAAGAAACGAAGCGTTCAATTTGCTGTTTCGGTCGTGATGAGATGATCGGAACGTTAAGGCGAATTGAGGGTTGTGATTGCATTCATTGATCATTGAAGTTCTCAAGAACCGACATATCAGAGAAACAGCACGTTATAGGTTGCTTGTTAACTCTGGAGGCAAAAGGCTCCAGGGTTATAGGATCAAGTGACTAAGTGTATGTGGTGGATGCCTTGGCGATCACAGGCGATGAAGGACGTGACAGCCTGCGAAAAGCTGCGGGGAGTTGGCAAATAAACTTTGATCCGCAGATGTCCGAATGGGGGAACCCACCTCTTTTGAGGTATCTCTAGCTGAATACATAGGCTAGGGAGGCGAACGGAGTGAACTGAAACATCTAAGTAACTCCAGGAAAAGAAATCAACCGAGATTCCGAAAGTAGCGGCGAGCGAAATTGGATCAGCCTAATGCTCGATAACAACGGCTAATACTGGCACAGTCTGGAAAGTCTGGCTATAGAGGGTGATAGCCCCGTACAGGAAATTAGCGTTGTGGTACTAAGTGCATGAAAAGTAGGGCGGGACACGTGACATCCTGTCCGAAGATGGGGGGACCATCCTCCAAGGCTAAATACTCGTGATCGACCGATAGCGTACCAGTACTGTGAAGGAAAGGCGAAAAGAACCCCGGGAGGGGAGTGAAATAGAACCTGAAACCGCATACATACAAACAGTAGGAGCCTCGTTAAGGGGTGACTGCGTACCTTTTGCATAATGGGTCAGCGACTTACGTTTAATGGCAAGCTTAACCGATTAGGGGAGGCGTAGCGAAAGCGAGTTCGAATAGAGCGATTTGAGTCGTTAGGCGTAGACCCGAAACCAGATGATCTATCCATGGTCAGGTTGAAGATGTGGTAACACACATTGGAGGACCGAACCGACTAGTGTTGCAAAATTAGCGGATGAACTGTGGATAGGGGTGAAAGGCTAAACAAATCTGGAGATAGCTGGTTCTCCCCGAAAACTATTGAGGTAGTGCCTCGTGTATAACTCCAGGGGGTAGAGCACTGTTATGGCTAGGGGGACATGGCGTCTTACCAAACCATGGCAAACTCCGAATACTTGGAAGTTGAGCACGGGAGACAGAGCACCGGGTGCTAACGTCCGGACTCAAGAGGGAAACAACCCAGACCGCCGGCTAAGGTCCCTAATATTGTCTAAGTGGAAAACGAAGTGGAAAGGCTAAAACAGTCAGGAAGTTGGCTTAGAAGCAGCCATCCTTTAAAGAAAGCGTAATAGCTCACTGATCGAGTCTTTCTGCGCGGAAGATGTAACGGGGCTAAGACAATAACCGAAGCCGCGGATTCACACGTAAGTGTGAGTGGTAGGGGAGCGTTCTGTAAGCCTGCGAAGGTGGCTTGTAAAGGCTGCTGGAGGTATCAGAAGTGCGAATGCTGACATGAGTAACGTTAAAGTGGGTGAAAAGCCCACTCGCCGTAAGCCCAAGGTTTCCTGCTCTACGTTCATCGGAGCAGGGTGAGTCGGCCCCTAAGGTGAGGCTGATAAGCGTAACTGATGGGAACAAGGTTAATATTCCTTGACCGCCGTTGAGTGCGAAGGGGGGACGGAGTATTGAAGATCATCCGGGTGTTGGATATCCCGGTTTGCGCGCGTAGGAGGCTGATAGGCAAATCCGTCAGCGAATCTCCGAGGCAAAGCATCGAGACCTTTTAGGTCGAAGTGATTGGATGTGCTCCCAGGAAAAGCCTCTAAGCTCCAGCTCAACGGGACCGTACCGCAAACCGACACTGGTGGGCGAGCTGAATATGCTCAGGCGCTTGAGAGAACTCAGGAGAAGGAACTCGGCAAATTGACACCGTAACTTCGGGATAAGGTGTGCCTTTGTAGTGTGAAGGAAGAAACATCCGGAGCATGAAGAGGTCTCAGAGAATTGGTGGCTGCGACTGTTTACTAAAAACACAGCACTCTGCAAAGACGAAAGTCGACGTATAGGGTGTGATGCCTGCCCGGTGCTGGAAGATTAATTGATGGGGTGCAAGCTCCTGATCGAAGTCCCAGTAAACGGCGGCCGTAACTATAACGGTCCTAAGGTAGCGAAATTCCTTGTCGGGCAAGTTCCGACCTGCACGAATGGCATAACGATGGCCACACTGTCTCCTCCTGAGACTCAGTGAAGTTGAAGTGTTTGTGATGATGCAATCTCCCCGCGGCTAGACGGAAAGACCCCATGAACCTTTACTGTAGCTTTGCATTGGACTTTGAACCGATCTGTGTAGGATAGGCGGGAGGCTGAGAAGCGGTGACGCTAGTCATCGTGGAGCCGTCCTTGAAATACCGCCCTGATTTGTTTGAGGTTCTAACCTAGGTCAGTGATCCTGATCGGGGACCGTGCATGGTAGGCAGTTTGACTGGGGCGGTCTCCTCCTAAAGGGTAACGGAGGAGTGCGAAGGTACGCTAGGTACGGTCGGAAATCGTGCTGATAGTGCAAAGGCAAAAGCGTGCTTGACTGCGAGACCCACAAGTCGAGCAGATACGAAAGTAGGTCTTAGTGATCCGGTGGCTCTGTATGGAAGGGCCATCGCTCAACGGATAAAAGGTACTCTGGGGATAACAGGCTGATACCGCCCAAGAGTTCATATCGACGGCGGTGTTTGGCACCTCGATGTCGGCTCATCTCATCCTGGGGCTGTAGCCGGTCCCAAGGGTATGGCTGTTCGCCATTTAAAGAGGTACGTGAGCTGGGTTTAAAACGTCGTGAGACAGTTTTGTCCCTATCTGCCGTGGGCGCTGGAAGATTGACGGGGGCTGCTCCTAGTACGAGAGGACCGGAGTGGACTCACCTCTGGTGTACCGGTTGTCACGCCAGTGGCATCGCCGGGTAGCTATGTGGGGAAAGGATAACCGCTGAAAGCATCTAAGTGGGAAACCTGCCTGAAGATAAGTCTTCCTGGAGGCTTGACCTCCCTAAAGAGTCGTTCGAGACCAGGACGTTGATAGGTTGGGTGTGTAAGCGCTGTAAGGCGTTAAGCTAACCAATACTAATTGCTCGTGCAGCTTGATCCTATAACCGTGAAGCTTTTGACTGGATGTCAGAGTTTGATGAGAATGTAGATGAATCGCTGAGGTAATCAAGACCTTAGCTTCGTTTCTTTACCAAAGCAAAGAATTTTAAAGCTTTGCTCGGTGACCATAGCGTAGTGGAACCACTCCTTCCCATTCCGAACAGGACAGTGAAACACTTCAGCGCCGATGATAGTTGGTTGTATTTCCAGTGAAAGTAGGACATTGCCGAGCTCTCCCATTAGAGACCCCTGTTACCTTGACGGTAGCAGGGGTTTCGTCTTTTCTGGCCTTCCTCTTTTTCAAAACAAAAAAATCGGTCATCGTCTTTTTTGACCATGACCGACTTTGTGTTGGCTCCTTGCCTCTTTAGCTCAGGAGGATAATCTGTTCACTCAACTGAGCACGTAAGAGGTTCTGTGCCTTGCGCTCATCCCCCTCCTTGATGGCAGAGAGGAGTTCACGTTCTTTCTGGGCAATATTGAGGAAGAATTGCGGATCGTAGCGAGGAAGCTTTTCCGTTGTCTTTTCAAAGTAGGTGACAAGCGCCGCGGAGAAGACCTGAAGCACACGGTTGCCGCACGCTTCAAGAAGCAACAAGTGGAATTCTCTATCCCAGTGGTCCGCATCACGCGTGTTATGCGCATTGCGTTCAATCTCTTCAATCGCGTTTTCTAAGCGTCCCAACATCGCTGGCGTCATACGACGAATCGCGAGCGGGATGATATCGACTTCAATCAAGAGACGCGCTTCAATAAATTCGCGAATATCGAAGTTAGCGATATCCATCTGCACTTGAATCTGCGCAGAGAGGTTCTTCGGCTCCAACGTATTGACTTTCATACCGCGCTTAGGCGCGCGATCAATGATGCCCATCTGAGCGAGCACGCTAAGCGCTTTACGAACCTTGTAGCGCGTGATATTGAATCGCGCAGCGAGTTCCGCTTCCGTGTCGATATGGCCATTGTTTTTGGCTTGTTCCAAGATGTGCTGGTGAATCTGATGAAAGAGAATCTCTTCAGCACTCTGTGGTTTATCCGTGTTACTGGGCATGTTGTGTTGGCTTTAGGAGAATAAAGATAAAAAAGAGGGGCTCTTTTGGAATCCTCCCTCTAATCATAAACTAGCCAGAATTGAAATGTCGACCAAGAGAGCGTCTCTCAGCGCATTTAAAGCGCTATTCCGACAACGTTTTTGCTTTATTGCAAAGTTCGTACAGTTTAGCGAGCGCTTCGCGTGGCGAGAGATCGTCAATTTCGATTTGCGCGATCGTATCAACGAGTGCTCGGCGTTCCTCTTCAAAAGGATCCTCCGCTTCAGGCAAAACACTGCTAGAGGTTTCTGGTGCGACTTGCGTTTCGAGAAACCCTAAATCATCAAAGAGACTCCCCTGGGGCGTCTGATTTTCTGCTTCACGGCTCTCGAGCTTTGAGAGGTAAGCTTCTGCTCGGCGTACCACATGAGAGGGGACGCCAGCGAGCTGTGCAACGGCAATCCCGTAGCTTCGGTTTGCCGGACCCTCAGAGATCTCATGCAAGAAAACGATGCGCTTTTTGGACTGCGTTGCCGAGACATGCACGTTAGCCACTTCTTTTAAGTGACCCGCGAGCTCCGTGAGTTCAAAGTAGTGCGTGGCAAAAAGCGTGAGACTGCGTGTGCCTTCGACGAGTTCTTGTGCAATGGCGGCAGCCAGGGAAAGCCCGTCAAACGTTGCGGTGCCGCGTCCAATTTCATCCATCAACACGAGCGAGCGCTCTGTTGCTTGGTGCAGGATCGTAGCGGCTTCCGTCATTTCCACCATAAAGGTTGAGCGACCACGCGCTAAGTCGTCACTCGCGCCAATACGCGTGAGGATACGGTCAATAGGACCAATCACCGCGCTCTTAGCTGGGACAAAAGCACCAGCCCAAGCAAGAAGCGTAATCAACGCGACGCTTCGCATATAGGTGGACTTACCACCCATATTGGGACCTGTGATCATCAAGCAGCGTCGTCCTGCCCCCAAACGGCAGTCGTTCGGGACAAAGGTTTCAATCGTGGTTTCAACGACTGGGTGGCGACCTGCCTCAATATCAATCCCAATGCGATTGTTCAGTGTTGGACGCACCCATTGGTGTTCTTTGGCGTGCATCGCAAGACTTGCTAGCGCATCGCTCTGAGCGATAGCTTGCGCAGACTGCATTAAGACGGCGACATAGGGGTTGAGCACTTTAATGAGTTCATCGTAAAGGGCTTTCTCTAAGTCGTTCGCACGTTCTTTGGCACTAATCGCTTTGTCTTCGTATTCCTTTAATTCGGGTGTGATGAAGCGCTCGACGTTTTTTAACGTCTGGCGACGATGGTAGTGCACAGGAACGTCAGGAGCTTGTCCTTTGCTCACTTCGATAAAGAACCCGTGCACGCGGTTATATTCCACACGAAGGGTTGAGAGCCCCGTGGCAGCCTTTTCTCGCGCTTCTAAATCCATCAAGAATTGGCCTGTGTTATCACGAAGAGCACGAAGTTCGTCGAGCTCCGCGTTAAAGCCAGCACGAATCACATCCCCATCACGCAAGAAGGTGGCAGGTTCATCAAGTAGTGCGGCTTCTAAGTGCTCTGAAAGTTCTTCAGGGAGTTCAATCGCGTCTCCTTGTGTGTGGAACCACTCGGACTTCAATTGAGCTAAGAGCGCACGAATGCCTTTTACCGTGGGAAGCGCATCGCGCAGGGCGGCCAATTCTTTAGGACGCACAGAACCCAAGGTAATTCGGCTTGCAATACGTTCAATATCAGGCAGGCGCGAGAGCAGGATGCGCAGGTCTTCTAGAGTGCTGTCAGAGAAAAATTCTTCAATTGCGCTGTGGCGGCTTTCTGCCAGTGCGCGATCACGCAACGGTTCATTGAGCCAGCGCTTTAGGGTGCGAGAGCCCATCCCCGTTTGGCAGTGGTCCAGAATCGAGAAAAGCGTAGGCCCTTTGGTTTCTACTCGAAGACTATCGCTAATTTCCAAATTACGACGGCTAGCAGGATCGATCACCACAAAGTCTTCTTCATGAAGAATCTTGAGGGGTTCGATAAAAGGCATGATGTCGACTTGCGTTTCTTCGGTGTAATCAAGCAGTGCATTCGCAGCAATCAAGACTGCGGGCGCTTCTTCTAGACCAAAGGCATCTAAGTTGTCGACATTGAAAAGCTTTTTGAGCGCTTCCTCACCGTGCTCGCCATCAAAGTGCCATTCGGGCATTGGGGTGATGGTGAGCTCAGGATAATCTTCGCGGAACTGATCCTTCAATTTTTCTGGGACCAACATTTCCGTTGGGGAAATACGAAAGAGTTCACTTGCAAGCGACGCGGCAGGAATTTGGTTTGCCAAGAAGCGCCCGTTACTTAACGTCAACCAGACAAGTCCCCAGGTTTCTGCTTTGCTGTTCAAAGGCGCAACAGAAAGGAGCACCGCGTCGTCCTTTTCAGGAAGAAGCGAAGCGTCCGTGAGCGTCCCAGGCGTAATGATGCGCGAAATACGGCGCTCCATTAAGCCTTTGCCAGGCGTGCCGAGTTGCTCTGCAATCACAATTGATTCACCGAGTTTGACGAGCCGTGCAATGTATTGGTCAAGCGAGACAGCAGGAATCCCTGCCATGGGAATGGGCTCCCCATTTTTCATCTTGCCGCGCTTGGTGAGCGTAATGCCAATTAAACGGTTGGCCTTAATGGCGTCATCGAAAAACGTTTCATAGAAGTCGCCCATGCGAAAGAGCACCAAGGTGTGAGGATACTTTTGCTTGACCTCAACGAATTGGCGCATAGCAGGGGTGAAATCAGTAATCTCAAAAGATTCAATAGAAGGGGATGACGTCATGTTTCTAAACTGGTGAAAGCGATAACAATAACCTTCTATTTTAGCGCATTAGGTCACTCTTCCCAAAAATGCCCTTCGCTTTCTGAGGGCGCAAAAAAAGAGCACGCTTTTTTTAGCGTGCTCTTCAAAATCGACTTCTCGCGAATTATTCAGCTTTAGGAGCTGGGAGCTTGCCAACGAGCGGCAAGAGCTGAGCGAAGATCTTTGGCGTGCCAGCGCAAACCTGACCGCTCTTTAACCAGTTTTCACCGCCTTCGAGGTCGGTGATCAAACCTCCAGCTTCGAGCACCAACAAGCCACCAGCGGCGATATCCCACTGAGACAAGCCACTTTCCCAGAAACCATCGTAGCGACCGCAGGCGAGCCAAGCGAGGTCAAGGGCAGCGGAGCCGGGACGACGGATACCAGCCGTGCGTTCAGCAACACGCATAAAGCTCATCATATACTGCTTGAAGTTATCCGTACGACGGAAGGGGAAGCCCGTACCGATCAAAGCACGGTTCATATCAATCAAGTTGGAGACACGGATACGGCGGTTATCTAAGAACGCACCCTGACCTTTTTCAGCGTGGAAGAGTTCGTTTTTCGCAACGTCATAAACCACCCCCAAGACCACTTCGTCGCGGTAGAGAAGCGCAATCGAAACTGCGTACTGAGGGACACCGTGCATGAAGTTGAGCGTGCCATCGATCGGATCGATGATCCAGAGGTAGTCACTATTCTTCGGACCAATGCGACCTGCTTCTTCCGTCAAGATAGCGTGAGTAGGATAGGCCTGCTGAAGGCATTCAACGATAACCGCTTCAGAATCACGATCCGCATTCGTGACAAAGTCGTTCACGGCCTTATTGTCGACCTGCAACTGGTCAAGACGAGTGGCTACACGAGAGATTTCGTTGCCGGCTGTACGAGCCGCTTTAATCGCGGTGGAAAGAAAAGGAGATGGCATGGTGTATCTAGAACAATTTCAAAATTCAATTTGAGCGTGAGCTGTGAAGAGTCGAGCTCACTCAAGAAAGCGCCTATTGTACTCTAAGTTTTTAACGGGAGGCGCGAAGAGCGAGGAGGAGAATGAAGGAAGAATGCGCCACAAAGCCTCTCACACGTATACAATATGCGAGTCTTTGCGTGTCAAGAGGATTTCTTGATGTGCGTTTTCTTCACTAAGGAGTAGCCTTCTCATGTCTCAGCCATCGTGGTCTGATCGAATTCGTTTTGTGCTCTGTGAACCAGGCCACCCCGGCAATATTGGTTCTGCGGCACGCGCGATTAAAACCATGGGATTTCACGATTTACGCGTTGTGAATCCTCGTGAAGCGAATTACCGCACCCACGAAGAGGCTGTAGCCTATGCGACGAGCTCAGTAGATGTCTTAGAAGCGAGTCGCTCTTACACGTCGCTCACCGAAGCACTCGAAGGGGTGACCTACGCTTGGGCGTTGACTGGCTACGATCGTGAATTTGGTCCAGCGCTCACTCCTTTGCGTGAAGCGAGTGTGGCAAGCCGCAATTGGCTCGAGCAAGAAGAGGGCGACATTGCCTTTGTGTTTGGCACAGAGCGCAGTGGTCTCACTAACGAAGAAGTGATGCTCTGCCAAGGGTGCATTGCGATTCCTTGTAATCCAGAGAGCCCCAGTCTTAATCTCGCGCAGGCCGTGCAGATTACCGCTTATGAAATGCATATGACGCTTTTGGAAGAGAAGGGGCAAAAGCTCTATGACTGGCAGTCGCGCTTCTCGCGTGAAGCCCCAGCGAGCGTGGAAGCGATTGAAGGCTTTTACGAGCATTGGGAAAAAGCAATGATTGCCTGTGGGGTTCATAACCCCGAAAATCCCAAATTCTTGATGCCAATGACGCGTCAACTCTTTGGTCGCAGTGGGTTAACGCAGACCGAAATTGACCTCTTGCGTGGGATTTGTTCTGCCATTATTTGCCCCAAGCGAGAACGCGCTGGGCGCAAAAAGCCGTGAGAAAACGCTAACTTCCTTTAGGCGTGCTATCGTATAGCCGATTGGTGTAGTGCTGAAAATTTCGCACAACGCTCGGGTTTTCTGTCAAAATGGCAGGGAAGATGCATTTTTCAGGTATCTTTACCCCAACCAACGGACTACTCAAAACAATTAAAAAGAGACACTATGTTTGAACGTACAAAAGAATTAATTCAGACCATTATGGATCGCGACCCCGCGGCCAAATCCAAGTGGGAAGTGGTTTTTGCCTATCCTGGATTCCATGCCGTGATGATTCACCGCTTCTCGAGCTGGTGTTGGTTGCAAGGCTGGTGTTCGTTTGGACGTTTCGTCTCTCACGTCGGTCGCTTCTTGACTGGTATTGAAATTCACCCGGGTGCCAAGATTGGTCGCCGTGTCTTTATTGACCACGGAATGGGAGTGGTGATCGGGGAAACCGCTGAGGTGGGTGACGATTGCACGCTCTACCATGGTGTGACCTTGGGTGGGACTTCGCTTACTGAGGGCGAAAAACGCCACCCGACTTTGGGTAAAGGCGTGATTGTGGGTGCTGGCGCTAAGATTTTGGGTGGCTTCCTTGTCGGAGACAATGCTCGTATTGGTTCCAATGCGGTCGTTTTAAAACCCGTTGAAGAAGGGCAGACCATCGTTGGGGTGCCTGGTCGCGCAGTGGGTCAAACGAAGCGTGAACAAGAAGAAGCGCCGAAGTTTGAAGCTTACGCCGTGGATAAGAACGAGATGGACCCCTATATCCTTGCCATCAAAGAGTTGGCTCGTGTGACTGGGGAACAAAACGCCGTGATCGAACAGTTGAACGCTCAGGTGCGTGCCTTGGGTGGCAAGGGTGTGGAAGAACTCCCGAAACTCAATACGCGTAACGTAGGGGTGCCTACGCGCCGCGCTCGTCACCATCGTCAAAAGGATGCTCGTCGTCCAAATCGTGAAAACGAAAAGCAAGGCTAAAAAATCAATTTCTATCGAAAAAAGGAGAACTTAAAAAGTTCTCCTTTTTGTATTAATGCTTCACTTTAGGCGCAACCGTCAGCACCTCTAAGAGTTTCGCTTCGAGCGCAATCACTGTCGCATCGTCTCTGAGCACTGGCGAATCAATCAAGAAGACGTCTTCGACGCGCTCGCCCAATGTGGCAATCTTCGCGGTCTGCAAATTAATCTTGTAGTCGTAGAGCACACGGAAAATCCCGTAAAGCAATCCTGGTCTATCCGTACACACGATGTAGAGAATCCAGGCGTTCCCTCGCTCGTCTGGCGTCAAAGTGACGCTCGGTCGCAGAGGGAAGTGCTGGGAGCGGCGAGAAAGTTTCCCTTGGGCAGGAGCTGGGAGAGGCGTTTCCGAGACAACCGCGGCAGCGAGCCCAGGTTCCAATTTCTTTTGCAATTCTTCAAGCGTATAGCGCTCAAAGCGGTCGGCCACTAAGAACGTATCCAATGCCCAACCGTGACGCGTTGTGTGAACGCGCGTATCAACGACGCTCAACCCTAGTTTCGCGAGATAGGCCACGGCACGCAAGAAGAGCCCTTGGCGGTCAGGCATATAAAGCAAAATCACATAGCCACTTTTGCCCGAGGCTTCCTGCACTTTCACGATTGGCGTTTGCGTGTGCAGGTTGGGGGTGAGTTCCAGCGTATGCCAGATGATTTCTTCAGAGCTGTGGCGCATGAAGTACACCACGTCCAATTCCTTCCAGAAACTGTCGATATCAATCGCAGGGTCTTTTTCCAGAATCTTTGCGCGAGCACTATTGAGACGAAGTTCCATCGCTTCATCCGTGCTACTGCTGTTGCCAGAGAGCATATCCGCGGCGCTATGGTAGAGACGCTCGATGAGTTGCCCCTTCCAAGGCGTCCAGACTTTTGGACTCGTTGCACGAATATCTGCAATGGTCAAAAGATAAAGTGAATCCAAATGTGCCTTATCTTTGACCGTATCGACAAAGCGTTTTACGACGGCTGGGTCTGAGATATCTTGGCGCTGAGCGACCTGACTCATTAAGAGGTGGTAGCGCACCAGAAAGACCATAAAGTCGATATCTTCTTGCTCAAACCCAAAGTCTTTCCCGAAGGCCGCCATCTTTTCAGCCCCAATCAGATCGTGGTGCCCACCTTGTCCTTTACCGATATCGTGAAAGAGTCCGGCAATGACAATACGCCAAGGCTTTTCCACGCTTGCCATGACGTGCGAGCAGTGAGGGTATTCGTGTGCAAACTCGCTTCGCGCAAAGCGACGAATATTACGAATGACGCGTAACGTATGCTGGTCTACCGTAAAGATATGGTAGAGGTCATGCTGCATCTGCCCCACGATGGGACGGAAAGCTGGCAAAAAGCGCCCCAACACGTCCCAAATGTTCATGTCTTTGAGAGCGTGATAGGCGCCCTTTGGCATCGTGAGAATCTGCATAAACATCGCTTGGTTCGCAGGATCCTCACGGAAAGTCTGATCAATCGAAGGCACAGCATGCCAGAGCGCACGCAGCAGACGCGTTGCGTAGCGACCCGTATCAGTGCGGTGGTAGTACTGGTAGAAGGTGCGCAAAATGGCAGAGGGGTCTCGCGTGTAGACTTGGTCGTCCACAATGTCGAGTTCGTCCCCATGCATCACAAAAGCGGGATCTTCAGTGGGCGTCGTTTCTGCTCTCACTTCCCCGAGGATTTTATTCGCGAGGGTTTGCAGTTGAATCACCGAGAGCTGCACCACAGAACGCGCATTGAGGTAGTAGCGCTTCATGAAGGCTTCTGAAGCACGCATTAATTCCGTGGCTTCGTAACCCAACACTTTCGCGAGCTCTTCTTGAATATCAAAAATGAGTCGGTCTTCGTGGCGACCTGTGAGAAGGTGGAGCGCAATACGCCACTGCTTTAAATTCCACCACGCCGCTTTAAGTGCATGGACTTCCTTTTCCGTAATGAGTCCAGCCGTGGCCATGCCTTCCACATTATTGGCAAGGCCTGCGGCTTCTGCGCACCAGAGGAAAACCTGCAGGTCGCGCAACCCACCGGGGCTTTCTTTGAGATTGG
>ERZ1106951.3027-NODE-3027-length-12451-cov-3.707164_pt1 | contig 12451 bp, 9 predicted proteins | sample MGYA00403676_ERZ1106951 | MGnify/ENA primary metagenome ERZ1106951 (study PRJEB35170, sample SAMEA104062398) | human gut metagenome | biome: human gut; feature: human-associated habitat; material: faeces | place: Denmark | collected 2012-04-23 ...
CGTAACTTCACTTCTCTTAAAGACAAAACAGAAAACGACAGTGCTGAAAGTTTCCGGCCTGAAAAGCGGTGACTCCATCGTTTCCTGGAAATCCAGTAATACAAAGGTTGTCACAGTATCCGGAAAAACGAATGGAACCAGCACAGTTACAGCCGGTGCATTGAAGGGAACTGCAACGATCACGATCACATTAAAGAGTGGTCTTAAGAAAACAGTGAAAGTTACTGTTCAGCCGACAACTGTAAAAACAACAAAAATCTCCGGAATCCCGGCAGGAGTAACTTTAAAGAAAGGCCAGAGCAGGGTATTACAGCCAGTTCTCGCTCCGGTAACAAGCCAGGAAAAAGTAACTTATACATCCAGCAAAACATCCGTAGCAGTTGTAGCTTCCAACGGCAAGATCACCGCAAAAGCAAAAGGAACTGCAGTGATCACCGTGAAATCCGGAACCAAAACTGTGAAATGTAAAGTAACCGTAAATTAATATTTCCCCGTTTACAAACCACTGGAAATGTGTTACGATTTTCTCATATGGAAAACTCGTGGAAGAAGAGAGTACATGTGTACACCGTACTACAGGGAAATCCCCGGAGGACTTTTTAGATGCAGGCTGTGACGCAGTTGATGTCATAGATCTGCGGCAGAGTGAATGGTAAAGGTTCACTTTATGCAGGAGTTCCGAGACTGAGAGGGATGTGCAGGCGCAGATGGAAGATGGCTTCGGAGAGGCATTGCTGAACCGGTTTAAACGCGATGAGCGAAGTGCGAATATCCGATTTAACGGACACCGGCAGGCAGTGACAGGACCGCCTGTTATAGCGGAAGGGTATAGAGCTTGCTGTACCTGATGAGGTTTTTGCCGCGAGGCAGGAACGAAAAGAAGTGGTAACACGGGTAATAACTCGTCTTCTCATATCGTTATGGTATGAGAAGGCGTTTTTTATTTTTATATTTATGGAGGAAAGAAAAAATGGAAAAGCAGAGATATTATATCAGCACTGCCATTGCGTACACATCCGGTAAACCGCATATCGGAAATACCTATGAGGTCGTTCTTGCGGATGCGATCGCACGTTTTAAAAGACAGCAGGGTTATGACGTATATTTTCAGACAGGTACTGATGAGCATGGCCAGAAGATCGAGCTGAAGGCTGAGGAGGCTGGTGTTACACCAAAGGAATTCGTAGATAACGTTTCTGGTGAGATCAAACGTATCTGGGATCTGATGAACACATCCTATGATAAATTCATCCGTACAACAGATAAAGACCATGAAGAGCAGGTCAAAAAAATCTTCAAAAAAATGTATGCAAAGGGAGATATCTACAAGGGTCATTATGAAGGAATGTACTGTACACCATGTGAGTCCTTCTTCACAGAGTCCCAGCTTGTAGATGGCAAATGTCCGGACTGCGGACGTCCATGCGTACCTGCCAAGGAAGAGGCATATTTCTTCAAAATGAGTAAATATGCAGACAAGCTTATTGACTACATCAACACACATCCGGATTTCATCCAGCCGGAATCCCGTAAAAACGAGATGATGAACAACTTCCTTCTTCCGGGACTTCAGGATCTCTGTGTATCCAGAACATCCTTTAAATGGGGAATCCCGGTAGATTTCGATCCGAAGCACGTTGTATATGTATGGCTGGATGCCCTGACAAACTATATCACAGGTATCGGCTATGACTGCGACGGAAACAGCAGCGATAAATTCAACAAATACTGGCCGGCAGATCTTCACCTGATCGGAAAAGATATCATTCGTTTCCATACCATTTACTGGCCGATCTTCCTGATGTCTCTGGATCTTCCGCTTCCGAAACAGGTATTCGGACATCCATGGCTTCTTCAGGGTGATGGTAAGATGAGTAAATCCAAAGGAAATGTAATCTATGCAGATGAGCTGGTTGAGTTCTTCGGTGTAGATGCTGTCCGTTATTTTGTACTCCATGAAATGCCATTTGAGAATGACGGTGTGATCACATGGGAGCTGATGGTTGAGAGACTGAATTCCGACCTTGCAAACACACTTGGAAATCTTGTAAACCGTACAATTTCCATGTCTAACAAATATTTTAACGGAGTCGTTGAGAATAAGAATGTTACTGAGCCGGTTGATGAGGATCTTAAGAGCTTCATCCTTCAGGTTCCGAAGAACGTTTCCGCAAAAATGGACAAGCTTCGTGTGGCAGATGCTATCACAGAGGTATTCTCTCTGTTTAAACGCTGCAACAAATATATCGACGAGACAATGCCATGGGCACTTGCAAAGGATGAGACAAAGCAGGATCGTCTTGCAACCGTTCTCTACAACCTGGTTGAGGGAATCTGCATCGGCGCATCTCTTCTGAAATCCTTTATGCCGCGTACAACAGAGCGTATTCTTGTACAGCTCAACGCAAACGAGAGAACTCTTGAGGAGATGGAGCAGTTTGGTCTTTATCCTTCAGGAAACCGCGTAACCGACAAACCGGAGATCCTTTTTGCGAGACTTGACCTGAAAGAGGTTCTTGAGAAGGTTGAGAAGCTTCATCCGAAGAAAGAAGAGCCGAAAGAAGAGCCGAAGGAAGAGGTAGAAGAGGAGAAAACAGAGAATGTGATCGATATCGAGGCAAAGCCGGAGATCACTTTCGATGATTTTGAGAAGCTGCAGTTCCAGGTTGGTGAGATCATCGCCTGTGAGGAGGTTAAGAAATCCAGAAAACTTCTCTGCTCTCAGGTTAAGATCGGAAGCCAGGTTCGTCAGATCGTATCCGGAATCAAGGCTCATTATTCCGCAGAGGAAATGGTGGGCAAAAAGGTTATGGTCGTTACAAACCTGAAGCCTGCCAAGCTTGCCGGAATCCTCAGCGAGGGTATGATCCTCTGTGCAGAGGATGCAGACGGAAATCTTTCCCTGATGGTACCGGAGAAAGAGATGCCTGCAGGCGCTGAGATCTGCTAAGTATAGACAGATATGGAATTGAATCATTTTGATAAAAACGGCAATGCTGTTATGGTGGATGTGTCCGACAAACCGGTCACTCACCGTACGGCAACAGCCACGGGTTCCATTCAGGTAAGCCCGGAGATTATGGCCGCGGTAAAAAGCGGAAATGTGAAAAAGGGTGATGTACTTGGTGTGGCCCGTGTGGCAGGTATCATGGGTGTGAAGCGTACTTCTGAGCTGATCCCCATGTGCCATCCACTTCCCATCCAGAAGTGTTCTGTGGATTTTGAGACCGATGAGGATGCGGGAGTGATCCGTGTATTCTGCACGGTAAAAACAGAGGGAAAAACAGGCGTGGAGATGGAGGCGCTGACAGGTGTTCAGGTGGCGCTTCTGACCATTTATGATATGTGTAAGGCAATCGATAAACGCATGGTCATGTCTGATATCCATCTGGAAGAGAAAACAGGAGGCAAAAGCGGAGATTTTCGTTTTGAGGAAAAATAATGATAGACAGGTGCGGAAGAAATATTGATTATCTCAGGATTTCCGTAACTGACAGATGTAATTTGCGGTGTATTTATTGTATGCCGGAGGAGGGAGTGCAGCATGTGGAGCGCTCCCTCATTTTGCAGGAAGAGGAAATTTTGAGGATCTGCCGGGTGATGGCAGAGCTGGGTATCCGGAAGATCAAGCTGACCGGCGGGGAACCGCTTGTACGGCCGCGGATGCCTCAGTTGGTGGAAAAACTGAAAAATATGCCGGGGATCGAGAAGGTGACTCTGACTACAAATGGTGTGCTTCTGAAAGATCAGATGAGTGATTTTGCCCGGGCGGGGCTGGACGGATTGAATATCAGCCTGGATACGCTGGATGAGGCCTGCAGCAGGCGGATCACGCGGCGGGATGAACTGGGGCGGACGCTGGAAGGGATTTCGGAGGCAATGAAGTATCCGGAGATTTCACTGAAGATCAATTGTGTGCCTCTTGGGATCCAGGAGCAGGATCTTTGCCGGGTGGCGCTTTTGGCCAGGGATCACAGGGTGCATGTGCGGTTTATTGAGATGATGTCCATTGGGATGGGAAAAGAATTTCATGGGGTGTCGGAGGAGGAACTGCTTCGGATCCTTGGGGAAAAGCTTCCGCGGTTTTCACCGTATGTTGGGGAGCCCCTTGGGAATGGACCGTGTCATTATTATGATGTGGATGGTTTTTCCGGAAAGATCGGGTTTATCAGCGCGGTGAGCCATAAGTTCTGTGGGGAGTGTAACCGGATCCGGCTGACTTCTCAGGGCTTTTTGAAGACCTGTCTGCAGTATGCGGCGGGAAGGGATCTTCGGGAGGTGATCCGCAGTGGTGGTTCGGATGAGGTGCTGAAGGCTGTGATCCTGGAGGCTTTGGCGGAGAAACCGGACGGGCACGTTTTTGGCGTAGGCCTGGAGAAACAGAAGGATGATAAGACGGAGAAGCTTTGTATGGCTCAGATCGGAGGTTGAGTGATGAAGAGAGTTGCTGTGATCACTTCTAGTGATAAGGGGTACAGAGGAGAGCGGGAGGATCTTAGTGGTCCTGCTGTGAAGGAGATTATGGAGGCGGCCGGGTATGAGGTTGTTTCTGTGGATGTTTTGCCGGATGACCGTGGGATGCTTGGGAGCCGGATGGCTGAGATCGCAGATCTGGGGCTTGCGGAGCTGATCCTGACTACGGGTGGTACCGGGTTTTCTCAGAGGGATGTGACACCGGAGGCTACGGAGGATGTGATCGAGCGGCGTGTGCCGGGGATTCCGGAGGCGATGCGGGCGTTTAGTCTGACGATCACGAAGAGGGCGATGCTGAGCCGGGCTACGGCCGGGATCCGGAAGGGGACGTTGATCGTTAATCTGCCGGGGAGCCCTAAGGCTGTCAGGGAGTGCCTGGAGGTTATTATTGAGGCGTTGGGGCATGGGATTGAGATTTTGACCGGCGATGCTGGAGAATGCGGACGGTAGTGTGCGGTGTATACTTGTATTAACGAACGGACGCCCAACGGAGGCAGGGCCAGTACGGTGACACGCTGCGCGGTCTGTTCGGCTGCGTCGCTGGTTTGCTGCCATTCGCGCCAACTCGCCTGCGGCTCAAACAGGGCGCTCGGTGGCAGCAGCTATACTCGCCTCTCGACGGCCGCTCCGCTAACGTCACCGTACTGGCCCTGCCTCCGTTGGGCTGGCTGTTGGATGTGGTAGGTTTTATGATTAAAATTCATCTTCAGCGATTCATAATTCCTGAGGCTTGAGAGTTACATGTGGTAGGTTTTGGAAATCAATATTGCTGGTGTGATATAGGAATAAATTTGGTAATGATGTGTGATTAATAGGAGTTTGCTATGGGAAAAGTACTTGCGGTTTGTATCAGTGAGAAGAAAGGAACACAGAAGAAGAATGTCGGGTCTGCGGTTTTTGTGGAGGACTGGGGGCTTGAGGGGGATGCTCATGCTGGGAAGTGGCATCGGCAGGTGAGTCTTCTTTCCGGTGAAAAGATCGATGCATTTCGTGCAAAGGGCGCAGAGGTTGAGGATGGTGCTTTTGGTGAGAATCTGGTTGTGGAAGGGATTGAGTTTGCAAAGCTTCCGGTTGGCACCAGATTTCGCTGTGGTGAGGTTGTGCTGGAGCTGACTCAGATCGGAAAAGAGTGCCACAATGGCTGTGCCATTTTTCAGAAGATGGGTGAGTGCATCATGCCCCGGGAAGGTGTGTTTACAAGAGTGCTGAAAGGTGGAAAAGTTTCCGTCGGTGACGAGATGACTGTGGATAAAGCTATGATTTTTGATACCCATGCACATTACGATGATGAAGCTTTTGATGAGGATCGTTCTGACATGCTGGATAGCATGCAGGAGAATGGGATCGGGCATATTGTGGATGTGTGTGCTTCTGTGGGACATTTTGATCGGGTTTATGATCTGGTTGAGAAATATCCTTTTGTTTATGGCGCAGTGGGTGTTCATCCGGATGATGCGGATAAGGTGGATGCAGCTGTGCTGGATGAGATCCGCAGATATTGTGACATGGAAAAAACGGTAGCTGTAGGCGAGATCGGCCTAGATTATTACTGGCATAAGGAGAAGGAAGAGCATCTTCTCCAGCAGAAGGTATTCCGCCAGCAGATGGACATCGCCCGTGAGAAAAAGCTTCCGTTTATGATTCACAGCCGTGATGCAGCAGAGGATACGCTGAATATTGTGAAAGAATATATGCAGGATGGGATGTATGGCGGAGTTATCCATTGTTTTTCCTATAGTAAGGAGATTGCAAGGGAGTATCTGAATATGGGACTTTATCTTGGAATCGGCGGAGTGGTTACTTTTAAGAATTCTCGGAAGCTGAAGGAAGTGGCAGAGTATGCACCGCTGAATCAGATCCTGCTTGAAACCGACTGCCCCTACATGGCACCTGTGCCGAACCGTGGAAAAAGAAACAGCTCCCTGTATCTGCCGGAGGTTGTGAAGACCATTGCGGAGATTAAGGGAATCAGCTGCGAGGAGGTTGTGGCTGTGACGGAGAGTAATGCGTTGAAGGTGTTGGGGTTGGTTAAGTAAATCGCAGAGATATTATGGGACTATGAGTAAGTAGTGAATGCTTGATTGATTTTGGCATATGAAGTGAAGAAGGAGCCGTTGCGTGACAGATGAATAAATCAGCTGTTCAGCAACGACTCCTTTTCGAATTAACAAGGAAATCACCCGGCAGGCGTGCCATTCTCCTGCATCTCTCAGAGCTTAAAAGAAAACTCTTGTCAGTACCGGCGGCGCGTGGTTGACACGAAAGTTTACCACCACGGGGAATTCCTTTTGTTATTGTATGATTATTATATCTACTTTAATCTTTTCTGTAAAGGATTTTTTTGTTACGAAGATATTTATTCCATGTTTTAATATCAATTTTTAAAAACGTTATAATAGAATTTTTGTACCCTTTGGGATCTTGAGAAGTTTGTAAACGAAGTATTAATTGAACCGTTAAGTCGTTTTCAGTTATTTGTTTTAAAATAAAAGCGGTATTAGGCTTATTTGCTTCTAAAATGAAATCGGGATCAGACAAAATGTCGGAAAAATAGGAAGAAAAATTTTCGTAATCGTTGGGATGCCTGTTTTTTATATGGTTAATTTGATTATCTGTTATGATAACTTCTTCTGTAGTAATATCTTCAGTTACACATTTGTATATGTTTTTATTTATTTTACCGATTATATGCATGGGAAATCCTCAGTTGTAGATATTAATGAGAGATGAACATATTGTACTATACATGGAATGGAAAGACAATATCTGATGATGAAATAAACTATTTGTAATGTGTATTGAGTAATAAAAAGGGATGAAAGGGAAATGTAAAGTTTTAACTTAAGAAACAAAAATTGATTTTATCCATATGCGAGATTATAATTAGGTTAAAATCTATTATACCAAAACTTTATGTAATGTAAATATATTTCAGTTAGATAAAATTTAAGGAAATAGCAATTATTAAAGAAATAAAAGACATATTGTCTATTAACTATAATGAAAATAGCAAAAGTATTGAATAATATGTTCGGTGGAATTTTTCCAAATGAATCTTAAGGAAATCACAAAAGGAGGGTGAAATAATGGCACATACTTCGGAATACGAAATTGAAGATATTTTCATTGACCGTTTGGAGGGTATCGGATACAAGTTCATAAAATTAAATAATTATGATGAGGTGCTTGCCAATTTCCGCGAACAGCTTGCAAAGTTCAATGCGAAGAAACTGGAAGAAAAAGGACATACGGCATCATTTTCAGATAGTGAATTCAATCGTATTATGATTCATGTAGATAATCACTCTGTATATGAATCAGCAAAGGTATTAAGGGATAAATATGATTTACAGCTGGATAATGGTGAATCCGTGTATATTGAGTTTTTTTCAGGTGATACAGATAGAAATATTTATCAGGTAACACATCAAGTCACAATGGATAAAGCTCATAAAGACGATGTAGTGTATAAAAATCGTTATGATGTGACTGTTTTAATTAATGGTTTGCCGCTTGTTCAGATTGAATTGAAACGTCCCGGTGTGGAAATCAATGAAGCAATCAACCAGATTAACAGATACAGAAAATTTTCTTTTAAAGGTATTTTTAGATATTTACAGCTGTTTGTGGTTAGCAATTCTGTACAGACCAAATACTTCTGTAATGAAAATGAGATGTTGGATGGTCAGTATAATCCAATTCTGAAATCTCTGGTATTTTTCTGGACAGATGAAAAGAATACCCGTATTAATGATTTGAATACATTTACGGGCGAGTTTTTTCGTAAATCAGCTATTACAGAAATGCTGAATAAATATATGGTCATTAAGACTACAGAACCTGTATTAATGGTTATGAGACCATATCAGATTTATGCTGTAAAAGCTGCAAAGAAGCGTGTACTGGAAGTGAATCAGAATGGATATGTATTTGCCTGTACAGGTTCAGGAAAGACGTTGACGTCATTCAAGCTGGCACAGATTTTGCGCGATGAACCAATGGTAGATTTGGTTGTATTTCTGATCGATAGAAAAGATTTGGATGATCAGACTATTGATGAATATAACAGCTTTGAGAAAGACTGTGTAGATAGGACAAATAGCACTGCTGTACTTATCAATATGCTGAAATCATCTGAGAAAAAGATGATTGTTACAACGATTCAGAAGATGGCAAATGCTGTCAAGAATCCGAAATATGCAGCTGTAATGGATGCATACAAAGATAAAAAAGTTGTATTTATTATTGATGAGTGTCATCGCTCTCAGTTTGGAAAAATGCATAGTCTGATTCAGAAACATTTTGAAAGAGCAAACTATATTGGATTTACCGGAACGCCTATTTTTGAAAGAAACAAAGGTGTAGATGGACGTACGACTGCAGATGTGTTTTATGCTGGAGATAAGTTGGATGCGTGCTTGCATAAATATATGATTAAAGATGCGATTGCAGACGGGAATGTGCTGAGATTTTCAGTAGAGTATCAGAGCGTCGTTTCAGCAGAAGAAATTTCAATCAATGGTATTGACCCAAAGCAATTAGATGATCCGGAATACTGCAGACGTCATAATATCGATATAGAGTCTTTATATCATAATGATGAACGCATTTCTAAAATTGCAAAGCATATCTTCGAACATCACGAACAGCATGCACATCCACAGGGAAAAGACATTTATACGGCATTGTTTGCAGTTGATAAGATTCAGACTCTTGGGAAATACTATGATGAATTTAAGAAATTGAATGATGTGGTACCAGAAGATAAAAAATTAAAGATTGCTGCAGTTTTTTCTTATCAGACAAATGAAGATATGGATGATGGAGCGGATGAACATTCACAGGAACTTCTTGAACGATGTATGAAAGACTACAAAGACTTGTTTGGCGTAGAATTTACATTTGGTACATTTGATGCATATAGAAAAGATATTACAAGAAGACTAAAACAGCAGGACTCACCGCAGATTGATATTCTTTTGGTAGTTAATATGTTTCTGACGGGATTTGATGCAAAACCGTTGAACACGTTGTATCTGGATAAAAATCTTATCTGGCATTCATTGGTACAGGCGTATAGCCGTACAAATCGAGTTGATAAAGTAACAAAACAGTTTGGTCAGATTGTCACATACAGAAACATTAAGAAATGGCAGGATGATGCACTGACCTTGTTTTCTGGTGACGGAGATCCAAACGAATATCTGCTTGAGAATTTCGAATATTACCTGAATCAGTGGAAAAATCAGGAACTTGTGTTGAGAAGGATTGCACCAAATGTAGATGTAGCAGGGCAACTTAAATCAGAAGATGAAATCCGTAGATTTATCATTGCATTTCGTTCAATGGCAAAAACTCTTGCTGTTTTAAAAACTTTTACAGAGTTTGACTGGAAGAAATTAGAAAAGGTGTTGGATGAGGATGAATATGAAGGATTTAAAAGTTGGTATCTGTATTACAAAGATCAGACTCACAATCCAAATCCAAGGGTATCTGTGCCAGTAGATGTGGATTTTGATATTGAGCTTGTGAGAACAGATCGTATCAATGTTGTATATATTTTGAATTTGCTGAAAAATGCAAATAATTATAATAAGACAGAGGAAGAAAAGCAGCAGGATGTAGATTTAATTCTGCGCGAGATTGAGCGTTCTGATAATGAATCTTTGCGATTAAAGAAAGAGGTTATGAAACAGTTCATTTTGACCAGATTCTATGATTTGCCAGAGGGGGCAGATGTGATGGAAGCATTTATGCAATTTGAGAAAGAACAGATGCAGGCTGATATGGAAGAATTTGCATTTGGTAACGAAATTGACTACATGATTGTATCAGAATTGTTTAACGAATATGCGTTTCATGGAACAATTTCAAATGATGATATTCGTAAGAGATTGACAGAATACAAGCTGAATATTCTGAAGATGACAAAGCTGACAAAATCAGTGAAGACGTTTATAGAGGATATGTATAATAAATATAAAGCAGAAGGAGAATAATTATGGCGAACACAAATACATATCAGGCACAGGCGAATGAGCTTTCTCAAAAGCTATGGGCGATCGCCAATGAATTACGGGGACAGATGGATGCCAGTGAATTTAAAAACTATATTCTTGGCGTTATTTTCTATCGTTATCTGTCAGAACGTACAGAAATGTACATGGCAGAAATCCTTGAAAATGACGGTGTAACATATGAAGAAGCATTTGCAGATGATGATTACAGACCTGTTGTAGAAGACTGGTCTTTATCCAAACTGGGATATGTCATCAAGCCGGAAAACCTGTTCCGTAACCTGATTCGTAAGATTACAAAATTCGAGAATGATGCTGATAAGTTCAGCGTGGAAGATTTTGAAAAAGCAATCAATGACCTTGTAGGTTCTACAATGGGTCATGAATCCAACAAAGCATTTAATGGATTGTTTAATGATATGCGCCTGCAGGATCCACGACTAGGAGATACCGTGGCAGACCGTACCGATATGATTGGTCGCGTCATGGTCAAGGTCTCAGACATTGACTTTGATTTACAGGATTCTCAGTTTGATGTATTGGGTACAGCATATATGATTCTGATTGGTCTGTTTGCTTCAGATGCCGGAAAGAAAGGTGGAGAGTTCTTCACACCTGCCGGACCGAGTAGACTTTGTGCTACACTTGCATCCCTTGGACTGGACGAAGCAAAGACCGTCGGTGACTGTACCTGCGGTTCTGCATCCATGCTGTTAGAAGTCCAGAAACATCTGACCACACATAAAGTTGGTCATTTCTATGGACAGGAGCAGAACGCTACAACATACAACCTGTCAAGAATGAATATGATTATGCATGGTGTAGACTGGCAGAACTTTGATATCTACAAAGGTGATACACTGAAAGATGATAAATACGGTGATGATTTGAAGCTGACTGTACAGGTCTGCAATCCACCGTATAGTTTGAAGTGGTCGGCGGACAAGAAATTTGAAGATGATCCACGATACAGAGGAGTAGGAAAATTGGCGCCGAAGTCTGCAGCTGATCTTGCCTTTGTAGAACATATGATTTATCACATGGATGATTCTGATGGTCGTGTAGCTGTACTGTTACCTCATGGTGTATTGTTCCGTGGTGGAGCAGAAGAAGCAATCAGAAAATATATCATCAAAGACCTGAACCGTCTGGATGCTGTTATCGGATTGCCTGCAAATCTGTTCCACGGAACAGGAATCCCGGTGTGTGTACTGGTGCTGAAAAGCAAGAGAAACGGCAATTCAGGAAATATTCTGTTTATTGATGCATCCAAAGAGTTCAAGGCTGGAAAGAATCAGAATGTCTTGGAACAGGAGCATATTGATAAGATTGTAGATGCATATGCAAAGCGTGTAGACGTAGATAAATTTGCTCATGTAGCAGATATGAGCGAGATTATCGAGAACGGCTATAATCTGAACATTCCGAGATATGTTGATACATTCGAGGAAGAAGAACCTGTGGATTTGGATGCGGTAAAGGCTCAGATTAAGACACTGGATTCTGAAACAAAAGCTGCGATTGATAAGGCTGAAAGTTTTATGAGACAGCTTGGACTGTAAAGGCAGGTGAATGAATATGAATGAACCTAAATTGAGATTCAAAGCTGATAATGGAAGTCAGTTTCCAGATTGGGAAGAAAAGACGATTGATGAAGTAGCAGAATGTTTAGATAACAAGCGTGTTCCTGTAAATTCTGAAGAACGTAAGAAGCGAGTGGGCGTAATTCCTTATTATGGTGCTGGTGGTATTCAAGGGTATATAGATGGTTATTTATTTGATGAAGAGCTTGTATTATTGCTTGAAGATGGGGATGCGTTTGATGATTTTCAGACAAAATCAATCGCTCAGTATGTTACCGGGAAAAGTTGGGTAAATAATCATGCACATGTATTAAGAGCTAATGGAAATTCGTATTTCTTATTTGCGTCATTGGAACACAAAGATATAAGAAAATGGAC
>ERZ1106951.3032-NODE-3032-length-12442-cov-12.561153_pt1 | contig 12442 bp, 9 predicted proteins | sample MGYA00403676_ERZ1106951 | MGnify/ENA primary metagenome ERZ1106951 (study PRJEB35170, sample SAMEA104062398) | human gut metagenome | biome: human gut; feature: human-associated habitat; material: faeces | place: Denmark | collected 2012-04-23 ...
ACGCCGTCAGCATCGCGCCAGTCAGGGTGAGGGCAAGAAGCTTTTTCAGTTTCATGGTAGTTCCTCCTTTTTCTGGGGTTATCTCTACCACCATTATACCCCCCTCCCCCCTTCCTGACAAGGACGTTCCATGTCGTTTTCGGGGCGATTCACGCAGAAAAAAGCCCCCGGGGAGGTTGACCTCCTTGGGGGCTTGGCATTTATTGTATCTTTTTGGCGAATTGTATGTTATACTGGTCTTGCGGCCTTGCCCGCCCATTTTATTGGGAAGGGGGTGAGCACCATGAGTCCATTTTTATCTCTTATCCAGTCCGTCGCAGTAAACATAATTTCACATTATGTTTGCAAGTGGCTTGACGGATTGTCTACGGGCCGTAAGCACTAAATAAGGAAACCCCCTTTCGGAGCGGCAACTCCGTGAGGGGGTTTTCTTTTGCTTTGGCGAGCACCATGAGTACTCTTATCTCTTATGCTTTTATTATATGCCATTCCCCGCAAAAGTCAAGCGTTGCACAGAAAGTTTACAAGCGCATCATCAGGCCCGGACAACGACCGCGAGGCAGTATTCCCGGCCCGCGACGGTCTTATGGCAGACGCCGACACGCAGCTTGGTGGGCGCGGGCGACCCAAACGGAAGCTGGACCCCGACCTTCGGCACACTGTTAATGTTTTTGAACTGCTCTGCCTGCTCACTGGCGCTCATCTCGGTGGATTCGAAGGCGAAAAATCCCACGTAATTGGTCTGCACGCAGTAGTCCTTCAGGCTGTTTCCCAGGAATTGGTCCAGCGTCTGACTGGAATTTATGTGGTAGTCCTTGTTCAGCCCGCTGATGTTCCCCTCCGTGTCCTTCTTGAACCATTCCGGGGTGAACGCGGGCTGGATGGTGCTGGTCAGTTCGGGGACGCTGTAAGAGACTTCGACGTTTTGGGAGTTTCCCTTGAAGTGGTCGGCGGCGCCCTCCGCGACTACGCGGTTTTCGGCGTCCTCTGCCGTCGAGCCGGTGCTGCCGGTGCTGCTCGAACCGCCGCCGAAAATCGAATCATACACGAGCTCGGCTGCGTCCAGCGGGGTGCAGGCTGTCAGGGACGCCGTCAGTACCGCGCCCGCAAGGGCGAGGGCAAGGAATTTTTTCCGTTTCATGGTCGTATCCTCCTTTTTCCTGGGTGTTTTTGATACTTCCATTATAGCACCCCCCCCCCCTATGCAAGTGCCATTCACGCAGGTTTTGGGGCGATTCACGCAGAAAAAAGCCCCCGGGGAGTTGCCGCTCCTTGGGGGCTTTGCATTTTGGGGGGATAGTCTGGGGGGAAGGTTTACAAGGCTGCTGCCTAGGGCAGGCCCGTCTTCGTACAACCTCTCAGTCTGCTTCGCAGACAGCTCCCCTAGTAGGGGAGCCTCTGGCGAAGAGGAGAAGTTTTCCGCTATGCCAAAGCCTCCCCTACTAGGGGAGGTGGCACGGCGTCAGCCGTGACGGAGAGGTTGTACGAAGGGAGAGGCTTTGGCAGGCCGGAAGGCGCAAAAACCCCCTTTCGGAGATTGCTGCTCCGAGAGGGGCGGGTTATCTGGCAAAGTTCCAAAATATCATCGATTCATCGTCACAAATCGAACTTTGCCACGTTGGCAAACTTAAGGCTTGCTGGCAAAGTAGGTAGTTTGCCAATCAGGAGAACTTTGCCATGTTGGCAAACAATCAACATTGAACGATATATCATTTAATTTATAGGAACTTTGCCACTTGTTTCACTACAGTAGAGGAATGAGTACCATTGATTTTTTCCATCTTGTTGGCGAATATTCTTCTTTATAATCTCGCCTGATTTGATAAGGTTGCCATACGCCCGGATATACGTCCTATCGCTGCACCCCATCTCCTTCATCACCTCTGCCCTCAGCTGGGTATTCGGCATACTCCCCAGCTTGCTCTCGGCCAGCACGTTGAGGATGGCCTGCGCGGTATCCTCCTTGGTCTGGGCGGTGCGGACGCGGCGCTCCTCCACGAAGTCGGCGTCCTTCTTGTCGGTGCGGCTGTCAAAGACGGCCACGGCTGTCTTCACGCCCTCCACCTGCGCCTGCTCGATGTGGAGCAGGGCCGTCCGGGCCGGGGCGGAGTAGCTGCTCTTCTCGTGGCTGAGGTAGAGCTTTTCGCTGTTCTTGTCGCGGCCCATCATGAGGACGCTGCGGGCGATGTCCCAGATGTCGGAGCTGTCGGCCAGACGGGCGCGGCCCGAGACGTTGGCGCGCTTGTTGGTGTGCATCGAGATGAGGGCCGCGCAGCCGTGTTTGGCGCAGAGGGCCTTGAGGGGCAGCAGGGCGCTGCGCATCTGGTTGCGGCTGGCCATCTCCACCCCTGCGGGCAGAAAGCTCTGCAGCGGGTCGATGATGACGAGGGCGGGCGCGGCCTTCCCCACGTACTTTGCAAAGCTGGTGTCCGGGATGCAGAGCGGGCTGCCGGTGCGGGCAAAGTAGGCGTCGCTGGTGACCACCATCACCCGGCTCATATCGGCCCCTGCCGCCGTCAGGCGGGCTTTGAGCACCTTGCCGGGGTCGTCCTCGCCGGAAAAGATGAGGACGCTGCCGGTCTTCTCCGGCGGCTGGGGGAAGAAGCCGGAGGTCCGGCCCGCCGTGACATAGGCAATGAGCTGGGCCTGCCAGATGCCCTTGCCGGTGCCGCCGTCGGCACCCAGAAGCGACACCTCTCCCATGGGCAGCAGCCCATCCACCAGCCAGCTCACGTTCTGGATGGGGACGTTCTCGAGGCAGTCGGGGGTGAAGTTGAGGGGCGCGGCGCGGCGGCGGTCCCGGAAGCGCGCCCGGGCCGCGTCGGCCTTTTCCCGGTAGGCGGCGTAGTCCTCGGCGATGCGACTCTGGAACTCCTCCCGGCCCACCGCTTCCAGCTCGCTCTTGCCGTCGGTCAGCCAGCGCTCCATCCGGAAGGTCAGGCCCTGCCAGAAGCCCAGCTCCTTCGCCCTCGCCTCCACCAGCTCGGAGCGGCTGAGGACGTCCTCGGGGCGGTTTTGCCCGGCGAACCAGTAGGTCAGCCGGGAGAACAGCTCCTCTTCGGTGCGCACCGTGCCGAGGTAGGCCACGAAGTCGTCGTAGCTGCCCGGGGTGCGGTCGGTCATGTTTTTCTGCATAAAAACTCCTTTCATTGGTTGTTTTGTTGCTTTCATTATAACCACGAAAGGTTGTGCAGTCAACGCAAGCTTTCTGCGTATTTTGGCGCAGAAAAAAGAGAAACCCCCTCGGGGCGGTGGGGCCGGAGGGGGTGGGCATTTCAAGAAAAGGGTGTGTAAGGCAGGGCTTGCATCAGCTGTGTTACCAAATTATAACCATTGCGGCGTAGGTTTTGCCGTTTTTCTGGAATACACCGGCATATACATTAGACGTGTATGTTCTTTTCATCCAGTCTTTCACCACGCTGTAAGATCTCATGTACGAGGAATGAGTCGGAACATCTGAATTTGCCGACCTATAATACGAATCCTCATAAAGCTGTCTGCTCTCAGAAGGAGGAAAGTCCGTCGGACTGGACTGCACCTCCCATACATCCACAAATGTATACATAGGCAAGCGATTCGCCGTCAGCTTATCCTGCACGATGGTGTCAAGGACGGCTTTGGCGGTACCGTTCAGCTCGCCTTTTTCGTTGTACCAGCTCCCCGGGTCAAAGCGCTTTGCCGCTTCCTGAAGCATCTGCTCTGCCTCGTCCTTTTCCCTGTTGGCGTTGGCAAGTTCAAGCCACCGGATGATGTTCTCTTCGAGCGTCTCCGACCTCACAAGGCCCGTGCCGTTCCCGCGGGAAGCGCTGCTCGACCCGCCGCCGAAAAGCCAGTCATACAAAAGCTCGGCTGCGTCCAGCGGGGTGCAGGCTGTCAGGGACACCGTCAGCACCGCGCCAGCAAGGGTGAGGGCAAGAAGCTTTTTCAGTTTCATGGTGGTTCCTCCTTTTTCTGGGGTGTTTTTGATACTTCCATTATAACCCGGCTCCGCCGCAGTTGCAACGGCGATTCGCGCAGGTTTTGGGGCGATTCGCGCAGAAAAAAGCCCCCGGGGAGGTTGACCTCCTTGGGGGCTTTTCTTTTTGGTGTACCGAATGGAATATCCTCACAATTCCATCTTTAGTATATGCCATTCCCCACAAAAGTCAAGCGCTGCACAGAAAGTTTACAAGCCTGCTGCTTTCATTTTGCAAGTTCCTCATATACGTGCTTGTTGCGGTCCATCAGCTTCAGCGAAGAGGCCAGCACATCGTCATCTGCTGCGGCCTGCATGGCATCCGCCTGGTTGAAATCACACTTCACTCTTCTCTCTCCTTTTTTATGCCGAACAGCCTCCGGAGCAAGCCTCTGAGGCACTTGGGGCTTTTGAGAACGACCACCTGCATAGAGCCGACCACCTTTCGTCGCTTGATACGCCATTATAGGCGTCCCGCGCCCGGAATGTTCCGGTTCAGCTCAGGATCGGCCCGTCCGGCACCGTCTCCACCACCACCAGCGCGCCCTTTTGGGTGGAGATGGTGATGCAGTCGGAGCCAGCGGCATACTCGTTGCTGACGCCGAGGGGGTAGCCTGCGGTGAGGACGGCGTCGGTCAGCTCGTAGAAGGAGCCCCGCTCCAAGACCCCCTCTGCCCTGCCCTCCATCGGGAAGACCGAGAGGTAGAAATACCCGTCTTTCGGGTAGCGGCGGGTCTCGCCGGGCATCACGAAGGTGATGCGGCTGCGCTCGTCCAGAAGGGTGGCCCGGACGCCCCGCTGTTCGAGGCCGAGGCCGGTGCAGAGGTTGGCCAGCGTATGCTCGAGGCGTCTGCCGCCCAGCGCCCCCAGCAGCAGCGCCTCGTCGAAGCCCTTCTCGGAGGCCAGCTTTGCCGCGTACTCGGTGTCGGTGTCGTCCTTGACGTGGGGCAGGATGATGGTGTCGTCGCCCTCCTGCGCCGGGCAGGGCGCGGTGTCGAAGTCGCCCACGATGATGTCGGGGCGGCAGTGGAGCGGCGCACAGTTGCGGTAGCCCGCGTCGCAGGCAATGATGGTGTCGCCGGGCCGCAGGGCCGACGCCAGCGAGGCGCTGACCGGGCAGGCGGAAATGATAACACAGCGGGACATGGGATTCCTTCTTTCTGGGAAGTATGATAACACAGCGTCTTTTTCTGTATCTTTTTGTCGAAGTTTATGATATACTGGTTCTGCGGTTCATCCCGCCCATCTTACTTGGGAAGGGAGGTGAAACCAATGATCCATATTCTCACAATCTTGGAGTCTGCCGTGGCAAATATAATTTCACATTATATCTGCAAGTGGCTTGACAGACTCGACAAGGACCGTAAGCCCGACTAAATGGAAAGCCCCCTGGGAGCGGCAACTCCTTGGGGGCTTTTCTTTTTTAGTGAAACCAATGGAATCTTCTCACAATCCCATCTTTAGTATATGCTCTTCCTCGCAAAAGTCAAGCGCTGTGCAGAAAGTTTACAGAGCTGCCCTCTCCGTCAGCGGCTGAGAGGGTACTGCCACTCCTTCACATCCTTGACCTCATCGTACATGGCGCAGTAGCTGTCGTAGCGGGTCTGGGAGAGCTTGCCTTCCGCGAGGGCGGCGCGGACGGCGCAGCCCTTCTCGGAGCGGTGGGAGCAGCCGGTGAACTGGCACTCGCCGAGGTAAGGCCCGAACTCCGGGAAGGCGTGTTCCAGAGCTTCTTTCGGGATGAAGCCCGCCCGGCTGGCCTCGAGGCTGGCGAAGCCCGGGGTGTCGGCGATGCGGCCCCCGAAGGCTTCAAAGATGGTCACCTCGCGGGTGGTGTGACGGCCACGGCCCAGCTTCTGGCTGATGGCGGCGGTCTGACGCTCCACATCGGGCAGGAGGGCGTTCAGCAGGGTGGATTTGCCCACGCCGGAGTTGCCGCAGAAGGCGCAGAGACGGCCATTGATCCAGTGCCTGATGTCGTCCAGACCCTCGCCGGTGGCGTAGTCGATGCGGATGAAGGGCAGGGTCGATTTTTCGTAGGCGCTGCGCAGAAACTCCGCCTCGGCGAGGTCGCTTTTGGTGCAGACGATGACGGGCTGGACGCCCTTGTCCACCGCGATGGCCGAGAGCTTATCCAGCACGAGGGTGCTGGGGGTGGGCTGGGTGGTGCTTGCCACGAGGAACAGCACGTCGAGGTTCGCCATGGGCGGGCGGACGAAGACGTTCCGCCGGGGCGCGATGGCCGCGATGACCGCCCCGCCGTTCTCGGTCTCCAGCGTCACCACGTCGCCCGCCACGGGGGTGATCTTCTGCTTGCGGAAGATGCCCCGGGGCTTGCACTCCACGATGCCTTCCGACGTCTTAACGTAATAAAATCCGCCGATGCCTTTTGTGATATAACCTGTCATACCTACTCCTTTAGCCCAGCCAGGACGTCCACCAGTCGCTGAGACCGCCGCCGGTGGACGAAGACGAGCTGGCGCCGGTGCTTTCGCTGGAAGAGCTGCTGCCCCCGAAGAGGCCGCCCAGCCAGCCGCCGGAGCCGTCGCTGCTTCCGGTGCTCTCGCTGGGTGCTTCGGGCTCCGGTGCAGGCTCGGGGCCTGCGCTGACCACGACGCTGACCCGGGTGTTCAGCTTGGCCGATGCGCCCTCGCCGGGGTTCTGGCTGATGATGCTGCCCACGGGCTGGTCGCTGTACTGCTGGGTCTGGCTGCCCAGACCCAGCTTCCGCTGCACCAGCAGGGTGCGGGCGTCGTCCACGCTCATGCCGATGAGGCTGGGGACCTTGGTGGTGGTGGCCACCTGCGGGCGGCTGACGTAGATCACCACCGTGGTGCCTGCGGCCACCTGACTGCCTGCGGCGGGGTCGGTGCGGATGATGGAGCCTGCGGCCACCGACTCATCCACGGCCTGAGTGACCAGCACCGACACGCCCAGGTCCTTCAGCTGCTGTTCGCCGTCGGCCTGCACGTAGTTGGTCAAATCGGGGACGGTGACGTAGTGGATGCCGAGGCTGACGGTGAGGGTCACGCTCTGGCCCTCGCGGACGGTGCGGCCCGCCACCGGCGACTGCTTGTAGACATAGCCTGCGGCGTAGTCGTTGCTGTACTCCTCTTCCCAGTTGACGACCACCTGACCGGAGGCCACCTGCTCAGAGGCCTTCACCTCGTCCTGGGTCATGCCGCTGAAATCGCCCAGCACGATGTCGGCGCGGTCGGTCATGATGTTGCTGGAATCGTTCAGGATGGTCCAGCACAGGGCCGCACAGGCCAGCGCAAAGGCCGTCGTGATGCCCAGCAGCACCGGCATAAAGCCGCTGCGCTTCTTCTTTTTCGTCTTGGGGCGGGCGGGATTCGCCGCCGGTTTCTCCGGGGGTCTGCGGATGCTGCGTTTCTGCGGCATGGGTTCATTCACCACCTTTTCGGGTTCTTCCTTTACATATTGATACTGGAACGTGACGGAGGGGTCCTGCACGTAGGCGTCCAGCGCTTCCAGCATCTCTGCGGCGCTGGAATACCGGTTGACCGGCAGCTTCGCCATGGCGCGCTCCGTGATCTGGACGAGGCCCGTCGGCACCTCCGGGGCAAGCTCTGCCAGCGGCTTCGGGGTGTCCCGTATCTGCTTGCGGGCCACCTCCACCATGTCGTCGGCGTCGAAGGGCAGCCTGCCCGAGAGCATCTCGTACATCATGACGCCCACGGAGTAGATGTCGCTCTTGGGGTCGGTCTCCTCCCCCTTCGCCTGTTCGGGGCTGATGTAGTGGACGCTGCCCATGGTCTTTTTGCCGTTCTGGATCTGGTTCTCGGCCCGGGAGATGCGGGCGATGCCAAAGTCCATCATCCGCAGCTGGCCGTTGTCCAGCAGCATGATGTTCTGGGGCTTGATGTCCCGGTGGACGACGCCGTTGCGGTGGGCGTGGTCGAGGGCGCGGAGGATCTGGGCGATGAAGTGGACGGTCTCCCGGCTGGTGATCTTGCCGCCCCGCTCGTTGAGGTACTCCCGGAGGGTCATCCCCTCCACGCACTCCATGACGATATACTGTAGGTTTTCGCCGACGGAGACGTCGTAGACCTTGACGATGTTGGGGTGGTTGAGCAGGGAGATGGCCTTGGACTCGTTCTTGAAGCGGCGGACGAGGTCGGCGTCGTGCATCAGCTCCTGACGCAGCACCTTGACGGCCACCACCGTGCCTTCCGGCACAGGCCCGCCGGGGGCAGAGACCACGGCCTTGTAGACGTTGGCCATGCCGCCTGCGCCGATGAGCTCCTGAATGGTGTAGAGCCCGTCCAGCGTCTTGCCGATGAGATTATCCATGCTTCACCTCCAGCGGCTCCACGCCCAGCAGCAGCGCGGTGATGTTGTCGGGGCCGCCGCCCGCGTTGGCGGCGTCCACCAGCCGGTCGGGGATGTCGTAGAACCCGCCCTTGGTGAAGATCTCCTCGATCTTTTCCTTGGGCAGGACGTTGGTGAGGCCGTCGGTGCAGAGCAGGAGCATATCGCCCCTCTGCACCGGCACGCTGGTGAACTCGGGGTCGAGGCGGTAGTCCACGCCCAGCGCCCGGGTGATGATGTTCTTCTGGGGGTGATGCTCGGCCTCCTCGGCGGTGATGGTGCCGCAGTCCACCAGCTCCTGCACGTAGGAGTGGTCGTGGGTGAGCTGGGTGAGTCTGCCGCCCCGGACGAGGTAGGCCCGGGAGTCGCCTGCGTGGCAGATAAAGGCGCTGCCGCCCCGCACGAGGGCGCAGACCGCCGTGGTGCCCATGCCCGCCAGCTCCTCCTCCCGGGAGGCCTTCTGGAAGACGAAGCGGTTGGCGTTGATGAGCGCCCGCGTCAAAAAGGTTTCCTCGTCGCCGGGCAGGCACTGGGCGTACTGCTCGTGGAAGATGTGCTCGATGACGTCGCAGGCGCTCACGGAAGCCTCACGGCCTCCCCGCGCACCGCCCATGCCGTCGCACACGAGGCCCCAGGCCGCGTCGCTGTTCAGCTCCCCTGCCCGGTAGTCGTCCTGATTCTCGGGGCGGACGCTGCCGACGTCTGTTTTTCCTGCAAGTTTCATAGGATTCTCCTTCTCAAGCTTTGCCGTTCATCTCGTCGCGGCGGAGCTGGCCGCAGGCGGCGCTGATCTCGCTGCCCAGACGGCGGCGGACGGTGGCGTTGACGCCGAGGCTTTCCAGCTTCTGCTGGAAGCGCCGGACGTTGGCGGCGTCGGTAGCCGAATAAGGGCTGCCGTCCACCGGGTTGATGGGGATGAGGTTGACGTGAGCGCCCATCCCCCGGATGAGGCCGGCCAGCTGCCTGGCGCAGGTGTCGGAGTCGTTGACCCCCCGCACCATGGAGTACTCGAAGCTCACTCTCCGGCCCGTCGTCTCCTGATACCGGCGCACGGCCTGCATCAGCACCTCCACGGGGTAGGCGTCGTTCACGGGCATCATGCCGCTGCGGATGTCGTTGTCGGGGGCGTGGAGGGAAACAGAGAGGGTGAGCTGGAGCTTCTTCCCGGCCAGCTGGTCGATCTTCGGCACGAGGCCGCAGGTGGAGAGGCTGATGTTCCGCATCCCGATGTTCACCCCCTCGGGGGAGGAGATGTTCTCGAGAAAGCGCATGACTTCGTCGAAATTATCCAGCGGCTCGCCAATGCCCATCAGCACGATGTGGGAGATGCGCTCCCCGATGTCCTTCTGGGCGGTATAAATTTCGGAGCAGATCTCCCCCGCCTCGAGGTTGCGCACCCGGCCCGCCTGGGTGGAGGCGCAGAAGCGGCAGCCCATCCGGCAGCCCACCTGAGTGGACACGCAGACCGTGTTGCCGTAGTGGTAGCGCATGACGACGGTCTCGATGCAGTTGCCGTCGGCCATCCGCAGCAGGTACTTCACGGTGCCGTCCTTGGCCTCCTGCCGCCGCTCGATGATGGGCGCGGCGATGTAAAATGCCTCCTCGAGCCTTGCCAGCAGGGCTTTGGGCTGGTCGGTCATGGCCGAAAAGTCGGTCACGAGCTTCTGGTGGACCCAGTGGAAGAGTTGCTTTGCCCGGAAGCCGGGCTGGCCCATCGCTTTCAGCTCCGCTGTCAGCTGTTCCAGCGTCAGGGAGGATATACAGCGTTTCATCTCCATGAAAATCTCCTTTTGTCAGGAATCACGTTTCTGCATCGCGCAGAGGAAAAAGCCGTCCATGCCGGTGCGGGTGGGGACGGAAAGCGCACCCCATTCCCCCACCGTCATCCCGGCCGGGAAGCGGACGTCCGGCGTCACCACCCGGAGCTCCGGGTGTCGGCCCACGAAGGCCCGCACCTGCTCTTCGTTCTCGGCAGGGTCGATGGTGCAGGTGGAGTAGACCAGACGCCCGCCCTCTTTCAGGTGGGCGGCGGCTGTATCCAGAATGGCCGACTGGGTGGCCAATAATTCATCGTGACGCGCTTTTTCGAGGGTCTTGTACCGGATGTCCGGCTTCTTGGCAAGGATGCCGAGGCCGCTGCAGGGGGCGTCCACCAAAATGGCGTCCGCCATGGGCAGGTCGGCATCGGCCTTTGTGCCGTCGGCGACGCGGGGCTCCACGTGGGCAAACCCCATCCGCTCCACGGCCTTGCGGATGAGCTGGACGCGGTTCTCGCTGACGTCGCAGCTCACCAGCCGCCCTTCGTCCTGCATCTCCTCGATGAGGAGCAGGCTCTTGCCGCCGGGGGCGGCGCAGAGGTCAAGGACGGTATCGCCGGGCTTTGCCTCCACGCAGAGGGCGGCAAGCTGGCTGGCCTGCCCCTCCACGTGGAAATAGCCGTCCCGGAAAAGCCCGCTCTCCGCCGGGCTGCCCTCGAAGCGGGCCAAGACGCTGCCCGGCACAAGGCCCGGGGCGGCGGTCTTCGCGCCCGAGGCCAGCAGCTTTTCGCAGAGGGCTTCCGGCGTCCCCTTCAGGGGGTTGGCCCGGAGGCTGGTCAAGCCGCCGTCGGCGGTGTGGGTCAGGATGTCCAGCGCCTCGTCGGGGTAGTGTTGGTGGAGGAAGGCTGCCACGTCCCGGCCCGCCGAGCCCAGCACCATCAGCCGCTCCACCTCGTCGGCAAAGACGGCAGAGCCGAGGTCATAGCCGATGGCCCGGCGTAGCACGGCGTTCACGAGGCCGGAGGCGCTGGCTTTCCGGAAGGTGCGGGTCAGTTTGACGGCCTCATTGACCGCCGCCGAAGCAGGCACCTGCATATAGCGGGCCTGCGCCAGCGCGGCGCGGAGGATCTCCCGCACCTGCGGGTCGAGCTTTGCAAGCCCTTTGGGCAAAAACTGGCTCAGGATATAGTCCAGCGTTCCCTGATGTTCCAGCACGGTGTAAAAGATCGCGCTGGCAAATGCTTTATCGCGGCCTTCCAGCTTCTGGCGGCGCAGCTCTGCGTCGAGGATGAGGTTCGAAAAACCGTCCTGCTCCTGCCGCACCAGCGCCGCCACCGCCGCCGCGCGGGGGTTCGGGCCGCTCACAGGCTGTCCCCCGCCTTGAGGCGGAGACCGGCGGCGAAGGAGGTGCCGTCCATGGGCTTCTTGCCCTCCGGCACGACGTGCAGCAGCTGAATGGCACCCTCGCCGCAGGCCACGGTCAGGGGCTTGGTGGCGAGGACAGTGCCAGCGGCTTCGCCGTGGCTTTCCGCGACGCGGCACTCCATCACCTTGACCTTCTTGCCGCCCGCCGTCACGAACCATGCCCCGGGCCACGGGTTCATGCCCCGCACCCAGTTGTGGATGTGGTCGGCGCTGTCGGTCAGCTTGAACTCCGCCATTTCCTTGCTCAGCATGGGGGCGGTGGAGGCGTTCTCGTGGGCCTGAGGCTCTGCTTTCAGCGTCCCGGCTGCGATGGCAGGCAGGGTCTCACAGAGCACCCGTGCGCCTACGGCAGTGACCCGGTCGAACAGCTGGCCGCTGGTCTCCTCGGGGTCGATGGCGATCTTCTCGCAGGCCAGCACGTCGCCGGTGTCGAGGCCCTCGTCCATCTGCATGATGGAGACGCCCGTCTCGGCGTCGCCGTTCAGCACCGCCCACTGCACGGGGGCGCTGCCCCGGTATTTCGGCAGCAGAGAGACGTGGAGGTTGATGCAGCCGTATTTCGGCGCTTCCAGCACCGATCTGGGCAGGATGCAGCCGTAGGCCACCACGACGATGAGCTCAGGAGCCAGCGCGCGGATGTTCTCGTCCTCGCCGCCGTCCCGCAGGGTGCGGGGCTGAAAGACGGGGGTGCCGTGGGCCAGCGCCACTTCCTTCACCGGGGGTGCGGTGAGCACCTGCTTGCGGCCCACGGGCTTATCGCGCCGGGTGTAGACCCCGCAGATGTCGTGGCCCGCCTCATACAGGGCTTTCAAGCAGTCCGCCGCAATATCCGGCGTCCCCATGAACAGAATGCGCATCAGTCGTTCTCCTTCTTCTTGGCGGCAGCGGCGCGGCCCTCCTCGGTGTCCTCATAGAAGAACTCGCTGGACTCCATGATGGTGATGCCGTCCAGATGGTCGTTCTCGTGCTGGAT
>ERZ1106951.3038-NODE-3038-length-12436-cov-3.207011_pt1 | contig 12436 bp, 7 predicted proteins | sample MGYA00403676_ERZ1106951 | MGnify/ENA primary metagenome ERZ1106951 (study PRJEB35170, sample SAMEA104062398) | human gut metagenome | biome: human gut; feature: human-associated habitat; material: faeces | place: Denmark | collected 2012-04-23 ...
TGATGGCGGCGCGGTCGTAGGTGAACAGGCCGTTCACCTCGTCCTCCACATCGCTGACCTGGGTGTAACAGAAGCCGCAGCAATATGGGATTTTCTTGACGGCTGTAGTAATATCATCAAAACGCTTGATAAAATCTTCTTTTGTATTGACTTTATTACCATATCCCCATCCGGAATCATCGTTGTTGAAAGCGATTCCACCATACTCGCTGATGATGATCGGCTGACCTTTGTACTCGTAGCCGTTTGCCAGAGCAGATTTTCCGCTGTGGTATACTTCTGTGGTCAGAATCTGGTCTTTGTATTCGGTGTAGCGTTTGTACAGAGTATCGCCCACTTCTTCATAATCATGAAGGGTGATAATATCGGAAACGGTGTGTTCCCATCCGTCATTTACAATAACCGGACGCATAGTGTCCAGACTCTTGGTCAGATAGTATACCGCTTCTGTAAAGTGCTGTTCTACTTTTCTTGTTTCAATCTGGCTGACACCCCAGGATTCGTTCATCGGAGTCCAAGTGATAATGCATGGATGGTTGTAGTTCTGTCGGACAATTTCCATCCATTCTTTTGTAAATTCTTCTACCGCATAATCGGTATAGCAATAGGCGGCTGCCATCTCGCTCCATACCAGCATACCTTTCACATCACACCAATATAAGAATCTCTCATCTTCTGTTTTCTGGTGCTTGCGCAGTCCGTTGTATCCAAGTGCATGGATCTTGTCAATATCCTCGACCAATGCTTCTTCACTTGGTGGTGTCAGATGAGAATCCTTCCAGTACCCCTGATCCAGAATCAGTCTCTGATACAGCGGATGACCGTTCAATAAAATGTTTGGTCCATCAATACGGATCTCACGCATTGCGAAATAAGAACCAACCGTATCCACGATCTCCCCTTTGTGAGTAACCGCAAAATCAATATCATACAGATCCGGTTCTGCCGGAGTCCAAACACGGACACCCCATTCCAGTCCCACTGTTCCTTCATAGGCTACATTAATGGTTGTCTCTACATGTTTCTGATTTGCCAGCACACACTGCTTTGCAACCGTTGTTCCTCGAAAACTAACGGTAGCTGTGATCATCAGATCGTCATCCAGATCTTTTTCCGCTGCTGCCACTTCATATTCCAGTTTCAGTGCAGCATTTTGCAGATCCGGTGTCATTTTTACGGATGCCAGGCTGATCTTCGGTACGTATTCACTCCATACCGTTTTCCAGATACCGGTGGTCTGTACATACCAGCATCCAAAGTTTTCGTTGATCCATCGCTGTTTTCCTCTTGGCTGCTGGGTATCAAAAGAGTCTTCTACTTTTACCGTCAGTTCATTTTCTCCGTCATGCACCAGATTGGTAACGTCAAAAGAGCATCTTGCATAGCCGCCTCTGTGGCTTCCTGCATAGGCACCGTTTACCCATACTTTTGTAATAAAATCACTGCCCTCAAAATGCAGGATATAGCGATTGTTCTCCAGTTTTTCGCCATCCACGCTGATCGTCCGATGGTACCAGATAAAATCATGGCGGGTTTCATCCTGAATGCCGCTTAACTTTGTCTCATAGGTAAATGGAACATTGATCTTTTTATCACCTTTGAATTCCTGATACCATTTCTCTTTTTCTCCGGCATTTTCATCGTCAAAGCCAAAATCCCAGGTTCCGTTCAGATTTTCCCAGTCAGTTCGCACAAACTGTGGTCTTGGATAGTCCTTGATGTAACATTTCATTTTTGCTTTCCTCCATAAATGCTTGTAAAATCCCTTTCCGTCCTTTTGACGATTTTCCCATACAAGTTTATTTTCTCAGAAAATACATTTTTTTCATATTACAATACTGTACAATTTTTTCCTTTTTCTTTGTGTAGTTTTCCCTTTGTTCAGACAACAACTGTATAAAAAACGTCTCGTTTCTATTTTGCAAAAAAAGATGGTACGGAGTTCTCCATACCATCTTTTCTATATTTCTGAAATTTTTTATCTTCCCAGCGCCTTCGCCAGCTTCCGGATGTATTCCGGGGTGGTTCCGCAACAGCCGCCTACGATTCCGGCACCGACTTCTACCAGGTGTTTGGTGTGTCTTGCAAAATCATCTGCATTCATATCGTAATGAGCTTCGCCTTTGTCATCGATAAACGGCATGCCTGCGTTTGGTTTCGCGATGATCGGAACAGTTGCCACTTCTTTCATGCTGGCAACTACTGCTTCCAGCTGATCCGGACCTACGGAACAGTTCAGTCCTACGGCAGCCGCTCCCATCTCCTGTAAAGTCAGAACTGCTTCCACGGCATTACCTCCGTACATTGCGCTCCCGTCTGCTTCCAGAGAAAGCGTACAGATCATCGGAAGATCGCAGACTGCCTGTGCTGCATCCAGTGCAACCACCGTCTCATCCACGCTCAACATGGTCTCTGCAACAAACAGATCCACTCCTGCATCCACCAGGGCTTTCATCTGTTCCTGATATGCCTCATACAGTTCATTATAAGTCAGGGTTCCTCTCGGCTCCATCAGCTGTCCGGTGGTGGTGATATCTCCCGCTACCAGAGCCCGGTTGCCGATTCCGTCTTTACAGATCTTTACCAGCTTTGTGTTCAGTTCGGCTACCCGATCCTGGAGACTAAAGTTTCTCAGGCTGATAGGATTGGCTGCGAATGTAGGAGCATATACGATCTGGCTTCCGGCATCCACATAGGCACGCTGCAGTTCCTGTAAAACTGAAGGATTTTCAAGTACCCACTGCTCAGAAGATATGCCTACCGGCATACCTGCTTTTCTCAGGTTGGAACCGGTGGCTCCGTCCAGAATTACTACCCCTTTTGCTGTCAGTTCATCAAATTGCTGTCTTGTCATTGTTTTCTCCTTCCTCTGTATATCCAAAACACTATTTCAGTATTATCAGCTTTTTTATCTTCCCACGGACTTACAGAGGGAGTGTCCCATTACTGTTTCCGTTCACAGAACTCGATCCGTTCTTTATTCGGTCCTTCGATAATAAAGAAAGCCACACCCTTTTCCCAAAATGGAAGTTCTTCAATTCCATTCGACAACACTTTATATCCCTGCTCACAGATCCATGCATAAGCAGCCTGAATATCTGTGCAGTTTAAAGCGAAGTGATTGATTGCGCCTCCAATGCCGTTGCCACCTTCGGCGTAGGTCTCGATCATCAGGTTCCCCAGCTGCAAAAAAGTAACTTTTGCCTGGTTGGCAGGTACCTGATTCGTGTGCATGGTCTGAAATCCCAGACCTTCATAGAACCGGATCGTTGTTTCTATGTCTGATGTAGGAATTCCGATATGCTGGATTCCTGTCGTCCACTGTACTACACTCATCCTCTGTATCCTCCGCTTTTTTCTCTATAAATCTTATTTACTCAGCGCTGTCCTCTGCTGCTGTGTCTTCTGTTGTAGTGTCTTCACTGTTATCCTGTGAAGAGGTATCTTCTGTACTGTCCTGTACGTCACTGGATTTTGTATCATCGCTGCTGTCGGCACTCTTGTATACAAAAGATACACTGTCGGTGACTGTGATCTGATCCCATACTTTATCTTTGACTTTAATCTTTTCTTCTTTTACCCAGTCTTCCAGTGTGCTGTCAAACAGATCAGATTTTCTTTCTGAAATAACCGTCTTCTCTTTGTTTTCTGTCGCATCTTCGTCCAGCATCTTATCCAGACGTACTACATAATAACCGTCGTCGCCTTCGATCACACTGTCAGCAACTTCTCCGTCTTTCAGTTCCAGAGCTGCATCCTGTACCGCCTCATCCAGTGTATCATCGGTACTTCCCGCTGTGGTAAATGCCGGTGCTGTCGCACTTAAACTGTCATCTACCTCTTTTGCCAGTGCATCCATATCTGCGTTTGCCACGTCATCGGATGCTTTTACTTTATCAAGCACCTGCTGTGCCAGGTCTTTTTTCTGGGCTTTTTCTTCATCGGTCAGATCAATGGTATTACCATCATCATCCTTTTCTGTTCCTTCTGTAGAAACTTTTACGATAGTGACTCTTGTCTGATCTTTTTCATTGGCGCTGACCTCGGTATCTACATCTGCAGTCATCGGATCATGCATCTTGCTGCGGATCGTTACCAGTTCCAGATACGTAACGATGTCGTCTTCAGATACTGCCAGTTTTTTCAGGATCTTTTCATCGTTATCTTTGATAAATTCCGCTGCTGCTTCTTTGATCGCTTTTTCTTCATCATCCGTAATCGTAACGTCATAATCTGCCGCATGTGCTTTCAGTACATACAACTGATTAATTGTCGTCATGACGCCATCTTTGGAGCTTTCCCCGACAGTTTTCCCGTCGTCTCCTTTCTGATCCCACACATTAGATGCAGAGCCGCTGACACCATACTGTGACATCAGCATATTATAATAACTCATGGTCTGCGCCTGCTGGTCTCTTACCATATAGCTTGCCAGACCCAATGTTACTTTTTCATCTCCTACAGTTGCTACGGTTTTTGTTCCATCAATTGCTTTTGAGCATCCGGACAGTGTACCTGCTGCAAGAGCAGCTGCCAGAATCCCACATGCTGCGGTTTTATTTAACTTTCTCATGTTTTCCTCCGTTACCCTTTTATGTACTCCGGGAGTACATTTATTCACTAATAGCATTTATTATAGACTATTTCCTTCCATGGGGCAACTTTTTTCCTTTTATTTCAATCTTTTTTCACAAGTGCTCGTTACTGTTCACTACGTTCTCAGTAACACGCTTCGCGATGCACAGAATTTATGCTGACCGCATAAACTCGCGCGATATGTCTCGGGTTTTCTGTGACCTTCACTCACAAAAAACGCCTCGCGGGATATTGCCAGTAAACAGTAACCAAGCGCTCTTCTCTTGTTTTCCTATTCTCAGGAATTTGCCTGCACTTATACCAGACACTGCATGACCGTCAGTAATTCGGTCGCCTTCTCCTGCATCGGCACTGCTTCCTTTGCCTTTCGGTTTCTCGGACGATACAGAAAATACGGATTTGTTTCGACTTTAAACTGCAGTTCTTCCGGATACTGATTCAATATCTCCGGTATCTTCGCTGTGTCAATCTTCGCCCGCTCATACATGGTAAGTTTCAGGCTGTCATCAAGCTGCTTAACTTCGGTCAGATAGATCCGATGAGCCATGGCTTTCAGGCTTGCCACTGCGAGGAGGTTCTGCACCATCTTCGGTGGTTCTCCAAAACGGTCCAGCAGTTCTTCCATCATATCCTCATACTCTTCCCGGTTCTCGATCGCCGCGATCCGTTTGTAAATATCCAGCTTCTGGTATTCATTCGGAATATATTTTTCCGGAATGTACGCATTGATCTGCAGGTCGATCGTCGTCTCGAAGTCTTCCTGTACTTCGATTCCTTTTGCTTCCTGTACGGCTTCATTCAGCATCTTACAGTAGAGATCGTATCCTACCGCTTCCATGTGACCGTGCTGTTCCGCTCCCAGAAGATTGCCCGCACCACGCAGTTCCAGATCACGCATGGCAATCTTGATCCCGCTTCCCAGTTCAGTGAATTCGCGGATCGCATGGAGGCGTTTTTCTGCGATTTCTTTTAACATCTTATTTCTCCGGTACATCAGAAAAGCGTATGCGGTCCGGTTGGATCGTCCTACCCTTCCTCTCAGCTGATACAACTGAGAAAGTCCCATTTGATCCGCATCATGGATGATCATGGTATTGGCATTCGAGATATCCAGCCCCGTCTCAATGATTGTTGTGGAGACCAGAACATCGATCTCTCCGTTAATAAATCCATACATGATCTTTTCCAGTTCACGCTCGCTCATCTGTCCGTGGGCAAATGCCACGCTCGCCTCCGGAACCAGTTTTCGGATCTGATTGGTAATCTCTTCAATGTTGTTGACACGATTGTATACATAATACACCTGACCACCGCGTGCCAGTTCCCGGCTGATCGCCTCCCGTACCATCTCATCGTTATATTCCATCACATAGGTCTGGATCGGTGTACGGTCCTGTGGAGCTTCTTCCAGAACACTCATGTCCCGGATTCCGATCAGACTCATGTGAAGAGTTCGCGGAATCGGAGTTGCCGTCAACGTCAGAACATCCACATTTTCCCTTAATTTCTTGATCTTTTCCTTATCTGATACGCCAAACCGCTGCTCCTCATCGATGATCAGCAGTCCCAGATCTTTAAAATGCACATCCTTTGACAATACCCGATGTGTTCCAATGACCACATCCACCAGACCCTTTTTCAGATCTTCCAGGGTCTTTTTCACCTGCGACGGCGTGCGGAAACGGGATAACAGGTCCACCCGCACCGGGAAATCCTTCATTCGCTGGACGAAGGTATTGTAATGCTGCTGGGCCAGAATGGTGGTCGGCACCAGATACACCACCTGCTTTCCGTCCTGCAGTGCCTTAAAAGCCGCCCGAAGCGCGATCTCCGTCTTACCATAGCCTACGTCACCGCAGATCAGACGGTCCATGATCTTCCGGCTCTCCATGTCTTTCTTGGTGGCGTCAATGGCATCTAACTGGTCGTCCGTCTCATCATATGGGAACAGCTCCTCAAACTCCCGCTGCCACACGGTGTCCTCGCTGTACTGGAAACCATTGGAATCCTGTCTGGCGGCGTAAAGCTCCACCAGGTCTTTCGCGATCTCCTTGACCGCCCCTTTCACCCTGGCCTTGGTTTTCTTCCACTGTTCACCGCCTAATTTATTCAGCTTCGGCGCTTTGGCGTCGCTTCCGGCGTATTTCTGGATGCCGTCTAAGCGAGTGGCTGGCAGATACAGATTTCCGCCGTCCGCGTACTCGATCTTCAGATAGTCCTTGATCACCTTATCCTGCTCGATCTTCTCGATGCCCCGGTAAATGCCCAGTCCATGGTCCTCATGGACCACGTAATCACCAATGGAAAGCTCCGTGAAGCTCTGGATCTTCTTGCCCTCATAGGATGTCTTTTTCTTTCTCCGCTTCTTTTTGCTGCCGCCGAACATATCGCCCTCAGTGATCACTACAAACTTGATCTGCGGATACTCAAAGCCCCGGTGCAGCACACCATAAGTCACCAGGATCTCTCCAGGCTGCACACTCCGCTCCGGATCATCCGTACAGAAAGCGCTCAGTTCATACTCTCTCAAATCCCCCGCCAGACGGCTTGCACGGGTCCTGGAGCCGGACAGCAGGACCACCCGGTATTTCTCCTTTTTCCACCGCTTTAAATCTCCGATCAGCATCTCAAAGCTGTTCTGATAGGAGTTGATATTTCTCGTCTGGATGCTGTAACGGTTCTTGATCTCCTGTCCCGGAAGCTTCTGTTCCAATCCGGTGACACAGACCGTATGAGGCGTTTCCAGCTCCGCCAATGTCTCCCGTATCGAATAGAGAAGAGAGGTCTGCTCCGGCAGAAGATAACCCTTTTCCAGCCGGTTCATCATGCTTTCCCGGAATTCCGTCTCCACCGCTTCTCCCCGCTCCTTTAAGCGGATAGGCTCGTCTAAGAACACCGCTGTCTCTTCCGCAGGAAAATATTCAGCAAATGACACCGTATCCTGACAAAAATAGGTAAGATAACTGTCCAGAAACCCGGTTGCCATGCCATCCTTCAGATTTTCCTTGAATTCTTCGATGATCGAACGAATCCTATGGGCTTCTTCTGTCTGAAACTGCTCCCGCAAGGTCTTTTCATAAGATTTTTCCGATTTCGTGATCCGCTCCAGCCCCATCTCCACCTGCTCCGGTGTCAGCACGATTTCCGTGGCCGGGTACAGTACCACTTCTTCCAGCTGCTCTACCGACCGCTGGCTCTCCGGATCAAAGCTGCGGATGGAATCCACCTCATCGCCCCACAGCTCGATCCGGACCGGGAGCTCCTCCGTCAGCGGAAAAATATCCACAATACCGCCACGGATGGAGAACTGTCCCATACCATCTACCTGTGCCATGCGCTCGTAGCCTAAGGACACCAGCCGCTGCTTCCATTCCTCAATATCGATCACCTCTCCCTGTCTCACCGTCAGAATCTGGCTCTCTACCATGGAAAGTGGCAGCAAATGATCCATAAGGCCATCAATGGTAGTCACCACCACGCCGCTTTTTTCTTCGATCAGATGCCGCAGCACCTGCATCCGCTCCCTGGTGATCAGGTTGCCGTGGATATCCGCATTATAAAAAAGAAGGTCCTTGGCCGGATACAGCCAGACTGCGTCTGTAAAACACTGGAAATCCTCGTAGATCTCCTTCGCTCTGGAGTCGTCGTAAGTTACCACTAATTTCCAGGGCAATGTCTCCCCCGCCTCCCACATCAGATGAACCTTCTGGGAATCCATGCACCCGCTGATCTGAACCGGCCCTTTTCCCCGGTTGAGATCCCGATTCAGTTCTTCATACTCCGCCAGTTCTGTCAGCGGATTCACAAATACCCTGCTCATAATTTCTACTCGCCCTTTTTCTTCATATTATAATGATTCATGGCTGCATCCATGCCCTTGTCTAAGATCATCTCTGCCGCATCCGCCGCGTCCTTAAATGCCTCATCCATCTTCGCCTGGTCTTCTTTGGAGAAATGCCCCAGCACGTAATCTGCTAAATCCATGCCCTTCGGCTTATCGCCAACGCCGACCTTGATCCGTGGAAATTCCTGGGTTCCCAGATGGGCAATGATATTTTTGATCCCATTGTGACCGCCTGCGCTTCCTTTTCCACGAAGCCGTAACTGTCCCGGTTCTAAACTGATGTCATCATAGATCACCAGAATATCTTCCGGATCTACCTTATAAAAATCAGCCGCTGCCCGGACACTCTCACCGCTTAAATTCATATATGTCTGCGGTTTTAACAGGATCACTTTCTGACCTGCTAATATTCCTTTCCCGCACAGTCCCTTGTGTTTTTTCTCTTCTACTTCGATCCCCATCCGGTCCGCCAGAATATCGATCGTCTCAAAACCCACGTTATGACGGGTATGCGCGTATTCCTTTCCCGGATTTCCTAAACCTACTATAATATACATGTATGTTATCCTTTCCAGACCATCCAGACCAGTTTTTCATTCGTTTTCCTGCGCCCGTCCGGCCTCAATTCCATTTTATGTGCCAGCCTGCGTCCTTTTGTCTGTCTATTTTCAAACAAATCACCGCCACAGGCATTTTCTCTAGCATAACAGTTTGAAACTTTCTTGTAAAGGCTCAACTTTTCCTGCAAAGATTCATACTTTTCTTGCAAAGGCTCAACTTTTTCCTTGAAACCTCTTGCTATTTATGATAAAATCATGTGTTGGCAATGATAACAAATTTCATTTACCAAGCCTTTGGTAGACATGGAGGGAGCTTCTACATGAATTCTAATAACCAGTTTGACGTCATCATCATCGGCGCCGGCCCTGGCGGTATTTTCTCCGCATATGAGCTGATGCAGAAAAAGCCGGACTTAAAGGTAGCAGTGTTTGAGAGCGGTTACTCTCTGGAGAAACGCCACTGCCCGATCGATGGCGTGAAAGTTAAATCCTGTATCAAATGTCCGACCTGTGCGATCATGAACGGTTTCGGCGGTGCAGGTGCATTCTCTGACGGAAAATATAACATCACCAATGACTTTGGCGGAACTTTATACGAATATATCGGCAAAAAAGAAGCCATTGATTTAATGAAATATGTGGATCACATCAACGTGACCCATGGCGGTGAGGAGACCCGTATGTTCTCTACCGCAGGCACCAAATTCAAAAAACTGTGCATGCAGAATAAATTAAAACTTCTGGATGCTTCTGTACGTCACTTAGGAACTGACATTAACTACGTGGTTCTGGAAAATCTTTACAATGAGATGAAAGAGAAGGTTCACTTCTTCTTCCACACTCCGGTAACCCACATTGAAGTTCTGGACGATGGCTATCGTGTACTATATGGCAATGACCAGTACGCAGACTGCAAACAGTGTATCGTGTCTGTCGGCCGCAGCGGCAGCAAATGGATGGAAACCATCTGTAATGAACTGGACATCCCAACCAAGTCCAACCGTGTAGACATCGGCGTTCGTGTGGAGATTCCTGCTGTGATCTTCTCCCATTTGACCGACGAGTTATACGAGAGCAAGATCGTATACCGCACAGAGAAATTTGAGGATAATGTCCGTACCTTCTGTATGAACCCGAACGGTATCGTAGTAAACGAGAACACCAACGGTATCGTGACCGTAAACGGCCACAGCTACGAGGATCCGAAGAAACAGACCGAGAACACCAACTTTGCTCTTCTGGTCGCAAAACATTTCTCCGAGCCATTTAAGGACAGTAACGGCTACGGTGAGAGCATTGCCCGTCTTTCCAATATGTTAGGCGGCGGTGTCATCGTACAGCGTTTTGGCGACCTGATCCGTGGACGCCGCAGTACGGTCAACCGTATCGAAGAGAGCACTGTAACACCAACTCTGGCGGCAACTCCTGGCGACTTAAGCCTGGTTCTTCCAAAACGTATCTTAGACGGCATCATCGAGATGATCTATGCCCTGGATAAGATCGCTCCTGGTACTGCCAATGATGACACCCTGCTTTATGGCGTTGAGGTCAAATTCTACAACATGGAAGTTGACATCGATGAGAATCTGGAGACCCGCTACAAAGGTCTTTACATCATTGGCGACGGCAGTGGCGTGACCCACTCCCTGTCCCATGCATCCGCAAGCGGTGTGTATGTGGCTCGGAAGATCGCAGAGGCAGAGTAATTGACTGAATTGCTATAAAAATATCCAATACCGCCGGACTATCCGATATCGTGATAGCCCGGCGGTATTTTTCCTTCCATCTCTTGTACTATTTCCACGACCAGTTTCATTCGTGCAGAAACTGTATTATTTTACAAAGATATTGCCAGAAACAACATTCAGAGATAAATTAATAAGGTAACGATGTTTTCTTACGATCAGCGCAGCAAATACGCAGACCTGCTAAACCGTTACTTCATAACCATCGACAACGAAAGGATTTATCATCATGAATCACCCCTCAAGCACACAAGAAACTCCCCCATCGCCTCCCATGTTCACCAACGCCCAGCTAAAAGCACTGCTTCTTCCCCTGCTCCTGGAACAGTTTTTAAGTGTTTCCATGGGGCTTGCCGATACCGTTATGGTATCGGGAGTGGGGGAGGCAGCTGTGTCCAGCGTCAGTCTGGTAGACAGCCTAAATGTCCTGATCATCCAGATATTATCTGCTCTGGCTACCGGCGGTGCTGTGGTTGCCAGCCAGTATCTTGGACGGAAGGATGAGAAAAATGCCCAGCTAAGCGCAGCCCAGCTGTTTTCCGTTCTCATCATGCTGACGGTTTCCTTCGGACTGCTCTGCATTCTCTTATGCCGCCTGATCTTACGGACCGTGTTTGGCTCTATTGAAGCTCACGTTATGCACTATGCGGAGATTTATTTTTACATCAGCGCCGTTTCTTATCCCTTTATCGGTCTTTATAATGCCGGTGCCGCACTTTTCCGCGCTAAGGGAGACAGTAAGATCAGCATGAAAGCCAGCCTGGTCATGAATGTAGTCAACATCGCCGGCAACGCAGTTCTGATCTACGTTTTTCACCTGGAAGTCCTGGGCGCCGCGATCGCTACCTTGATTGGACGGATTCTGGCAGCCATCTGGGTCACTGCCCAGCTGCAGCGCCGTGACAATCCGTTACGGATCGCTTCTCTGGCAGACTTAAAGCCCAATCTTTCCATCGTCCACCGGATCCTGGCCATCGGAATTCCGGCCGGCATCGAAAACGGCATGTTCCAGATTGGCAAACTGCTGGTCAGCCATCTGATCAGTACCCTGGGAACTGCCTCCATCGCGGCTTCAGCTGTCTGCAACACCTTAAGTTCCATGATCAACATTCCAGGCAATGCCATCAGCCTGGCAACGATCCCGATCATCGGTCATTGCCTGGGCGCCAATGAGAAGAAGCAGGCCAATCAATATGCCCGCAAGCTGATCGCCCTGGCCTATGTTGCCGCATGGCTTACCAGCCCGATCCTGATCCTGACCGCTCCTTACGTAGTCAAGATTTTCAACATCTCCGCAGAAGCACAGGTCATTGCAGTCACTGTGATCCGGATCTATTGTACCGTAGATTTATTCCTATGGCCATCCAGTTTCATGATGCCCAACATTCTCCGTTCCGGCGGCGATTCCAAATACACCATGACGGTCAGTATGTTCAGCATGTGGACCTTCCGTATCTTTTTATGCTATTACTTTGTTAACAGTCTTCACATGGGACTGTTAGGCGTCTGGTGCGGTATGTTCGTGGACTGGTTCTTCCGCAGCTTACTGTTCACCATCCGTTTCATCAATGGAAAATGGATGGAACACCAGGTCATTTGACCATCAGTCCGCTACACCAATATTCGTTACCTGAACATTTCCTGTAAAGTAAAAAAGAATCCTGCTTGCAGGATTCTCCGCCTGCGGCGGG
>ERZ1106951.3042-NODE-3042-length-12425-cov-2.955214_pt1 | contig 12425 bp, 12 predicted proteins | sample MGYA00403676_ERZ1106951 | MGnify/ENA primary metagenome ERZ1106951 (study PRJEB35170, sample SAMEA104062398) | human gut metagenome | biome: human gut; feature: human-associated habitat; material: faeces | place: Denmark | collected 2012-04-23 ...
TGCTTGCAAGGGCACTCTACCGAAATGCTCCGGTGATCGTGCTGGATGAGCCGACTTCCTATCTGGATATCCGTTATAAGCTGGAATTTATGTCGGTCTTGCAGGAGCTGGCGCGCCGCAAGAAGGTGGCAGTCATTTTATCCATTCATGAACTTGATCTGGCCGAGCGCGTCTCTGACTGGGTGCTGTGCGTCAGCCCGGGGCAGGAAAGTCAGTTTGGACGCCCGGAAGAGATGCTGACTCCGGAACATCTTTCCGAGCTTTTCCAGGTCGAGGAAGGGCGCTTCCGTCAGACAGGCGGCAGTATGGAGCTTCCACGTCCGGAGGGGGCACCAGAGGTGTTTGTGCTGGCAGGAGGAGGAAGCGGGCGCGCTGTCTTCTGGCAGCTTCAGAGAGCTGGAACCACGTTTGCGGCAGGGATCGTATCGGAAGCCGACTTAGATTATCCGGCGGCTTGTACATTGGCGTCCAGATTGATTGCAGTCCCCGCATTTGAAGAAATATCAGAGGAAAAGGAACAAGAAGCCAGAGAATGTCTGGATGCGTGCCAGTGCGTGATAGCGTGCCGCAGGCAGTATGGGGGCTGGGCGGCGGCGAACGACCGGCTGCTGGCGTATGCCAGGGAAAAAGGAAAAAAGATTGAATATCACAACCTTCCGCTTCATAAAATGCAGTAAATCAAAGCATTTTGCCGCGTGGCTGCGTGCAGGGGAGCGGGAGGTTTTTTATTTGATGAAAAGTAAGAAAAGCAGGAAAAAATGGCTTCTAAGCCTTATGGCTGTGATGGGAATCTTTCTGGCGGGGGTCTATGCGGTTGCATGCGGCGGTGAAAAACAGGCAGAAAAATTGCGGGATCTGGAATTTGCCGTCATAGGTCCCGATGAGACGCCGCAGGAGCTGGCGCAGATCATAGAAGAAAAGAAGAACGATTCCTTCCGCCTGACTTACACAAGCGGAAATGACCTCTACATAGCTGCCGGGTACGGCAAGCAGGAGACCGGCGGCTACAGCATTACGGTTCCGGAGTTGTACCTGACGGACAATTCGATCATCGTCAAGACCGAGTTAAAAGGACCGGAGAGAAGCGAGCCGACCGGGGAAGAGCCGTCGTATCCGTATATTGTGCTGCGGACGGAACTGCTGGAGGAACCAGTGGTATTCCAGTAGTTTCCTATGAAACAAAAAAACAGGAACCGGCGAGAGTATCATCCGGTTCCTGTCTTTATGCAGTTTCTGCAGAACGATTTCCGCAGGATTTCCTATATGAGTATAAGACTGGTTTCCTGATTACAGGGAAAGAGCCTCTTTTACCTTGGAAATGATGTGAAGTCCGATGTCTCTGGAAGCATCTACGGACTGAGCACCGATGTGCGGGGAAACGATGAAGTTGTCGCACTCGAACAGCGGGCTTGCGAATGTATCATCACCTGTCAGACCGCTGCCAGCCAGCTCGTTCTCCATAACGTCTGCTGCGTAGCCGCCGATCTTGCCAGCTTTCAGAGCCTCGTACATGTCTTTCTCGTTTACGATACCACCACGGCTCATGTTCAGAACAACTGCATCATCCTTCATCTCAGCGATGGACTTAGCGTTGAACAGATCCTTTGTCTCTGGTGTCAGCGGTACGTGGATAGATACGAAATCAGCTACCTTTAACATCTCGTCTACGGACATGCCAGTTGCATGCTCTTTCTCGAAATCTTCCGGTTTCAGGAATGGATCGTAAGCAACGACAGTCATACCAAATGCACGGCCAAGTTCGCCGACTCTCTTACCGATACGACCGAAGCCCATAACGCCCAGAGTCTTGCCGCGAAGCTCACGACCTTCGAATTTATATTTGTTCCACTCGTGTTTTACTTTTACATCGTAGTTAGCTGTGAAAGTACCACGGGAGATATCTAACATTTTGGAAATGGTCAGCTCTGCAACTGCGTTAGCGTTTAAGCCCGGTGCGTTGAAGATCTGGATTCCTTTGGATTTTGCATAGTCCATATCAATGTGGTTCAGACCAACGGAGCAAACGCCGATAACCTTCAGGTTCTTAGCAGCGTCGATGATCTCCTGATCGATCTTCGGATCTACACGCATGATCAGAACGTCTACGTCACCGATTTCAGCTAATAACTGATCCTTGGTGGACGGCAGATTCTCTGCAGTTTTAACTTCCATGTATTTGCTGAGTTCTTCAGCAATACCAGCGTATACTTTGTCAATGATAAGACACTTCATAGTTTAATTTCCTCCGCTCTTATTTTGTAAAATGTACCTATATGCAAGTATACCTAAAATCTGCTGTCCAGTCAAGTCATTTTGCCGTACCAAAAAGAAACTCGTATTCGATTTTTTGTATAACACTTATAAGTAAATGCTGGATAAAAAGGTGTTTTTGTAGAAAATACCGCGAGGGCGATTTATAAATTGTATTTTGAGATAGGGCAGACTATAATAAAGGTACGATGCAGTTCAAAGTCCGGTTCCGGACGGCATTCGATGATTCTGCCCGCAAAGAGGGCATCTGTGATTCACAGAAATATCCGGGTATTTATGAAATTTCATAATGCATTTTTTGTTTCAGGGGAAACTGCGTCCTATGAAACAAAAAAGCAGTCATATGATTTCGTGGTGCTGAATATAAGTATCATATCGGCATTTAGAAAACATGGCATCTTATATCTTGAATGATATTTGTGTGTGATGCGGTATTTTATGCTGATTTAAACTCAGGACAGAAAATTTCAGGTTACTGTTCATTTAATGCGAAGCCACGGCAAATTCCGTTACGTGGCACGTATGCGTGAACAATAACAATTTTAGAAAGGATGGAGAAGGTTGAGAGAGGAGTACGGAAATTTAGAACGTGCTTACGAAAGAATGCGGTTCGGCTGGCAGGAGACATTTGCCGGGGAATGGCAGAAAGGGAGAATGTATGGGGAAAAGAGAAGACAGAAGATATGGCTGGAGGCTGGCAGTGCTGACATTTGTGCTGCTGTGCCTGCAGGGCACCGGCGGACAGGCTTACGCACAGGAAGATAAGGTGGGAGAACGGCGGATCCGTTATTCTTCTTCCTATTTGAAAGAGGCTGAGATACCAGAAGCGCCGGAAGAATATCTGGAAGAGGGGGAAATTACCTATCGGCTTGTGGGGACAGAGATAGAGGCGGTGCCGGTGCGCGGCAGAACGCGGGAGGTTTCGGGGGAGATGGTCTATCCATCCGTGACGCGGGAACAGGAGATCCCGGCGAGAGCGCCGATGGAGGTGGAGGATCGGGAGAGCCGGAAGACGGTATCGGTTATGCTGGATCTGAAAAGAACCTCTTATGAGAACGAACACTGGCAGGATGGATTTGAGATTTCGGTCGTATTTCACGAATACGGGGCGGACACATACCGGCTGGGTGGAACTGTCGTGATGCATGATGAAAAAGTGCCGCCGTTGGAGGCGTGCAGGGAAGAACTGCTTGCAAGTGCAGGGCTATCGGAGGATGAGGTGCAGATTGAGTCGGCAAGCTGGGAGGGAGATGCTTATCAGGATGAGGATGGCATCTGGTGCCGCAATGCGGCGGTACAGGCAAAACGCCGCGTATGGGACTGCCGGGCAGTGTACGGGGGAACGGTCAGACTTCCGGCATATGAGCGTTACCGGAGGCGGATGGAGTATGAAAAAGCGGAACCGGATGTGGAAGAGATGACAGAAATAGAAGCGGATCCGGGAACTCTGGTGGAAATAGAGACTGCGCCGGTGGAAAACCTCCCGCTTCCGTTCTGGAGACGGTGGATTCACTACGGACTGACGATCAGTGTAAGTCTGCTGCTGCTTTTACTGGCATGGCTTGGATTTCGGCAGCTGCGGCGGATGGCGCGTGAAAAAAACGAACGGTAGGTTATGTGGGCGCAGTTGATAAAAGGAAAAAAGTGCCGTATACTAGAAAACTGGTAAGCTGGCGGTTATGGTTCGTGTAAAAAAAATTTTGAAATCAGAGGCACGATGGGAGGATATGCCGGCAGCCAGAATCGGGGATCAGACCAGAAAGAAGAGGAAAAACGGCGTGACAAGAGATGTTGTATTTAAAATGGAACGTCCGGGACTGGTAGAAGTCGGACAGACAGTAGAGGTGACGGAGTCGGTGACGCCGTTTAATGTCAATTATATGATTGAACCGGCGGTGGCGATGTCGGGGCTTTTTAAGCTGAATGATCGGATTCCCGCCGATCACGGCGTGGTAAAGGCGATCGAGGAAAATGACCGCGGTTACTATGTGACAGTTACGTTTGAGTATGAATAAAAGGACAGAAAGGGAAAAAGATGGCAGGAAAAATACCGAACGATCCGATTATGTGCCTGAGCTTTGTGAACACACAGCTCAGAGATTTTTACCCGGATTTAGATGAATTATGCAGTGCGTTTGATACAGAACGGTCGGAGCTTGAGAAGAAGCTGCAGGCGGTGGGATATACCTATGACAGAGAAAAGAACCAGTTCCGCTAGGGCACGGTCAGGCTTTACGCTGGCAGAGCTGCTGATTGTGACCGGGATTGTGTCGATTCTCGTTGCAGTTTCGATCCCGATCATGTCCGGACAGGTACAGAAAGCGAAGGAAGTGCGGGCGAAAGCCGAGGCGAGGATTCTATGCACGGCGCTCTGGATGTATCTGCATGATTTGGATGAGCAGGACATTCATCCGGAAAGCTGGGAGCTGATGATGGATCTGGGTGGTTCTTTCCGGGATCGGGGAGAAAATCCGCTGGAAAACTATCTGGATGGAGAGATTTCTGAGGATGTGTCTATCTACAGCGTGTATTACAGCGATACACTGGAAAGCTATGGGGGAATCTTGTGCGAGATAGGTGGAATCGAGGTGGAAGCGCTGACCAGCGGAAAGACGGAGATTGTGAATCCATAGATAATAGAGAGAGGCAGGATGTCTTACAAGGAAAGTCTTGTAAAACCCTGCTTCTTTCTATATAATGAGACAGTAAAGCAGTCTGTCTGGAAATGAAAATAGCAGGATAAAAACCAGACGGTTTCGGACAGATACAAGAGAAAAGAGAGGTATCAGTATGTTTCGCGCGATAAAGATAGTAGGAACGATCGTCAGCTTCCTTGTTGGTTCCATCGGCACATTGCACCGTATGGATAAACAGGGACAGGTAGATCCGGTCGCAGTGGAGGAAGAAAGCACCCAGATGGTGCGTAATATTTTTGAAAAACTGCTCAAAATGGCAGGTGTGACGGTAGAGGTGCGCGGATATGAAAATATTCCGCAGGATCGCCCGGTGCTCTATGTTGGAAACCACCGGAGCTATTTTGATATCCTGGTCGGCTATACGACGGTTCCGGGACTGATGGGATTTGTGGCAAAGAAAGAGATGGAGAAATGGCCGCTGCTCAGCAACTGGATGAAGAATGTCCACTGCCTGTTTTTGAACCGGACCGACATGAAAGAAGGATTAAAGACTATTTTAGAGGGCATTGCCCAGGTAAAGAGCGGCATTTCTGTCTGGATTTTCCCAGAGGGGACCAGAAACAAGAATGAAGATCTGATGGATCTGCTCCCATTCAAGGAGGGAAGCTTAAAGATCGCAGAAAAATCCGGCTGTCCGGTGATTCCTGTGGCTATTACCGGAACGGCAGAGGTGTTTGAGGCGCATTTTCCTAAGATACACTCCTCCAATGTGACCATCGAGTTTGGCGCTCCATTTATCGTAAAGGAGCTGGAGCCGGAGCAGCGGAAATTTGCGGGAGCGTATACCAGAGAACGGATTCTGGAAATGTTGCAGCGGGAAAGAAATAATAACGATCAGGAAGAAAGAGAATAGACAGAAACGAGAATAGACAGAAAAGTGATAAGAGAGGGCAGACAGGTGGACTTACAGGAGATACGTGGAAAACTGGATCAGATCGACAGGCAGTTTGTGGATCTATTAGAGAAACGACTGGATTTATGTGGACAGGTGGCCGCAGATAAGATCAAGACAGGAAAGGCCGTGTTTGATAAGGAACGGGAGCAGCAGAAGCTGGCATCTGTCCGGGCTATGGCAGGCAATGAATTTAATGCGCGGGCAGCAGAAGAACTATTTACCCAGCTGATGACCATCAGCCGCCGCCTGCAGTATCAGATCATCGAAGAGCATGGAAAGAAGATCGAGACTGGATTTACCATGGTGGATTCCCTGAAAAAAGATCAGATCAAGGTGGTCTATCAGGGAGTGGAAGGTGCATACAGCCATGCAGCTGCCATGCAGTATTTTGGCGATGATGTGGATGCTTACCATGTAAAAACATGGGAAGATGCCATGGATGATGTGGAGAGCGGAAAAGCAGACTATGCGGTGATTCCTATTGAGAACTCTTCTGCGGGAGCTGTGGTGGATAATTATGATCTGCTGATCAAGCATCACAATGTGATCGTGGCAGAAACATGTGTGACCGTGGATCATGCGTTATTAGGACTTCCAAAGGCAGAGTTAACAGATGTTGAGCGGGTGTATTCCCATCCGCAGGCGTTGATGCAGTGCTCCCAGTATCTCAATGCCAGAAAAGACTGGCAGCAGATCAGTGTGGAGAATACGGCGGTAGCGGCAAAAAAGATCATTGAAGATCAGGACATCCATCAGGCGGCAGTTGCCAGCCAGACAGCAGGAAAGCTGTATGGTCTGAAGGTACTGGCAGCTTCGATCAATCATAACCGGAACAATACCACACGTTTCCTGATCCTGGCAAAGGAGCAGGTCTACCGGAAAGAGGCGGAAAAAATCAGCATCTGCTTTGAACTGCCGCATAAGAGCGGTTCCCTTTACAATATGCTTGGCAATTTCATTTATAATGGAGTTAACATGAGGATGATCGAATCCCGGCCGATCCTGGGAAGAAACTGGGAGTACCGGTTCTTCGTGGATATTGAGGGGAATTTAAGCGATCCGTCTATCCAGAACGCATTAAAGAGCGTGTCGGAAGAGGCGGCCAATATGAGGATTTTGGGTAATTATTAGTAGGTCTGCGCATATGCTGCGCTGACCGTAAGAATACATAGGCTAGAAAGCAAAAATCCTATCAGCGAAGCTGATCTGGAATGGATTTTTGCTCGTAACGATGAAGGCACTGAATCGTTAGGATTTTGGGTAATTATTAGCTTACATAATGAGGAGAAAAAAGTATGGATCGTACACCATTTATCGTATATCGCGGTTTTCGTTATCAGAATTTATTTGACCGTATGGCAGACCTGCTTTCCAGTGGAAAGGAAGGGGAGATCATCGGAGAGGAGTGCCGGGAGGAGGCGTATGCCTGTGCCAATGAACTCCTGGAACTGGCGGCAGACTACGGCTTTGAGGGCAATTTATGGCATTGCTTCTTATCCTTCTGCCTTGCCAACCATGAGAATGCCTACAGCACTTCCTGTGAGATCAGGGGCGATATGGGAGGTACCTTGTCCCATATGGCAAAACAGGATTTCCAGGTATTTATGGATCTGTTTGCCTGCGACATCCGGAAATTAGATGCATTGACCGGCGGAACTCCTGTATGGAGTGAGCTGGCATCCTATGTTCCGGTGGATGATGGCAGCCGTGTATTTAATAAGAGAGTCCGCGACCGGATCGTGGAACTGGCAGTGACACTGGCCGGTGCAAAAACAGTGGAAGAGTTCCAGAAGGATGTGACCCAGTTCTATCGGGAGTTCGGCGTGGGCAAATTTGGCCTGAATAAAGCATTCCGCATCCGGGACGATGGCCATGAGGCCCAGATCGAGCCAATCGTTAATGTAGAACACGTATATCTGGACGATATCGTAGGCTATGAGTTGCAGAAAAAGAAACTGATCGAAAATACGGAAGCTTTTATCCAGGGAAAGGCAGCCAATAATGTCTTACTGTTCGGTGATGCGGGAACCGGTAAATCTTCCAGTATCAAAGGGATTCTAAATGCATACTATGGCCAGGGACTGCGGATCGTAGAGGTCTATAAGCATCAGTTCCATGCACTGTCCTCTGTTCTGGAGCAGGTGCAGGACCGTAATTACAAGTTTATCATTTACATGGATGACCTTTCTTTCGAGGAGAGTGAGCTGGAGTATAAGTATCTGAAAGCCATCATTGAGGGCGGACTGGGACGGAGACCGAAAAATGTGCTGATCTACGCCACCTCTAACCGCCGTCATCTGATCCGTGAGAAATTCAGCGACAAGCGGGAACTGGATGATGAGCTTCATGTAAATGATACGGTTCAGGAGAAATTGTCCTTAGTGGCCCGTTTTGGTGTGACCATTTATTTCGGTGCGCCGGATAAGAGAGAGTTCCAGAATATTGTAAAAGTGCTGGCAGAGCGGTATCATGTGACTATTCCAGAAGACGAACTGCTTCTGGAGGCCAATAAGTGGGAGCTGCAGCATGGCGGTTTATCTGGACGTACTGCGACCCAGTTTATCAATCATCTGCTTGGAACGAAAGAAGAATAACGGGAAAAGAGTCACCCAGAGGTATTTCCAGAAAATCCGCCCAAAAATCAGGTGTAGGAAAGTTTCCGGAAATACATCGTTGAGAATGGAGGTGTAGGAATGGCAGCACATTTATTTGCGGCAATTGATGTGGGCTCATTTGAACTGGAAATGGGGATCTACGAGACCACATCCAGAAATGGGTTACGGGAGATCGACCATCTGCGGCATGTGATCTCTCTTGGCAGAGATACCTATCACACAGGAAAGATCAGCTATCATCTGGTAGACGAGATGTGTCAGGTGCTGGAAGAATTTGCACAGGTGATGAAAAGTTATCAGGTGGAGGACTACCGGGCTTACGCCACCAGCGCCATGCGTGAGGCGAAGAACAGCCAGATCATCCTGGAGCAGATCCGGGTCCGCACCGGTATCCAGGTACAGGTGATCAGCAACTCGGAACAGCGTTTTTTAGGCTATAAAGCCATTGCCATGAAAGAGGCAGAGTTCCAGAAGATCATCCAGGAAGGAACTGCCATTGCGGATGTCAGCTTTGGAAGTCTTCAGATTTCTCTGTTCGATAAGGATAGCCTGGTTTCTACCCAGAATATCCAGCAGGGAATCTTAAGGCTGCGGGAAAATCTGTCCGGCGTCTGGTCTGACCGTCAGACAGTTCTTGGTATTTTTGAGGATATGGTGGATAATGAATTGTACGCCTTCAAAAAGATGTATTTGAAGGACCGGGACATCAAAAACCTGATCTGCATTGGTGAGAGCATCCTGTATCTGGCCAGAGATGAGGTGGCCGGAAAACGGGTAGACCGGATCAGCGCGGCGGATTTCCAGAAGTTTTATGAGAAACTGATCCAGATGCCGGTGGATCAGATCGAAGACCGGTTCGGCGTCAATCAGGAGTACGCCCATCTGCTGATTCCGGCAGCGATCATTTACAAACAGATCCTGGAAATGACAGGAGCAGAGATGCTGTGGATTCCGGGAATCCGTATGTGTGATGGAATTGCAGCTGATTATGCAGAAAAACAGAAATATTTGAAATTTACACACAATTTTGACGATGATATTTTATCCGCGTCCAGAAATATGGCTAAGCGTTACCGCTGCAACACCAGTCACGGCCAGAAGATCGAAAATTATGCTCTTCAGATTTTCGATGCCATGAAGAAATTTCACGGACTGGGAACGAGAGAACGGCTTCTGCTTCAGATCGCATCCATTCTTCACGATTGCGGCAAATTCATCAGTCTCCGTGATTCCAGCGCCTGCGCTTATAACATCATCATGGCTACAGAGATCATCGGCCTGTCCCACGCAGAACGGGAGATCGTGGCAGAGGTGGTCCGCTGTAATCTGGACGCGTTCCGTTATGGAGAAGGAAGTATCCGGGCAGGTAAACTGACTGCCATGCTGCGGCTGGCCAATGCCATGGACCGCAGCCATCATGGACGGCTGGATGATGGAAAACTGCAGGTAAAGGGCAATAAGCTGATCATTTCCACTTCCTACGCAGGCAATCTGGCCCTGGAGACCATGGCAGTAGAAGATAAGGCGGACTTTTTTGAGGAAATGTTTGGGATCCGCCCGGAGATCAGGCAGAAAAGGAGGGTGTAATTCATGGCAGATGTTGAATCTCGTTATAAGAAACCGGAAAATTATGTAAACCGGGAACTGAGCTGGCTGGATTTTGATTATCGAATTCTGGAAGAAGCCAGAGATAAAAGTCTCCCTTTATTTGAACGATTAAAATTTTTAAGTATCACGGCGTCCAATCTGGATGAATTTTTCATGGTCCGTGTAGCTTCCTTAAAAGACATGGTGAATGCAGGATACACCAAACCAGATCTTTCTGGCATGAAGCCGTCAGAGCAGCTGGAGAAGATCGGGGAGAAGACCCACCGTCTGGTAGAGATGCAGTATTCCACCTACAACCGTTCCCTGATTCCGGCCCTGAAAGCCAATGGGCTGCGGGTGATCTCCCATCATGAGGAGCTGACGGAGGAAGAAGGCCGTCTGGTGGACGAGTATTTTAAGGAAAATGTCTATCCGGTGCTGACGCCCATGGCAGTGGACTCGTCCCGTCCATTTCCGTTAGTGCATAATAAATCCTTAAACCTGGCGGCACTGCTGAAGAAAAAGGACGGAGATGAGGAGGAAGACCTGGATTTTGCCTTGGTACGGGTACCGAACGTGCTTCCGCGGCTGGTGGAGATCACCACGGGAGAAGACCGGGCAGTGATCCTGCTGGAGGAAGTCATTGAGCGGAACATCCAGTCCCTGTTTTTAAACTATAACATCATTACGGCTCATCCGTTCCGTATTATGAGAAATGCGGATTTCACCATTGATGAGGAAGATGCGGAGGATTTGTTAAAGGAGATCCAGAAGCAGCTGAAGAAACGCCAGTGGGGTGAGGCCATCCGTCTGGAGATTGAAGAAAATGCCGATAAACGGGTATTAAAACGCCTGAAAAAGGAGCTGGATATCCACAGCAGTGATATCTATGAGATCTCCGGTCCGCTGGATCTGACATTTTTGATGAAGATGTATGGCCTGGACGGATTTGATGGCCTGAAAGCACCGAAATATACCCCTCAGACAAACCCGGCATTTTTAAATGACGATGATATTTTCACCAACATCCGCAAAGGAGATATTCTTTTAAGCCATCCATATGAATCCTTTGATCCGGTGGTGGATTTTGTGAAGACGGCGGCGAAGGACCCGAAGGTGCTGGCCATTAAGCAGACGCTGTACCGTGTCAGCGGCAATTCCCCGATCATCGCGGCGCTGGCTGAGGCAGCGGATAATGGCAAACAGGTGTCCGTTCTGGTGGAATTAAAGGCACGTTTTGACGAGGAAAATAATATTAACTGGGCGAAGATGCTGGAAAAAGCCGGATGTCACGTAATCTACGGTCTGGTGGGCTTAAAGACCCATTCCAAGATCACACTGGTGGTGCGCCGGGAAGAGGACGGCATCCGCCGTTATGTTCATCTGGGAACCGGAAACTACAACGATTCTACGGCAAAATTATATACAGACTGCGGCCTTCTGACCTGCAATCCACAGATCGGTGAGGACGCAACCGCAGTATTTAATATGTTGTCCGGATATTCCGAACCATTAAAATGGAACCAGCTGGTAGTAGCGCCTATCTGGCTTCGGAAGCGGTTTATGCGGATGATCCAGAGGGAGACCAACTATGCAAGAGAAGGCCGTCCGGCCCGGATCATTGCCAAGGTCAACTCTCTGTGTGACAAGGAGATCATTGCCGCTTTGTATGAAGCCTCCTGTGCAGGCGTGAAGATCGACCTGATCATCCGCGGCATCTGCTGTCTGCGGGCAGGTGTGCCAAACTTAAGTGAAAATATTGCTGTCCGCTCCATCGTAGGTAATTTCCTGGAGCACAGCCGGATCTTCTATTTTGAAAATGACGGTTATCCGGAGATCTACATGGGAAGTGCCGACTGGATGCCAAGAAACCTGGACCGCCGTGTGGAGATCATGTTCCCGATTCTGGATGAGAAGCTGAAGGAAAAAGCCATGCACATCTTAAATGTGCAGTTAAGCGATAACTTAAAAGCCCATGTGCTGGGCCCGGATGGGATTTACAATAAGATCGACCGCCGTGGCAAAGCTGCCATTGGCGCACAGGATACCTTCTGTAAAGAAGCTGTGGAGGCTGTGAAAGCGGCTTCCGAGGAGGTCGATCCGGTGAACCTGCGGGTGTTTATTCCAGCGGAGAGCGTGGAACACTAGAGTGTGAAATTGGTATCGCGATAGTTGAAATAGAAATCTGCTTTGAGTGAGAGAGAAGAGAGTCTTGTCTGGTATAATTGCTGGACAGGATTCTTTTTGTTGTTTTTCGTTGCTGCATAGCGGTCTGCTTGATCTGTAGATGGGCATTATCCCGTAATCTTTAAAAATTCTCCTGCAAGTAAGCTTGCGTCGAACTTCTGACCTTTTGACCCT
>ERZ1106951.3043-NODE-3043-length-12424-cov-45.259277_pt1 | contig 12424 bp, 8 predicted proteins | sample MGYA00403676_ERZ1106951 | MGnify/ENA primary metagenome ERZ1106951 (study PRJEB35170, sample SAMEA104062398) | human gut metagenome | biome: human gut; feature: human-associated habitat; material: faeces | place: Denmark | collected 2012-04-23 ...
GGTTCTTGTCCTTGGAGTAGTTGGTCTCACGGTTGATCTTCAGGGGGATGTTGTGCGCCTCGGCGTAGTCGATCTCCTCGTCACGGCTCTCGATGTCCCACTCACGCCACGGAGCAATGATGGCCATATCCGGGCAGAAAGCCTTCAGGGTCAGCTCAAAACGCACCTGATCGTTGCCCTTGCCGGTGCAGCCGTGGCAGATGGCATCTGCGCCCTCCTTGATGGCGATATCGGCCAGAGCCTTTGCGATGCAGGGACGGGCGAAGCTGGTGCCCAGCAGGTAATCCTCGTACTTAGCGCCGAACTTCAGGGTGGGGAAGATGTAGTTCTCGACGAAATCCTTCTTCAGGTCCAGCACGTACAGCTTGGAAGCGCCGGTGGCCTTTGCCTTTTCTTCCAGGCCGTCCAGCTCGGTGCCCTGGCCCACATCACCGGAAACGGCGATGACTTCGCAGTTGTTGTAGTTTTCCTTCAGCCAGGGAATGATGATGGAGGTATCCAGACCGCCGGAGTAAGCCAGCACAACTTTTTTGATGTTTTCCTTTTTCATGATAAACGCGCTCCTTTAATAAAAATACACTTTTGTTCTCTGATGCGCATTTCCCTTCGCATCCTCTGTCTTTCGTTTGCGGTTGATGCTTTTATTATACGCCGTGCGGCTTTTGCGTCAATGCTGAAAACCGACAAACCTTACAGGGATTTGATCGTTCTTTTGGTTCAATTTGCATCTTTATGCAGTTTATTTTAAATATATTCAGTTTTTATGCAATTAGAATGTATTTTTGCAGCGGTCTCTCACGCTCTTTTTTGCTGCAAAATGCCGCCCGGTCTGTGCGCACAGGCCGGGCGGCGTTTCGTTTTGCTTTATTGTTTATCCCCGCCATCGGCGCGGGGCTGGCGGCCCTGCTCCGGCACGGCGCGCTGCTGGTTGTAGCGGATGAGCTGGGCGGCGGCGGTGCTGGCCGCAAGACCCGGCCGGGTGACCATGTAGACATAGCGGCGGTAGCGGTCCTGCCGCAGGGGCACCAGCACCGTGTCCGGGCTGTACATCTGGGGGTGGTCGGTGCTGATGAACACTCCCAGCCCCGCCTGCACCATGCTCAGCAGCACCGAGTCCTCGTTGGAGTAGCCGCGGATCTCGGGCCGGATGCCGTATTCCCCCAGCATCCGGCGCAGAAGGTCGGAGTAGGCGGGCGAATCGGTGAAGACCATGGGCCGCCCGGCCAGCTGGTCCGGCGTGATGCTCGGGCACTTTGCCAGCGGGTCGTCTTTGAGCATGGCCACCACGAAGGGCAGCTCCACCACCGGGGTGAACCGCAGGCCGTTCTCGCCGGGCTGGTAGCTGCAGAACACCATATCATAGAGCCCGGCTTTCAATCCGGCCAGCAGCCGTTCGGTCTGGTCCACCCGGATGTCAAAGCAGGCGTTTCCGTTTGCGGGGGATTCGCCCTCTCAGTCACCTGCGGTGACAGCTTGTCCCCTTTTTGTCACCTTCGGTGACATTTCTCCCCGGCACGGGGAGAATCTTTCAAAGGGAGAGCCAAGAGGGGGTGCGCGGCGGCGCAAAGCGGAGGAAGCAGCGGCACAAGGGCAGAGCCGCCCTCTCAGTCACCTGCGGTGACAGCTCTCCCAAGGGGAGAGCCAAGAGGGGTGCGCAGCGGCGCACGGCGTACAATGGCGCACACGCAAAAAAGAGCGGCCCCCGGACGGGAGCCGCTCCTTTTGCGGTTTGAAGTTACTCGTTCACTTTCCAGGCGATCGCCACCACTGCTTCGGTGCAGAGGGTCAGGCTGATGCCTTCCTTCGTGACGGTGAGCGGGGTGACCACCACATCACCGGCGTTGTGGCCGTGGGAATCCGCCGTCAGCACCTGCACCGCATAGAAGGTGCAGTTCTTGTTGCGGGTGGCTTCCGGCTGCTTCACCATACCGGCCACACCCTCCTCGGGGTAGCGGTCGTTGGGCAGGATGCCGATGGTGCTGTTCACCTGTGCGAAGAAGCGGGTGCTGCTGGCCGCATCGAAGCCCGCCTTGGTCAGGACTGCGTTGATGGCCGCATCCAGCTTCTGCTGGTTCTCATAGCCTGCCGCACGGATGTTCTCCGTCGTGACAGCGCTGGTGACCAGCCACTTGTCGGTGCGGGGCTGCAGGGCCGGGACGACCTGCTGGGGCTCCAGCACCGCGCCGCAGCGGCTGCAGTGGCTGCCTGCCGTCAGGCCTTCTTCCGTTTCGGTGGGGTCCACAGCGGGGTCTTCCACCACCACATGGCCCAGCTTTTCGTGGACGATCTTGTTATCGTCATCGGTCAGCTGCCAGTCACAGTTCTTGCACTGCTTCACTTCCACGCCGTCCTGGGTGCAGGTGGCTTCGCGGATGGTCACATATTCGTACTCATGGCCGGGGCAGGTGAGGTACTTGACGTACTTCTCAATGATCGCGCCGACTTTCTCATCGTATTCGCCCAGCTTTTCGTTCACAAGGTCTTCGGTGGCTTTGCCCACAAGGGTGCCGATGAACTCCGGGATCACCACGCCGGGCAGGGCCTTCGAAATGCGGTCCTTCATCTCGCGGTTGAGCATCTCACCGGCTTTGGTGCCGATGCGCTTCATCTCTGCCGAGACCACCGGCTTGAGCCCCATCAGGTCTTCGCGGGCCTTTGCCAGCAGCTGGCGGTTATCCTGGCCTGCGTCAATGCCCGCAATGGCGTTGTTGATGGTGGTGAAGAACACTTCCCGCACCTTGTCGATGGTCTCCTGGCCCACCTCGCGGTGCACCAGCTCATTCAGCGAAGGCTTGAGCTCGTTCAGCAGCTGGCTGACGAAGGGGTACTTGCCGTACTTCTTGTCCAGCTTTTTGACCACAAGGTCCACCACATCGTCCAGCAGACTGGGGGTCAGTTGGGTCCAGTCTGCCGTTGCCAGAATGTCGCGCGCCACCACAAGGATGACCCTTTTTACGGCCGGGTCCACATCGTCGCCGTCCAGCAGCGTGCGCACCAGCTTGTAAAGGCCGCCCTCGATGCTGTCACTAGCCACTGCTGCGTCCACGATGACGTCCACAGCCGCCTTGATGGTGTCCATGGAGACGAAGGAATCCTCCAGCACCTTTTTCAGGCTGTCGAGAGCCGAGCGCACCGGCGCAAGCTTTGCGGTAGCGTCCTCGTCCGACATACCGGCGCGGGTCAGCAGATCATGCGCCTGCGAGTAGATGGCTTCCATCTTGTTGATGGCGTCTTCCTTGCTCTCGGCGCTGTCCACAGCCGCTTTGACCGCCTTCAGTGCTTCCTTGATGAGGGTATCCGCCGCCGCTGCGGCCGCCTTGGCCACATCGTTCTTGGCCTGCTCGATCAGCTTATCGAACGGCTCAAGCATCTCAGCCGCCTTATCCGGGCCCACGATCTCGGCCAGCTTGGTGTGCAGGTCGTCGTAGAGCTCGTCCAGCGCGGCGATCTTTTGCAGCGCAGACAGGCTGTCATCGTTGACGATGCGGTTGATCTCGTTGACCGCATCCGCCACAAGCTTCGTCAGCTGTTCGTTCTTGATGGTCTCCCACAGGTCTTTCAGCGCACCGGAAGCGTCGATGTCCTTGATAAGGTCTTCGTACTTCTTGATGACATCCTTCAGCTTCTCCAGCTTTTCCTGATAGGTACCGTCTTCCAGCGCCTTTTCCAGCGCGTCGCGCAGGCCGTTGACATAGGTCTTCTTGATCTCCTCCAGCGCGTCGCGCAGCTTTTTCGCCACATCCGGGGCATAGGGCTCCAGCTGGTCGATGGCTTCCTGTGCTTTCTCGAACGCTTCCTCGATCTTGCTCAGGTCGCCGCTTTCAATGGCCTTCTTCAGCGCTTCCAGTGCCTTGGTGGCGGCGGCTTCCTTGATGGCTTCCTCTGCGTTCTTGATAATGGTATCCACCGCGTTCTTCAGGATGGGGTTTTCCTTGATCTTATCCACCAGGGCACCCGCTCGGTCGATCACATCCTGCACTTTCTTGAGGGTGTCCTCGCTGACATTGCCGTTCTTGATCTCCTCCTGCAGCTGCTTGATCAGGGCGCTGGCTTCATTCACAAGGTCAATGGCATCAATGGCGGCCTGCACGGCATCCACGACCTGATCGTAGCTTTCTTTCAGGCTGTCGGGAATATAATCCTTCAGGTCGTCCAGCGTCTTTTTCAGCGCTTCCAGCTTGGTCTTATCCAGTGTGCCGTTCTTCAGATCGTCCCAAATGCTTTCAATGACCTTCTGGGCATACTTGGATTCGATCTCCTCAACGGTCTTTTTCAGCTCTGCAAGTTTTGCCTGCAGCTCTGTTTTCTTTGCGCGGCCGTCGTCCAGCTTGCCCACCGCCGTATCCGCAGCCACATAAGCACCGATGACCTTTTTCATTTCGTCATCGGTCATCTCGGATGGGCTTTTGTTGTCAATGATCTCGTGAGCGGTCTTGATCGCTTCGCTGGCCGCAGCCTCATAACCGCGCTGAAGCGATTCATGCTCAAACTTATTGTACCGATCGGTCATGCCGTTCAGGCGTTTGGTGTACTTTTCGGTATCAAAGCTGGTGCCCAAATATTTGTTGGCATACCCCAGCACCTCAATTGCCGCTTTTGCGCCGTTATAAAGAATCTCTATATTTTCCAGCTCTTTATCCGTGGCCGTCAGCGGGTCTCCGTTCAGGGCTTCGTCCAGTTCATCCAGCTTCTTATCCGCAATATTGATCTCCTTTTCCTTTGTATGGCAGGTATCGCAGGTAGACTTGTAATACAGATACTGGCCGCTGACCGATATGCCGGTGCCCGTCCACGTTGTAAACTTGTGGGGGCTCAGCGGGCCGCTGATGGTTCTTGTATCCGTTTTTCCACAGCCGATACGGGTACAGGTGCCGGTCTCGGTCTGATCCTGGCAGGCGGGGTTGTCGTCTTTCACATAGTTCTCGAACACATGGTCAAGCTTCGGAATCGTGCTTTCTTCCACTTCTGCACCGCAAACACTGCAAACGCGATATGTTCTACCTGTTTTTTCACAGGTCGGTTCTTCAGTAATCAAATCGCCCAGTGTGTGCGGAACATTTGCACTCAGGATTGCACGGGTCTTAGTGCCGCCTTCTTCTGTACCATGGCAGCGAATACAGTAGAGCGTCTCTACGCCGTCCTTATCACAGGTAGCCGGGTCTGTTTCAATCCACTTAGCACCTTCGAAGTCGTGACCCAGTGCATCGTCAGTCTTTACAACGATGGGGTCATTCTCGTCATGCTGGCACTTCAGATCAATTGTACCCGAAAGCGTAAACTGGTCTTTGTCCAGCTGATCCGCTATCGAGCTAAGTCCTATTTTTTTCAATCCCAACTTTATTGCAACCTGTACTCCCCGGTGAAGTTTTTTATATTCGCTTGCGATCGGGTTTTTCACAGTTGCCTTTACAGGATAACCTTTCCATACTCGGGTACACTTGTATTTAGCTTTCCCGTCCTCCATACAGGTTGCATCATGCTTTTCGAGTTCCTGCAAAACAGTCGATTTTTTCGGATCGTGATCATCTTTAAAATCCTTATTATTGTCAATGGCATTTTGTGCATCCTGTTTTGCTTTCGTAACAGCTGCATCATACTCTTTTTTCAGTTCATTATATGCATTTTTGAGCTTGTCTATATAATCCTGTGTGCCTTTTCTTGCTGCCAGCGTTGCAATGTCACCATCCGAATCGAATTCTGCGTCACTCAGGTCAATGGTATCCCCCTCGTCCTGGAAATCTTCCGCCGTATCGTCGTCCCACTCCGGGTACACCAGCGTGCCGTCTTCGTCCGCGACATCCACATTGCCCAGTTCATCCACGCTGTTTTCCGCATTCAACGGCTGTGCCGCGAATACGGTAGGGAGCACCGCCGACGACATCATGCTTGCCGCCAGCACAAAGGCCGTTGCGCGCTGTGCCGCCGCTTTGAAACGCTTCATAGTCCTTCCTCCTTTTTCCTCGCTGTATCACATCTGCCCGCGTCTTTCGGGGCAGGGATAATCTACCATTCTATAAGTATCATATTCCGTGTCAAAAATCAATTGTTTTGCACACGAAAACCGCATTTTCGTTCATTTTCGGACAAGCGTCGGTCTGCTGTCGTCCACTCTGTGCAGCAAAAGCGCCTGCCTGCAGGCAGACGCTTTCCGGTGTTCTTATTCCGTTTCTCCGGCAAAGGGTCTCCCCGCTGCCGCCCACGCCGCGCAAAGGCGTTCCTTCTGGGCCTTGGGCAGCTTTTTCAGGGCTGCTTCCCGGCGCAGGGCGGCGGGCTTGTCGGCGCAGCGCTCCACATAGGCAAGGGCCGCCGCGCCCTTTGCCCGGGTGTAGCGGGCGCCTTTGCCGCTCTGGTGGGCCCGCAGGCGGGCGGCGGGGTCGGTGGACCAGCCGGTGTAGAGGGTGCCGTCGGTGCAGCGCACCATATACACGAAGGCCGCCTTCGGCCGTGCGGCATCAGATGCGGCCATTGTTCTTCAGCACCTGACGGCAGGCGGCAAGGGCCGTCTCCTTGTCCTTGGCCGTGATGAGGAAGCGGCTGGCGTGGCAGAAGCTGATGCCCGGGATGCCGCTTTTCTGCTCGATGACCTCCTGCGGCTGGCCTGCCCAGCTCTGGGGGAAGGGCAGCTTCGGGCGCTTGGTCTTGTGGTCGGTGACGCACTGGGCGCTCCAGCCGCCGCGCTGGCTGGGGTAGACCACGAACAGCGCGTCCGTCTTGTACAGGCCGTTTTTCCACGGCAGGTAGCAGGGCAGCACCACGATGCCGTCCCGGGAGTTCTTATAGGCCTGCTGCACCTTCTCGTCGGCGCGGTTCACGGCGTTGGCGCTGGCGATCTGGTTTTCCAGGATCTGCTTTGCCACGGCCACCGCCTTGAAAAAGCAGGCGTCCTGATCTTCCTTCGAGTCCCACACTGGATTAAAGAAGCCGATGGCGTCACACAGGCTGTTCTGCTCACCGGTGTTGTCGTTCAAATCCAGTGGCTGGATGAAGTTTTCGTCGATGAGCCGGGCCTGCCGCTCGCCCACAAGGCCCGGCCCCAGCACCCGCCACAGCAGGCCGAAGGCCGCGTAGGGCACGCCGTTGGGGCGGGTCTCGCGGGGCTCCTGATGGTGGTCGAACATGCCGAAGCCCACGTCATACACGATGCCGTCAAAGTCGTCCGGCACGGTGAAGCCGCGGGTGATCTCGATATCCGGGCGCAAGATCTGCAGCAGCGCCGTGGCAAACACATCGTCGGCGTGGAACTTGCCGGCGTGGGTGAAGCCGTTTGCGGGAATTTTCATGAATGATACCTCGTTCTCAATAGATTCTCTGGCCCCAGTATACCACATTTTGAAGAAGGGGACAACGAAAAGGGGCCGCCATATGGCAGCCCCCGCCCTCTCAGTCCCCCAGAGGGAGAGCCAAGGGCCTGACCGCCGCTGTTGCACAACGGTCCTTATCTTCTGTTTTTCAGTCCACGGCCTTGCCGGAAGCGTCGTAGAGTTTGCCGTCGGTGCCCTTGGTGCAGACGGTGTAGCCCTCCGGCAGCTTCAGCAGGCTTTCGTCCACCTTATCCGACACCGAGAGGTATTCCAGCGAGGCCTGCTTGCCGCCCACCCGGGTGATGAGGTAGCGCAGCGCGCCGCCGTCGTAGCAGTAGGTCATCTCCACGGGCTTGCCGTCCAGCGTCATGTCAAACACTTCCGCGTCGTAGGTCTTGCCGTGGACGGTCTTCTTCGCCTCGGCAAAGCCGGTGGCGCTGCCGGTGGAAAGAGACTTTGCCACCACCGTCTCGCTCAGGCCCATGGCCTTGTAGGCGGCGGCTTCATCCCCCAGGCAGATGGCCAGTTTGCGGGCGGAGTCCAGCTGATACGCCTTGCCGTCCAGCACCAGCAGGGTGAGCTTCTCGGTGCCGTCCTGCTCCTCGGCCTTCAGGTACATGTTCCCGCTGCTGCGCACCATGTCCAGAATGCCTTCCACGCCGTCCACCTTGATCTTTGCGGTGAACTGGTCCTTTTCCAGCTGCGCGATGACACCGGCCGTGTGGGTGTTGGCCCACGCCTGCATCCAGGCCGGGGTCTGCAGCGCAGCCGACGCCGGGACACTGCAGGGCAGCAGCAGGCACAGCGTCAGCCCTGCCGTCACGATGCGTTTTGCAGCCTGTTTCAGACATTTCATGGTTCGTTCCTCCGTTTCGAGGTTTTTACTTTTTCTTTGCGGTGCGGGTGGTCTTGCGGGGCTTCGGCTGGGCCGCAGGCTTTGCCGCCGGGGCGGCGGTTTTTTCCACCGGAGCCGGGGCGGTCTCCGGCTCACCCAGAGCCAGAATGCTGCTCAGCTCCTTCTGTGCCTCGGCGTTGGCGGCATCGGTGGTGGCCAGCACGTCGGAGTAGAACTGCTCCATCTCCGCGCGGGTGGAGAAGGTGGCAACGTACATCTGGTTGCCCATAGCACCGCTCAGGGCGTCCGGGATGCGGTCCACCATGCGCATGTTCTGCTGATACTTCTGCATGATCTGCTCGTGGCTGTAGACAAAGTGCTTGCCGTCGCGGCGGCCTGCGAACGGGCAGTAGAAGTGCTCGCCCACCGGCATGTCGGTGCCGCCGAAGGCGATCATGTCGGCCCAGATTTTATACACATTGGTGGAGCGGGCAAAGTTGATCATATCCGGGGTGAAGCCGCCGCAGGGGCGCATGTTGACTTCCAGCGCCACGATCTGGCCTTTCTTGCCCATGCTGGCCTGATCTTCGGTCATGCGGAAGAACTCGAAGTGGATGAAGCGGCTCTTGACGCCAAAGCTCTTGACGGCGGCGCGGCCTGCGGCGCGGGTATCCTCGGGCAGGTCCTTGATGATGTAGTAGATGGAGTTGTCGTTGTCGTTGACGATATCCATGATGGACATGGGGCTGACGTTGCCGGCCTCAAAGATGGGGTTGCCGTTGGCGTCGATGATGGCGTCGTAGCTGTTCACCTCGGCGCGGACGAACTCCTCCATGATGTACTCCACATCCGGGTGATGGGCGGTCTTGTAGACCAGAAACTCCTTCAGCTGGGCATCGCTGGAAAGGCGATGGGTGTCCGAGGCTCCCACGCCGTTGTCGGGCTTGACCACCACCGGGTAGCCCACCTCATCCACGAACTTTTTGCAGCCCTCGAAATCGTCCACCATGTGGTAGCGGGCGGTGGCGATGCCGGCCTTCTGGTAATACTCCTTCATCTTGCTCTTGTACTTGATGCGGGGCATATCCTCGGTCTGGAAGCCGGAGGTGATGTGGAAGTCGGTGCGCAGGGCGGCGTCCCGCTCCAGCCAGTATTCATTGTTGGACTCCAGCCAGTCGATGCGGCCATACTTGAAGGCAAAGAAGGCCACGGCGCGGTAGACTTCGTCGTAGTTTTCCAGACTGCCCACCTTGTAGTACTCGTTCAGGCTGTCCTTCAGCTCCGGCTTCAGCTCGTCGTAGGGCTGGTCACCGATGCCCAGCACGTTCATGCCGTTGTTCTTCAGCTCCCGGCAGAACTGCCAGTAGTTGGTGGGGAAGTTGGGCGAAATGAAAATGAAATTCTGCATGGTTTTATGATTCCTCTTTCCTCTATAAACCTCTATAAAAACTCCCTCCGTCACGGCTTCGCCGTGCCAGCTCCCTCCGAGGGGAGCCTTTTTCCGTTGCGGAGAGCTTTTACAAGGCCCCCTCCATGAGGGGGCTGTCTGCGAAGCAGACTGGGGGAGTTCCCTGTTTACTGCTCTCCCAGCACGTAGGGCATGTAATATGCAGTCTGCTTATACCACCAGTTCCAGTCGTGGTTCACGTCGTGGCCCCACAGGTCCACCCAGACGGGGATGTTCTTGGCCTCGAAGATGCGCTTCAAGAACCAGGTGGTGTCCGGCTGTTCCCAGTCGCCCTGACCGCAGCAGATGACCGCTTTCTGGCTGCGGAACAGCTGCATGTAGGGGTGATCTTCCGGGAAGTTCTTCATGTAGTCCACCGGGGAGTTCATGTACACCAGCTCGTCCATGTAATCGCCGAAACCGTAGTGGGCGGTATAAATGCCGCTGAGGGCCAAGCAGCCGCAGAACACGTCCGGGCGGCGCAGATACAGGTTGACGGCGTGGGTGGCACCCAGACTGCAGCCGAAGGCGATGACGCCGGGCAGGCCGTCCCAGCCGTTGCGCTCTTTGGCCATATACTGAATTTTGGGCACAGCCTCGTCCACGATGTAGCGCAGCCACTGCTCATAGCGGCGGATGCGCCAGTAGGGGTCGCCCTGGGTATCCGACCAGGTCTCCTTGTCCATGGTGTCGATGGAGATCACCATGATCTTGCCCGCGTCGATCCACGGGGCGAGGGTGTCGGCCATATGGAAGTCCTCAAAATCGAAGAAGCGGCCGTCCTGGCAGGGGATGTAGAGCATCGGGCGGCCTGCGTGGCCGTAAATTTTGCACTCCATGTCGCGGCCCAGCGCCGGGCTGTAATCCTTGAAATACTGCATTTCCATGGTGATTCCTCCTTTTAGGGTTTACTCATCAAGCTCATACATCAGCGTATGGAACACGAAGGGCAGCTGCTTTTCCCAGCTGGCTTCGCTGTGGGTGCCGCCGGGCACAAGGCGGGCGGTCAGGTGGATGCCCCGGACCATGAGCTTTTCGGTCAGCTGCGCAAAGTCCTTGCGGATGCCCTCGTGGTTGCCCATCTCGCGGGAGCCGTAGTCCATGTAGAGCACGGTGCCGGGCTCCAGTTTGGCGCGGCCCACAAGGCCGGAGAGCTTTTCCGGCGACACCCAGATGGACGGCGACAGGGCCGCTGCACGGCTGAAGGTGTCGTTGTACTGCAGCAGGGCATACAGACTCATGAGACCGCCCATGCTGCTGCCGCCGATGAAGGTGTGCTCCCGGTCCGGCAGGGTGCGGAAGCTGCGGTCGATGAAGGGCTTGAACCGGTGGATATACCAGCTCATGGTGGCCTGCCCCTTGCCGTCAAAGTGGCCGAACTGCGGGTCATCGAACCGGTAGGGCGAATACTCCACCAGCCGCTCATTGTTGGCACCTGCGTTGCACTCCACGGCCGCCACGATCAGCGGGGTGTCTGTGTAATCCAGATAATCGGCCACGCCCCAGCTCTTGCCGTAAGTAGCGTCCTCATCAAAAAAGACGTTCTGGCCGTCGAACATGTACAGCACCGGATACCGGCGGTCCGGCTCCGATTCATACATGGTGGGCAGATAAACATACACTCTGCGCTGCTCGGTGCCATTGACGGCAGGGTAGCTCACGCTCCATTTTTTGACCATGGGTTCATCCCTCTCAATCTTTCCTGCTCAGGGCCTGCCGCAATGCAGGCCGCTGGTTCTGGTTTCAGTTTAGCACTGCAGGAGAAAGAAAGCAATGTTTTATAGGCTTCCCCCCTCGGGGGAATGCTTTTCCCAGATACGGCAAACGCCGCCGAGCGGTCAGGCTCCGGCGGCGTTTCTCCTAATTCTGAATAAAAAGGTTCTCTCCGGAGAATCTTGAGTTAGTTCTTCTTCTCCACCGGGACGATCCAACCCTTGGTATCGGGGATCTTGCCCCACTGCATGCCGGTCATGGTATCGTACAGCTTCTGGGTGACAGGGCCGATCTTGCCGTCGCCGATGTAAGCGTGCTCGCCCTTCCAGACCAGCTCCTTGACGGGGGAGACGACAGCGGCGGTACCGGTGCCGAACACCTCTTCCAGCTTGCCTTCGCGGGCAGCAGCCATGATGTCGGCAATGGCGATCTTGCCCTCGACGACCTCATAGCCCCAGTCCTTCAGCAGCTCGATGCAGCTGCGGCGGGTGACGCCGGGCAGAACGGTGCCGACGGTTGCGGCGGTGTAGACCTTGCCGTCGATCTTGAACATGATGTTCATGCTGCCGACTTCCTCGACGTACTTCTTCTCGACGCCGTCCAGCCACAGCACCTGTGCGTAGCCCTGCTCCTCGGCCAGCTCACCGGCCTTGATGGAAGCAGCGTAGTTGCCGCCGCACTTGGTAAAGCCGGTCAGACCCGGGGCGGCGCGGATATACTCATCTTCCACATAGATGCGCACGGGGTTGATGCCCTCGGCATAGTAAGCACCCGAGGGAGCGCAGATGATGCAGAAGATGTAGTGCTTGGAAGCGTGGACACCCAGGCCCACGTCGTTTGCAAACACGAAGGGACGGATGTACAGGGAAGCGCCGTCGGTGTGGGGCACCCAGTCACGGTCCACGTCCACCAGAGTTTCAACAGCCTGGATGTAGTCCTCCACGGGGATCTTGGGGATGCACAGACGGTCGGCAGAATCCTGGAAGCGCTTTGCGTTGCAGTCCGGGCGGAACAGCTGCACGGTGTCGTCAGCAGTGCGGTAAGCCTTCATGCCCTCAAAGATCTCCTGAGCGTAGTGGAACACGACGGTAGCCGGGTCCAGCTCAAAGGGGCCGTAGGGGACGATGC
>ERZ1106951.3061-NODE-3061-length-12368-cov-7.293105_pt1 | contig 12368 bp, 11 predicted proteins | sample MGYA00403676_ERZ1106951 | MGnify/ENA primary metagenome ERZ1106951 (study PRJEB35170, sample SAMEA104062398) | human gut metagenome | biome: human gut; feature: human-associated habitat; material: faeces | place: Denmark | collected 2012-04-23 ...
GCATCGTCATCTCCATTCTGCTCACCCTGCTGGCCGTTATCGGCATCTGGGAGAAAGACCAGCCCAAGTACTTCGGCATCGGCGGCGAGAAGACCGAGAAAGTCAAAGTCTCCGAGTATATCCAGATCATCAAGAACAATAACCCCATGCAGCGGCTGATGGTGGCCGGTGCCGGCTGCAAGCTGGCCCTCTCTATCGCTACCAACACCACCGTGCTCTGTATGCTGTACGGCTGCATGATGGGCAATTACGACGGCCTCTACCTGCCCATGATGGTGCTGGGCTATGTGTTCAGCGTGCCCTTCTTCCTGCTCACCGTCCGCACCAGCCAGAAGCAGGGCCAGAAGGCCAGCCTGATGAAGTATGTCTCCGTGGCGTTCCTCTGCTACATCGGCGTGCTGGTGCTGCTGCTGCTCTGGGGCAAGAGCGATGCGTTCACCCTGTCCATCATGGGCGAGAACGGCCTGTCCATCAATCTGTACACCATCCTGTTCATCGCGTTCTTCGGCATCGGCTATGGCGCTTACTACGCAACGGCTGATATGCCCATCCCCATGGTGGCCGACTGCTCCGACTACGAGACCTACCGCTCCGGCAACTACATCCCGGGCATCATGGGCACCCTGTTCAGCCTGGTGGACAAGCTGGTCTCCAGCCTGTCCGCTACCGTTGTGGGTGTTGCAGTCAGCTTCATCGGCCTCGAAAGCCTGCCCACCCAGTACGACCCCTACACCCCCGGCATGAACCGGGTGGTCATCGTGCTGTTCTGCATCATCCCCATGGTGGCATGGGCTGCCACCCTCATCGCCATGAAAGGCTACAGCCTGACCGGCGAGAAGATGAAAGAGATCCAGGCTGTCAACGCCTGCCGTCGCGACGCCGTGGCCAACGGTATGAAGCTGGAGGACGCCATGACCAAGTGGCAGACCCTCGACCAGCTGCCAGCCGAGTACCGCGGCTGAGGGCTGACCCCTTGATCCCATAAAACCAGAAAGGCACCGCGCTCTGCTTCCCGGAAACGGGGAGGGGCGCGGTGCTTTTTGGTTCAGCTTGCACTTTGCCCGCAAAAACACTATACTAAAGAAAATGCGAAACGGACAAAACAGCGGGGGAGGGGAGAAGATGGCAGAGCAACGGGTGCGGGGACTTTCGCTGCGGCGGAAAGTGACCGGCTGGCTGGGGGCGATTCTGGCCGTGACGCTGGTGTCCATCGGGATGGCTACCGCTGTGGGGCGGTGGACCAGCACCGCCTTTGACGCGATGCTGGCCGATAACAGCGCCTGTTACACCGTGCAGGATGCGCTGGCGGCGGAGACCAAGGCGTTCTCCCGGATGGTGCGGGAGCCCTCGCGGGAGAACACGGAGGAGTATCAGACGGCCTGCGAGATCACCGAAGCCAGCCTGGCGGAGCTGCCCTTTGATTATGAAAAGATCGGCGAGGAGCGCTACGCCCGCACTTGGAACCTGCTGCAGGGCTATGCGGGCTACCAGAAGTACCGGGACGCCTTTTTGCAGATGACCCCGGCGGCGGATACCTATGTGAACCAGATGTACCGGGTGATGGAATTGCAGGATTACCTCTCCGAGTACGCCCTCCGGCTGACGCAGGCCACGTTGGAGCAGGAGAACGCCGCTTACAGTGCACAGGCCGACCAGTTGGAGCAACTGCCCTGGGTGTATCTGGGGCTGTTCCTTATGGCGCTGGCATTGATGCTGGTGCTGCTGGATATGCTGTCCCGGGCCGTGGTGCGGCCCCTGCTGGCGCTGGCGCGGGCTTCCCGCAGCATTGCGGACAACGATTTTTCCGGGCAGGATCTGCCGGTCCACAGCCAGGATGAGGTGGGGCGGCTGACCGGGACGTTCAACCAGATGAAGCACGCCATGCAGGAGCATCTGGCTACCCTGAACGCCCTCCACCGGGAGGAAGTGCGGAATCTGGCCCTGGAAAAAGACCTGGATCACACCCGAATGGAGATGCTCAAGAGCCAGGTGAACCCGCATTTCCTCTTCAATACCCTGAACATGATCTCCTGCATGGCCCGGCTGGAAGACGCCGAGACCACCGACAAGATGATCGTCAGCCTGGGCAACCTGTTCCGGCACAACCTGCGCACCAAGCAGCAGGAGGTGACGCTGGAAGAGGAGCTGGACGGGCTGGAAGATTACATCTATCTCCAGCAGATGCGGTTTGATGGACGCATTACCGTGGAAAAGCAGATCTTGGTAGACCCGGCGCGGGCGCGGCTGCCGTCGTTTACATTGCAGCCCGTCATTGAGAACGCGTTCTCCCACGGGCTGAAAGCCTGCGAGGAGGGCGGGCGCATCCTGCTGCGGGTCTGGCGGCAGGGGAGAATGCTGTACGTTACCGTGGCCGACAACGGCAAAGGAATGACGGAAGAGGAACTTGCCGCTCTGAGCGAAAAAATGCGGCAGAGCGAACAGACCGGAAAGAGCATCGGACTGGGAAATATCTTCCGGCGGGTGTCCATGCTCTACCCGGATACCGGAAAAATGCAGGTGTTCAGCCGGGCGGGGCATGGCACCGTCATCCGGTTTGAGATCCCTCAGGGAGAAGAGGAGGAACGGGCATGAAGTGCAAGCTGCTGGTGGCGGAGGATGAGCTGATCGAGCGGAAAGTCCTCTGCAAGACGCTGCAAAAGTATCTGGGTGACCTGATTGTCCTGTACGAGGCCCGCAACGGGCGGGAGGCGCTGGAGCTGTTTGCCCGGGAGGCCCCGCAGGTGGTCATCCTGGACATTGAGATGCCCGGCTACACCGGGCTGGAAGTGGCCCGCAAGATCCGGGAGACGGACAAGAACTGCGGCATCCTCTTCCTGACCGGATATGATAAATTTGCTTACGCCAAGCAGGCCATTGCGGTGCGGGCGCTGGACTACCTGCTCAAGCCCTACAAGGAGCAGGAGCTGGTGTTTGCGGTAGAGGACGCCATCCGGCAGGTGTCGGCCCGGAGCACGCCGCTGCCGCCCCGGGCACAGCCTACGGCCCCGGCTGCCCCGCTCCACACCGAGGAAGAGGACGAGGATGTCCGCACCTCCATCATCCGGGCGGAGATGCTCTCGTTTATTGAAGCCCACTACCGGGAGGATATCTCGATGCAGGACGCGGCAACAGCCCTGCGCTACTCGGATGCCTATTTCTGCAAGAGGTTCAAGCAGTGCTTCAAGGTAAACTTTTCGGCCTACCTCAACGAGTACCGGGTGGGGAAAGCACGGCAGCTGGTGCTGGACCCCCGCCTCAGCCTGAAAGACGTGAGCACCGCCTGCGGCTATGCCGATGCCAACTATTTTACCCGGGTGTTCAAGCGGATCACCGGCAAGACCCCCTCGGAATACCGGCTAGAAAATTTAAACAACTAAAGTGTGGCAAAGAACCGGAAGTGCGTCTGATTTGGACGTGCTTCCGGTTCTTTTTTTGCCAGTTTCTTTCTCCTCGGAGACGAAAAAATTGTACTTGGATACAAGAATGACAAAATAGTCCTGCGGTTCACAAAAAATTCCCGTTTCGCGGCAAAGAACCCTTTGTTACAATAAATTTACAAACCGTGAATCGAAAAAGGGAGGATACAACGCATGAAGAGAAGAAGATTCCTGTCGCTGATGGGCACGGCCGCATTGGCAAGCGGCCTGCTGCTGACCGGATGCGGCGGGGGAGAGGCTGCGGATGACCGCCGGATCATCCGCATTGGCCATGTGCAGTCGGCCAACCACCCCGACCACCTGGGCCTGACCGCGTTTGCGGATTTTATCAATGAGAAACTGGGGGACAAGTACCGCGTGGAGGTTTATCCCAGCGAGCTGCTGGGCAGCCAGACCGAGATGGTGCAGCTGACCCAGACGGGCGCCATCGACTTTGTGGTGGCCTCCAACGCGATCATGGAGACGTTCAGCTCCCAGTACCAGATCTTCAACCTGCCGTATCTGTTCTCCAGCGAGGAGGCTTACCACGCCGCCATGGAGGACAATGAGGTCACTGACCCGATCTTCCTGACCACCCAGAAAGCTGGTCTGGAGACCGTTACCTGGCTGGACGCGGGCACCCGCAACTTCTACACCGTCAAGACCCCCGTCAACCAGCCCTCTGACCTGAAAGGCCTCAAAATTCGCGTCCAGCAGTCTCCCACCAATGTGGAGATGATGCGTTTGCTGGGCGGTACCGCCACCCCCATGGGCTTTGGCGATGTGTACACCGCCCTGCAGGCCGGCATTCTGGACGGCGCGGAGAACAACGAGCTGGCCCTGACCGACAACGGCCACGGCGATATCTGCAAGTATTACTCCTACGACATGCACCAGATGGTCCCCGACCTGCTGGTGGCGAACTACGAGTTCCTCTCCAACCTCTCGCCCGACGAGCGGGCCATCTTTGAGGAGGGCTTCCAGCTCATCAATCAGGTGGAGCGGGATGCCTGGGCCGCTGCCGTGGAAGAGGCGAAGAACAAGGCCGAGAACGAGCAGCACGTCAATTTCCTCTACCCGGACACGGCCCCGTTCCAGGAAGCCATGGCACCCCTGCACACCTCGGTGCTGGCTGCCAACCCCGAGCTGCAGTCGATCTATGACCGTATTCAGGAATACAACGCCGAATACGCGTCCGCAAACTAAGGAGAGGCCAATATGGAAAAATTTCGTACCGCGCTGAACAAGGCGCTTGAGCTTCTGGCTGGCCTGAGCATGGCAGTCATGGTCATCCTGACCACCTATCAGGTCATTGCCCGTTATATCTTCAACTCTCCCTCCACCTGGTCGGAGGAGCTGGTCGGCTATCTGTTCGGCTGGAGCACCCTGTTTGGTGCCACCATCGTTTCCGGTGAGCGCGGCCACATGAACATCCCCATTCTGGTGGACCGGATGAACCCCGGGATGCGCAAGGCGTTCCACATCCTGTGGGAGGTCGTGGCGTTCCTCTTCTCCGCCACCATCCTCGTCTTCGGCGGCTTCCAGGTCTCCAAACTGGCCATGGGCCAGCAGACCTCCTCGCTGGGCGTGGCAGTCGGCGTATTCTACTGGGTCATGCCCATCTGCGGCGTGGTCATCCTGCTGTATTCCATCCTGAACATCATCGGCATTGCCAACGGCACCATCTCGCTGGAGGTCGCTGATGAGGCTTCCGAGGCCATCGCCAAGGTCGAGGCCGAGAAAGCCGCTGCAAACGAAAAGAAGGAGGGCTAAACCGTGGCAATTCAAGCATTGTTGGTCATTCTGGCAGTCCTGCTGGTGCTGCTGTTCCTGGGCGTGCCCATCTCGTACGCCATCGCCGTTTCTTCTCTGACGGCCATTCTCTCGTCCATTGACCTGAACGTTGCCGTGCTGACGGCTGCCCAGCGCACGTTCGTGGGCATGAGCAAGTTCAGCCTGACGGCCATTCCGTTCTTCATTCTGGCGGGCAACATCATGAACCAGGGCGGCATTGCCAAGCGCCTGGTGGATTTCGTCATGTCCATCCTGGGCAAGCTGCCCGGCGCGCTGCTCATCACCAACATCGGCACCAACGCCCTGTTCGGTGCCATCTCCGGTTCCGCTTCCGCCGCCGCTGCTGCCGTTGGCTCCATGATCCGCGACGGTGCCGAGGAGCAGGGCTATGACCCGGCTGTCACCGCTGCTACCAACGCGGCCTCCTCCTGCTCCGGCCTGCTGATCCCTCCCTCCAACGCCCTGATCACTTACTCGCTGGCTTCCGGCGGTACCTCCGTGGCTGCCCTGTTCATGGCCGGTTATGTCCCCGGCATCATCTGGGCTCTGGCCTGCGCCGTGGTCGGTGTCATCCTGGCCAAGAAGCTGGGCTATAAGGGCACCCTCGGCAAGTTCGATTGGAAGAACCTCGGCGTCTGCACCCTGCGCGCTCTGCCCTCCCTCTCCCTGATTATCGTGGTCATCGGCGGCATCGTGGGCGGCGTCTTCTCCGCCACCGAGGGTTCTGCCATCGCCGTGGTCTACGCTCTCATCCTGGCATTCTGCTACCGCTCCATCAACCTCAAGAGCCTGTGGAAGATCATTGTGGACTCTGCCAAGATGTCCGGCATGGTCGTCTTCCTGGTTGGCGTGTCCAACATTCTGGGCTGGGTCATGGCGTTCCTGCAGATCCCCGATGCCGTGGCGGCTCTGCTGCTGGGCCTGACCAACAACAAGTACATCATCCTCCTGATCATGAACGTCATCCTGCTGGTGTCCGGCACTTTCATGGATGTTACCCCGGCTATCCTGATCTTCACCCCGCTGTTCCTGCCCATCTGCCAGAGCTTTGGCATGAGCACCATCCAGTTCGGTCTGATCCTCGTGTACAACCTGTGCATCGGCAATATCACCCCGCCCGTCGGCAACGCGCTGTTCGTCGGCATCAAGGTGGGCCGTACCAGCCTGGAAAAGATCCTGCCTTACATGCTCATGTACTATGTCGCCATCATCGGTGGCCTGCTGCTGGTCACTTACATCCCGGCAGTGTCCATGGCCCTGCCTCAGCTGACGGGCCTGGTGTAATGAGCGCATAACGGAACCATCTACTTTCTTCTCCTGAAAAGGCGGCACTTCTGCAATCAAGTGCTGCCTTTTCCTTTTGTGTGCCGGAAAAATTTTTGCCTGCCGGCCCGGGAAGCTGCAATTTTTCAGTGTGATGAACCGTATTTAAGAAAAAGAAACCAATTTCCAGTGGAAAGAAATGCGGTCCATTGTGGATAAGGAGGCTGCCGATATGAAACTAGCTGCTGATTACCGTGCTCTTGCCCGGGATGCCCTGCGTGGAAGATGGAAAACAGCGGTGCTGGCCGGGTTGCTCGCCAGTGCGCTGGGTGCCAATATTGTAAACGCAACCGAGAACATTACATCCAACGCGAACCGTGCCAACCAGAATTCCAACATCACGCCCGGCGGTTACCTCGAATTGTTTTCACAGGCCAACGGCGGCAGGCTGCTGGCAGTGCTGGTGGTATGCATCGTGGTCTGGACCCTCTTCACCCTCGTGGTGGGCGGTGCCGTGCGGCTGGGATATGCCCGGTTCAACTTGAATCTGGCGGACGGAAAAGCGGCCGCTGTTTCGGACCTGTTTTCCCAGAAAGGCCGCCTGTGGGATGGCTTCTGCCTGAAATTTTTGCAGGGGCTGTATGTGGCACTGTGGTCGCTGCTGCTGGTGATCCCCGGCATTGTAAAATCCTACAGCTATGCAATGGCTCCGTACATCATGGCGGAACACCCTGCCCTGACGGCCAATGAGGCCATTACGGAATCGCGGCGGATCATGGACGGCAACAAATGGCGGCTGTTCTGCCTGGATTTCAGCTTCATCGGCTGGGAACTGCTCTGTGTCCTCCCGATGCTGGCCGGGTTTTCGTGGGTCGTGGCAGCTTTCTCCGATGCAGCGGCCATGGGGGTCGCCCTGGTGACGCTGCTGGCAGTTCCGCTGAGCGCGGGCTTTTTTGTAGTGCGCCCCTATGAGGAAGCCGCATGGGCGGTTTTCTACCGGGACATCACAGCGGCCGAGGCAGAAACCGAATGACCCGAACCGGAAAGCAAAAGGAGTACGAAAGACGGAATGAGAAACACTGCAATCTATCATCTCCCGGGGCTGTTTGAGTTTTACGAGCTGTACCGCCGGTTCCTGCCGCTGTTCCGGACACACCGGGAGTATTTCTACGATGGGTGCGAGATCGGTTCCATCTACGGTGCCCCGGAAAACTGCCTCTGGGGCGGGGGACGCTTTTCCTGCGGGGAGTGTGATCCCCAGGCGATGATGGCCCTGCTGCGGGAATACGGCATCTCGGCCCGGCTGACATTCAGCAACTCGCTGCTGCGGGAGGAGCATCTGGCGGACGAGCGCTGCAACGCGCTTTGCAGGCTGCTGGCAGAAAGCGGCGGCCCGCGGAACGGCGTCATCGTCCATTCCGACCTGCTGGCGGGCTACCTGAAAGAGCACTACCCGCAGCTTTATCTCGTCTCTTCCACCACCAAAGTCCTCACGGAGTTTGAAGCGTTCCGGCAGGAGACGGCCCGGGAGGATTTTGCCTATGTGGTGCCGGATTTCCGGCTCAATAAGGCCTTTGCCCAGCTGGAAACGCTTGCCCGGGCGGAAAAAGACAAGGTGGAATTCCTCTGCAACGAGTGCTGCTGGACGGGCTGCAGGGACCGCAGGCGCTGTTATGATGTGGTCAGCCGCCAGAACCTTGGGGAAGACTGCCCGGACCACCGCTGTGCCGCGCCCGACGCAGCGCAGGGGTACCGCTTTTCCAAAGCCATGCGGAGCCCGGCGTTCATCGGGGTGGAGGAGATCAAGGAAATCTATCTGCCCATGGGCTTTTCCAATTTCAAGATCGAGGGGCGGGGCCTGGGCAGCGCGCTGGTGCTGGAATTTTTGCTCTACTATCTGGTCAAGCCGGAGCACCAGCTGGAAGTCCGGGAAGAAATTTATCTCGACAACATGCTGGACTTGTTTTGACCGCCTGCGTGCAGGGTTGAAGCCTGGAGCCGGTTTGCGTATAATGAATATGGAACCGGGGACGGCTGTCCCCCAAAGGAGAACATCAGGAGGGAAATCAAGATGGAATTTACACAGGTCGTGGAAAACCGCTATTCCTGCAAAAACTTCAGTGGCCGTAAGGTGGAGGCGGAAAAGCTGCAGGCCATTCTGGAAGCAGGCCGGGTGGCCCCCACTGCGAAAAATTTACAGGAGCAGCGGGTCTATGTCGTCCAGTCCGAAGAGGGGCTGAAAAAGATCGACGCTGTAACGCCCTGCCGCTATGGCGCTCCCACCTGTCTGGTGGTGGCCTTTGATAAAAACCATGTGTTTACTTACCCCGGCGAGAAGCGGGATTCCGGCGTGGAGGATGCCTCTATTGTAGCCACGCACATGATGCTGGCCGCCGCCAACGCAGGAGTGGACAGCTGCTGGCTGAACTTCTTTGACCCGGACAAGGCAGCCAAAGAGCTGGGCCTGCCGGAAAATGAGGAAGTGCTGATGATCCTGGACCTGGGCTATGCAGCCGAGGGCGCTGGCCCACTGCCCAACCACGCCTCCCGCAAGCCTCTGGAGGAAACGGTGGTCTACTGCTGAGGAAGACTGCCCAGAACAAACCGGAACAGTAAAATAAAAAGCAAAAAGTCAGGCTCTCCATTTTACCGGAGAGCCTGACTTTTTCTGTTACACAGGGGAATGCGGGATATCTTGAGGAGAAAAGAATCTTCTGGATAAAATCAGGTCTTGGAAGTATCGATAGCCACCGAGATGGCGATGTAAGTCTGGCCGTCAACCGTCCGGACTACCACACCGACATCGCTCCATTTGTCCATATAGTGGCTGTTGATGCTGGTGTCGGTTTTGATAAGTTTTGCGAGGTCCGTATTTTTGTAATCACACTTGGCAATGAATGTGTAACCGAATTTGCCATTTTTTAAATCAGTATGGGATTTGAATGTAAAAGAAGAACTGAGCTGGCCCCATTTTCCACTGATGGCAGCATCCAGGTCCTGATTGGCTATTTTGCGGAGCTCGCTGCTGTTTTGCAATTTGGCGGAATTGACGGGACGGTTCTGATTGATGGCGGCCATCACGGCAGTTTCCGCCTGTGCATCTGCGGAGGTAGAGCCACCGCCGCCGCAGGCTGTCAGCAGGGACAAGGCGAGAACGCCCACTAGAAGAAGAGCGGCCAGTTTTTTCAGGTGTTTCATTGTAAATGCCTCCTGTTGTTTTCAGAATTTTTGTTGTCATTTTTGGGGTGCAGGAATGATCATCGGCACGTCCAGATCAGGTGCCGTTCTGGCTTTATTGTATCGGACCGCATGGGATTCTGTCAATTGCGAAATTGTATGAAAATCAAAAAGAAATTTCGTTAAAATCAATGAAGATACGATCATTCTATGAACAATTTGTGAAGAATAGACCGGGCTTCGCAAAGGATCTTTGCTTGGAATAAACGAGACCTCCGGCAATCTCGCCGGAGGTCTTTTCATCGCATCATAAAAATTTACAGCGCGGTCTGTGCGGTCTTGACAAGGTATTCCATGGCCTGCACGGGGTACTGCCCGGCGGCGGTCTCGCCCGTCAGCATCAGGCTTGCGGCCCCGTCCAGTACGGCATTGTAGATGTCGCTGACCTCGGCGCGGGTGGGGACCGCCCGGGTCTGCATACTGTCCAGCATCTGGGTCACGACCATGAAAGGCACGCCCGCGGCCCGGCAGAGGGAGGCCAGCTGCTTCTGGCAGCGGGGCAGCTCCCACAGGGGCATGGCGTTGCCCAGATCGCCCCGGGCGATAACGACCTGATCCACCAGCGGCAGAAACTCCGGCAAAGTACGGACACCGGCAAGGTTCTCAATTTTGGCAAAGATCTGGATCTGCCCGGCGTGGGCATCTTCCAGCGCGGCCCGCAGGGTGCGGATGTCTTCAGCGCTTCGCACAAAGGGGAGCATGACACCTGTGACACCGCAGTCGGCGGCGACGCGCAGGTTCTGCAGGTCTTCATCGGTCAGGGTAGGGGAGGAGACCTCCACGCCCGGCACCGCGATGCTCTTCCGGCTCTGGAGCAGACCGCCCCGCAGTACGGTGCAGTGGAGAGCAGTGTCCACAGCGTTCACCCGCAAAAGCAGCTTGCCGTCGTCCAGCAGCAGCTTCTGCCCCGGGGTTATGGCGTCCAAAAGGCAGGCCGGGCAGGGAATGCCGCCCGTACCCAGAAACACCTGCTGCCCCTCGGAGAGCGTCAGCGGGGACGCCAGCCGCCCGATGCGCAGCTCCGGGCCCTGTAAGTCGATCAGGAGGGTGCGGATGCCTGCTTTCTGGATGAGCTCCAGCCAGTCGGCGTGCTCGGCCAGTGAGCCGTGAGAAAGGTTCATCCGGAGGCCGGTCATTCCGGCGCGGACCATCTGCTGTAACGTGGAAAGCTCCGCACAGGCCGGGCCGATGGTTCCATAAAAATCCATAATAATGCTCTTCTTTCTGTGTTATTTTGCGGGGTTGTGCCCCGTGAGCAGGGCATTCAGCTTGCGGCTGAGATCGGCCAGGCACCAGGCAATGGCCATGCCGCCTGCAATGCCGAATGCGGCTAAAAAGGTCTGCTCGCCATAGTGCTCCGCGGCCAGCAGATTGCTGGAGACCACTGCGTTCATGCAGTAATACAGGGTGCTTCCGGGGATGAGGGGGACTGCCGCCGTGATGAAAAACGGGGTAGAGGGGGCGTTGTACCACCGGGCCATAAACTCGGCGTAGAGGGCCGCGCAGACACCGCCCACAAGGTTGGCCAGGAACGTGCCGTGTACCGCGGGCGCGGCCAGCAGATAGGCCAGCCAGGCCAGCAGCCCGCCCACGCCTGCCGCAGGCAGATAGCGGCGGTTGAGGTGGAACAGCAGCCCGAACCCGATGGAGCCCAATGCCCCGCTGAGGAGCTGGATGATCGTCTGCATCATGCGGCACCTCCCATCAGCCAGATGGCTGCCATCATGCCAAGTGCCAGCATGGCCGCCAGCAGAACGGCCTCCACCAGCCGGAGCGAGCCTGAGATGATATCACCCAGCAGGATATCCCGGATGGCGTTGGTAAACGGAATGCCGGGCACCAGCAGCATGATGACGCCGATGAGTACCATGTCCGCATGGAGCAGCGGGCAGACCCGGCAGCACAGCAGAGAAGCCATGCCGCTGAGGAACGACGCAATGAACTGGAACGCTACACCGTTCAGGCAGAACGGGGCAAGCCACCGCTCCATCCAGCAGATGAACACTGCAACCCCGCCCGCCAGCACGCCGTCCCACAGGCTCCCGCCAAAAAAGACCGCAAAGCTGGCCGCCCCCAGCACGCTTCCCGCCAGATGGAGCCGGGGCTCCCCGGGCTGTGCCAGAATGGTACTGAGCTGCTGCTGGAACTCCTCCACCGGAGGCTTTTCGGCGCAGATGCGACGGCTCAGGGCATTGAGCTGTTCCAGCTCCAGCAAGTCGTTGCCGGTGCTCTTGCGCAGGCGGCGGGTCTGGGTCTGGGGCGGCAGGCCCGGCATGGTCAGCGTGACCACGATGCTGGATGTGATGACAAAGATATTGACCTCCTCAGCCCCGTATGCCGCCGCAATGCGGTTGAGGGTGTCCTCCACCCGAAACACTTCGGCCCCGCTGTTTTGCAGCGCTTCCCCCATTTTGATGAGGACGCAGAGAAACTGACTGACCTCTGCTTCGCTCATAAGAACCACCCCTCTCTGTGGGCAGGGGAGCGCCCCGCCCGGTACCTCTCTATCATAGCACAGAACGGCCCAAAAGGGAAACCCTGCGGCAAAAAGTGCACAGCAGAACAAACCTTGCAAAAAACTTTGCAAAAACAGTTGACAAGTTTGACTTTGCCTGCTATAATTACTAGCGTCGTCACGGACGACAACAAACATCTGGG
>ERZ1106951.3065-NODE-3065-length-12360-cov-2.784234_pt1 | contig 12360 bp, 4 predicted proteins | sample MGYA00403676_ERZ1106951 | MGnify/ENA primary metagenome ERZ1106951 (study PRJEB35170, sample SAMEA104062398) | human gut metagenome | biome: human gut; feature: human-associated habitat; material: faeces | place: Denmark | collected 2012-04-23 ...
TTTCCATGTTGCAGACGGTGATCACGTTTCCTGCACCGTCACGCATTACTTCGTATTCGATCTCTTTCCAGCCTGCGATGCAGCGCTCTACTAAAACCTGTCCTACACGGGATAAACGGAGACCATTTTCCAGGATCTCAGCACACTGCTCCGGATTCTGTGCAATACCGCCGCCGGAACCGCCCAGTGTATAAGCAGGACGAAGAACTACCGGGTAACCGATCTGTGCTGCTACTTCCAGACCATGTTTTACATCTTCTACAATGTCAGAAGGTGCAACCGGCTCACCGATCTTTTCCATGGTCTCCTTGAACATTTCACGGTCTTCTGCTTTTTTAATGGTAAGAGCAGTGGTACCGATGAGGCGCACATTGTGCTTCTCTAAGAATCCTGCGTCTTCCAGTTCCATTGCAAGGTTTAATCCGGCCTGTCCGCCAAGGGTTGGCAGAATGCTGTCCGGCTTTTCTTTTAAGATCAGCTGTTCTACTACTTCTACGGTTAATGGCTCAATGTATACACGGTCTGCAATGTCCTTGTCGGTCATGATGGTAGCCGGGTTGGAGTTTAAAAGGACAACTTCGATCCCTTCTTCTTTTAAAGAACGGCAGGCCTGTGTACCTGCATAGTCAAATTCTGCTGCCTGTCCGATTACGATCGGGCCGGAGCCTAAAACCAGTACTTTTTTAATTTCAGGATTCTTTGGCATCAGTCATTTACCTCCATCATTTTAAGGAAACGGTCAAATAAGTATCCGGAGTCCTGTGGTCCAGGGCATGCTTCCGGGTGATACTGTACCGTGAAAATGTTCTTTCCTGTGTATTTTAAACCTTCGTTGGTTCCGTCATTTACATTGACAAATGCAGGAACTGCGATCTCAGGCTTTACAGTGTTGGTATCTACTGCGTAACCATGGTTCTGGGAAGAAATGTAAACTCTTCCGGTCTCCAGATCTTTTACAGGATGATTTCCGCCTCTGTGGCCGTATTTTAATTTGTAGGTATCCATACCGTTTGCCAGTGCCATTAACTGATGTCCCAGGCAGATTGCAAAGATCGGTACATTGGAGTCATACATTTTTTTGATCTCTTTGATGATCTCAACATTTTCCTTTGGATCACCAGGGCCATTGGAAAGCATGATGCCGTCCGGATTTGCTGCCAGCACTTCTTCTGCAGGTGTATCTGCCGGATATACGGTAACTTCGCAGCCTCTTTCATTTAAGGAACGGGCAATGTTCTTCTTTGCGCCGAAATCCATTAAAGCTACTTTCTTTCCATTTCCTGGAAGAACGTATTTTTCTTTGGTTGTAGTAGCCATAACAACACCGGCTACTGTATAGGCTTTCATACGGCTGATAGGCTCAGACAGGTCTGAATACTCTTTTGTCGTGATCATACCGTTCATTGTACCTTTTTCTCTTAATAACTTTGTGAGGGCTCTTGTATCGATACCACAGATACCAGGAATATCATTTTCTTCTAAGAAATTCTGAATTGTGTCTTCGCAACGGAAGTTGCTTGGGATTCTTGATAATTCTCTTACAATATAACCATCCGGCCAGGGCTTTAAAGACTCCATATCCTGACGACAGATTCCATAATTACCGATCAGAGGATAGGTCATAACAACGGCCTGTCCTGCGTATGACGGATCAGTTAATACTTCCAGATAACCGGTCATAGATGTGTTAAAAACGATCTCGCTGATCACTTCACGCTGGGAACCAATACTGGTACCAGTGAACACAGTGCCGTCTTCCAATATAAGATATGCTTTCATAGGGGGGGATACCTGTCCTTTCTTATGTTGTGTAGGGGGAGATTTACAAGCAAGCTTGACATCCGATTGCGCTTCCAAATGTGTGCGCTGCTATAGACCTCAGCCCAAATTGATAGCATTATAATATACCTTGCATAAATTTTCAATGGATTTGAAGACTAAATTTTTTTGCCTTATACTAATCTTTTTTGGCATCAAAATTGCTAGGCAGATTTATGGCAAAAGAGCGGGGCCAATCGGCCCCGCCCTCCATGTTTAAACCGTTTTTTCAGATAATTTTTTATTCTTCATCCTGAGAAATGGTTTCTGCCTCTTCTGAAGAAGTATCCTCTGTGGTTTCATCTGCGTCCAGAACTTCCGGTGCATCTTCTTCCTCATCCTCTTTTGAATCTGCATCTTCTGTTTCTTCAGGATCCTCCTCTTCTGCAGATTTATCCTCTTCGTCAGAGTTTTCCTCTTCTTTGTCTTCTGTCTCAGGATCTTCTGCCGGGATCACAGTCTCTGTTTCCTTTTTCTCCTGGCTGTTTTCCTGCTCATCTTCTTTCACTTTTGACAAAAGTTCTGCAGCAACTTCTTCCTCTGTCTTTTCGTCTTCCTCATCAAATTCGCTGTTTACGGTCTCAAAGCCCTGGAACTTCTTGTTCAGTTTCTCAAGAGTATCCAGTTCCAGCTCCTCAAGTTCTGCCTCTGTTACGTCCAGAGTACCCCAGCTTGCAGAAGAATTATACTGAACTGCATAAATAGTTCCTGAAAGCTTCGGAGCTCCTTTGATAGTCAGAGTGAACTCTCCTGAAACAGTTCCTGATGAAGTACGTCCATAGGAAGAACTTAAAGCTGCATTTCCCTCTGTAGCGTCAACCGTAACTGTAAAATCACCATTTAATTCAGACTTGCCCTTTGTTCCTGCAAACTGAAGCTGTGCTTCTTTCTCTGCAAGGACTTCTACATCACCTTCCATTGTGCTGCCAGCTGCGCCTGTTCCATATACATAGAACTTGCCTGATGATAGAGTGATATAGCAGGTGTTATCTTCTCCCTTTGCCTGCGCTGTTCCAGATGCAGACCCGGCATAAATGTCTTTTGTAGAAGAGCAGGTTACATTTTCTCCTGCTGTGAAATTATAGCCGTTTGCATAAGTGGTTGCATTCCAGCTGACATCGGATATGGTCAGGTCACCATTTAAGTTTAATGGCTTGGTTGACTTGATCAGATAAGGGCCTTTTTCACCTGACTGGATAGAAATAGAAGCTTCCGGCATTGTCACTTCGTCTGTAAGCTCTACATCATCATTTAAAATAAGTGTATCACCGTCCTGTGCTGCAGCCAGGGCCTTTTCAAAGCTTGTATAAGCCTGATCCCCGATCACAACTGCATCTTCCACTGGTTTCTTGCTGTATACAAACTGGATCTTGGAAGTTTTCAGCCAGGTTTCACCGTCATCTGTGGTCGTTGCTGCCCAGAGATATTTAGAGCCGCCCTTTTCGTTATCAAATAAAACAGACACGGGTCCTTCGTATTTTGTCCAGGTATCCTTATCCGGTTTTACAGTAGAGGAAGTATCTGTTATGTAATAATAGATCTCTGTGCCTTCTGCCAGGCAGCTGATGGTTGCCACCGGCTTCTCCTCATATTCATAGGTTCCATATCTTGTACTGGAAGTTCCCTTTACCGGGTCTACTGTAAATACAGGAGTTGCGCTGATTGCCTTTTTAATAGCTGCCCCCACAGCAGAAAGTACTTCCTTCTTGCCTTCTTCCTCATACTGCGACAGTATTTCAATATCTGCTGACTGCTCATAATATACATATGGTTTATTGGTCTTGGATGTGATCATTCCACTTGCTTCATAGACTTTTATACCTTTTTCCTGTACTTCCGGAATCTGGATAAAGGAAAGTTCTTTTTCTGTCACATCAGATGCCTGACCATCTTTTACTGCCACTGCCTTTAATATCATAGTGCCCGTTGCATTTTCCGCTGCTGAAACGGAAACAGCTGTTTCTGCTCCGGTTCCTTCTGCAACAAATGCCTGGGAGTTTCCTGCCGGATCACTTCCATCTGTTGTATAACGGATCTGTGTGCCTTCCGGTGCTGTGATCAGCAGGTCTGCCGGCTCTGCTGCGCTGAAAACAAAACGGGTCCTCTGATCTGCAGTTTTTATAGCAGGTGCATCTGGCTTTTCTGTTGGATCTTCACTTTGAAGCGCTTTCTTTACAGCTGCCTTAATAGCGTTGGAAGAGATCGTTGCTCCTGATACAGCTTCGACCTGATCTACTTCTTCTATTGTCTTTGCTCCCTCTTCACCGCCAAATTCTTCAAATAACTCCAGAGCATCTTCCCAGAATGATGAATTTCTTTTTCCCGGCTCAGTTCCGTCATCTTCTACGGAAATGATATTTCCATCTTTATCTACAGTTACTTTAACCTTAACCTGATAAGTGCCGCTTACACTTCCATATTCATTGCTTGCTACCTCTGCTTCTCCTGTCAGGATCTTTGTTTCTTCTGGCTTATCATCTGGTTTGTCTGTGTTACCGGAGTCATCTTTTCCGGAGTCTCCGCCATTTCCAGTATCATCTTTTCCAGAGTCATCCTTGCCGGTATCATCTTTTCCAGAATCATCCTTGCCGGTGTCATCTTTTCCAGAATCATCCTTGCCAGAATCATCTTTGCCAGTGTCATCCTTGCCGGTGTCATCCTTGCCAGTGTCATCCTTACCGGAATTACTGCTATTGCCTGAGTTATCTGAGCTGCCAGAGTTTCCTGAACTGCTGGAACTACTATGGCTACTTCCGCCGCCTGATCCTGAAGATCTGGTTACCGTCGTGGTTGATTTCTGGATCGTAGTAAAGTCAGACTCGCTGCGGGTCTTAACATTTCCATTTTCATCTACCCACTGTCCCTGATCATTTACAGAAAATCCATCCGGTGTAACTGTGTTTACATACAGAACTCCTGCATCTTCATTTTCTGAGAAGTAATAACATTTGCCATCGATCCACTTCCAGCCGGTGACCATGGTTCCTTCTGTCTTTTCACCTGACTTGTTATTGAAGAAATACCATTTTCCCTGCTCATCCTGATACCAGCCGGTATGCATCTTTCCTTCTGTTTTTCCCTGCTGGGTCTCAAAATAATACCGGTATCCGTTGATCTGTTTCCAGCCAGTGACCATTTTCCCGTCTGATGGATCCATATAGTACCATCCAGAAGATGTAAGGACCCAGCCTGCATATGCGTTCTGCTCAGGATCACAGAATCTCCACGCTCCATCTTCCTGTTTCCAGTCTCCTGGTGTCAGGGGTGCGCCATAACCTGCCAGGCTTGTCTGAGCTGCCAATGCCGCGGATACGATCAGTACAGCTGTCTGTTTTTTCAGATTTTTCCTCATATGATTCCTCCTGCAAATACAGGGCTTCCGGAATTTTTTTCCAAAAGCCCTGTATAAAATTACTATTCTTTTATCGCAGTTTGATTATTCGCCATCTTTAGAAAGAGTTTCTGTCTCTTCTACAGCGGTGCCTTCTGTGGACTCTCCTACTTCCGGAACCTCAGGTGCATCTTCCTTATCATCAGAAGCTGCATCTTCTGTAGAATCCTCAGTTTCTTCAGACTTATCCTCTTCTGCTACATCCTCTGCAGGATCCTCAGTTTCCTCGGACTTGTCTTCTGCTTCCTCAGTATCTTCCTTCTCTTCGGTATCCTGATCATCTGCTGCGTCAGCATCCTCATTTTCTTCATCAGAAGAAGGATCATCTGCCTTTTCTTCCTCTTTTACTTCATTTTCAGGATCTTTCGGATCAGAAACCTCTGAGTCAGAAACTTCTTCTGCCTTGTCAGCTGCAGGAACTTCTTCTGCTTCCTTTTCTTCTGTGTCGAAGTTAAAGCTGATGACGATCTCTCTTCCGTCTGCAAAGATTACTGTAAATGTATCATCTACAACAGTTGCTTCGTTCTCCAGTTCGTTGCCTTCTTCATCTACAACAACTACTGTAAATTCATTCCAGTCTTTCTCGTACTTAGGATCCAGAGCTACATCCAGGATCTCAAGGCTTCCCAGTGCATCTAACTCATCTGCATCTACTTCTACGGTCTTTACAACTTCTTCGTTCTTGTAGAACTTAACTTCTGCAGGAGCAGCGGAAATATTGATTGCTGCCAGCTGTGTATCAATATCTGCACCCAGAGCATTTGCTACTGCCTTCTTTACTGCTGTAAGTGAATATGTAGCACCACTCTTGATATCTACATCCACATCACTGATCGTATCCTTGGTTGCACCCTTAAAGATATCAAATTTTTTCTTTGCTCTCTTCCAGAATGAATCATTTCCATCTGTGTCTGTATCATTATCTTCTACAGATACAACTTCGCCTCTGGAATTTACAGTTACTTTTACTTTTGCAGTATACTCAAAGTCTTCTACTTCTGCGCTGGCTTCAATTTCCACATCTGGTCCATAATCTTTGCCAACATCTGTTGCTTCTACATCCGGATATCCATTAGCCTTGATCTCCAGTTTGTAATTGTCCTCTGCTCCCTCTGCAAATACTGCTGAAGGTTTTCCATGAGTACCTGCCTTTACATCAAAATTGATAGATCCATCTTCATTGATAAGCTCTGTTCCCTTGACTCCTGCTACTGTATTTCCATCCACAATAACAGTGGAAACAGCATTACGGTAAGCATCTAATTCATCTTCGTCTATTACGATCTTATTTCCTTTGATCGTAACGCTCTCAACGGAACTGGATAATACAAAATCTTTCTCAAAGGATGCATACTTACCGCTTTGGTCGCTTACATTTAAAGTATAGCTTCCTGCTGCTATGCCGTCTGTCCAGGTGATCGTATCATTATCTACCTTAAATTCAGAGACCTCTTCACCATTAGCATCTGTTACAACATATTCCGGAACATAACCCTCAGGAAGAGTTTCCAGTCCATTGATCTTTGCTTCCTTGCTGCTTGCCTTAACCTCCGGCACTTCAATAACCGGTTCAAATTTTACCGGTACATATACCTTTTCTTCAAATGAAATCTCTATCATACCTTCGTTGGTATAATAAGTAGCACCCGTAAGATGCTTGCCCATCATGGACTTATAATGATCCGGTGCTAACGGGCAGCCGTGAACGGTTTCTGTAAATCCACTTGCCCAGGCAATATTTGTCTTGCGCCAGATATTTTCTAGATGACGCATACCATAGTCACTGCCTTCTTCTGTATGCAGTACTACTCCATATACGGTTGTACTATCCTCAGATAAAGAATCCGGAAGTCCTGACATAGATAACTGATAATCACCATATGAGCTGTCTGTTAATAAGCGGGCAGTTACATTATCCGCATCTTCTTTTGCACCCTTTACTTCGCTGAAAGTCAGTTCACCATCGGAAACTGTCAGTTCTTTATAATAGGAAGGAGTTTCACTTAATTCATAATAAGCAAAGTTTTCATTCTCAAATAAAGCATCTTTTCCTGTATAAGTTGTAGTATTGGTCTGTCCACGATTTGTTACAGTGATCGTTACAGAGTCCTCATCTGTTACTTTCTTAAGACCTGCAAGTTCTGCAGCATCTGATACTTTTACAGGGAATGTAATACCGCTTATATCACTTCCATCTGAATTTACATGATAAGAACCGCCAACCAGGCTTCCCGTTCTAGGTTTAGCATGAGTTGCAGAAGAAACGGCATCTACATCTTCATCATTTCCATTTATCTCACTATCATAAAAGTCTGCATAAGGAATGTTCATCAGTACATATACAGTGCTGAACTTAACGGTAAACGGAACAGAGATAGACGCATATTTTCCACTTGGATCTGTAAATACCAGCTTATAAGTTCCTGCTGCCAGATCTTCTGTCCAACTGATCTTTTTATTAACTGTATCTACTGTAATTCCTTCTACTTCCTGATCATCAGCATCCGTTACTGTAATCTGTGCATTTGCAAACGGCTCTGTTCCTGCATATGTGGTTTCTGTTGCATTCACTTCCGGAGCAGTTACTGTAATATCGTAATTCTGTTTAATCGGTACATATTTCTCATTCTGAAGAGTGATCTCAATAATTCCCTGATCGGTATATACAGTAAGACCGGTTAAGCTGCGTCCCATCATATCTGCATAAGGCTCATAAGAAAGTTCTGCCCCTTTAACAGTTGTCTGGAAACCATCACCGCTTCCTGTTGCCCAAGCGATCTCAAAATTATTTTTCTTATGATGGAAAATATTCTCCTGATAACGCAGGCCATAATCTTTACTTATACCATTTAAAGAAGTATGGAGAACAGCACCATATACAACTGTATTGGTATCTCTTAAAATGCAGTCATCTGGCAGATCACTGAAACGCATTTCGTAATCTCCATGCATATTGTGATTACCTTCTAACAGTGTCATGCTTACATTTGCATCAGAAGTATATTCTTTTACTTCTTTTTCATTTACATTCTTTCCAAAGGAAACATTACCATTTTCAACTGTTGCTTCTTTATAATAAGATGGCTCCTGGTCCAGTACATAATATGCATGATCTGCATTTCCATACAAGTCATCTTCGTTGTTAGCCTTTGTAAAGGACTCAAGTGCTTTCTCATTGATCTTTACAGGATAGGTAACGCCGCTTATAACGCTTCCATCCAGTTCTGTATGGTAGGTTCCTGCTGTCATACTCTTATTTAAAGGCTTTTTCTTTGTTGCAGAAGATACTGCATCTGCCTCAATAGTATTGTTCTCTGACTCATTTGCATAGAACTCAGCATATGGAATGTTCATCAGTACATACTGATAACGGATCGGCGCTGTTACCGTTCCGTCAACCTGTGGATAACCTGTTGCTGTAATGGAAATGTTGGTATTTTTTTCACTTTCAAAGATATATTTACCATTTGCTTTTGCAGACAGATCAATGGTACCGTCATCTTTGATGATCTTAACAGCTCCTCTTCCGGTCGCTGCATAGGTAGTATCTCCTACCTTCACGGCTGTAATCGATTTTACATATGCTTTAACCTGATTTTCACTTACATTTTCTGTTGCAGCCAGCTGATAGCTTCCATCTTCATTTGCCTGAACCTGAACCGGAACATTGCTTGTGCTTAAAACAAAAGAAACTTCTACAGATGCATATTTTCCGGACTGATCTTCAATCTTCAAAGTATACTTTCCTGCAACCGGGCTGCCGGTCCATGTCATCTTTCCATTTACTACTGTAAACATGACACTGTCATCATTGTCCTGTCCGGAAACAGTATATCTTGCGTCATAGTCCACAGGAAGGGCATCCAGTCCATTTACAGCTACATCAATATCATCTGTTTTTGCGCCTTCTGCTACAGAGATTTCCTGTTCAAATTTTACAGGTACATACACAGCATCTGTAAATGTGATCTCCATTGTTCCTTCACTGGTATAATATGTAACACCTGTAATGTTCTGTCCCATCATAGACTCATAGTGATATGGTGACAGTTCATTGCCATGAGTTGTCTCTGTAAAACCGCTTGCCCAGGCAATATTGGTCTTACGCCAGATATTTTCCAGATGACGCATACCATAATCAGTACCTTCTTTTGTATGGATCACTACGCCATATACAGTTGTGCTGTCATTAGACAGAGACTCCGGAAGTCCGGTCATATACAGCTGATAATCGCCATAAGAGCTGCTGGCTGATACAGTTGCACTTACACCGCTTACATTTTTAGCCGTACCCTTTACTTCGCTGAATGTCAGTACAGCACCGGAAACTGTCAGTTCTTTGTAATAGGAAGGAACCTCATTTAATTCATAGTAAGCAAAATCCTCGTTTTCAAATAAAGCATCTTTTCCTTTGTAAGTTGTAGTGTTTGTCTGTCCACGGTTTGTAACAGTAATATCTACAGAGTCTTCATCTGTTACTTTCTTAAAACTTGAAAAATCGGTTCCTTTCTTTACTCTTACAGGGAATGTAACACCACGGATCTCGCTTCCTTCTGGGTCTTCATGATAGGAACCACCAACCAGGCTTCCTGTTCTTGTTTTATTTAAAGTTGCAGAAGAAACGGCATCTACATCCTCATCGTTTCCTTTTACTTCACTGTCATAAAAGTCTGCATAAGGAATGTTCATCAACAGATACTGATATTCTTCTGTTACATCTGGAGTATCCGGGGTTGATGGGGTATCCGGAGTGGACGGTGTAGCAGGCGTAGTAGAACCGGAGTCACTGTCGGAACCTGAACCGGAGCCGGAACCTGATCCGGAACTCTTGGAAGTAACCGTGGTTGTACTGTTTGCTTTCGTGCGGTATCCGCCAGACTGACGGTACTGTGCAACGCCGTCTTCATTTACCCACTGACCATCTGCATTTACTTTGTAGCCGTCTGGTGTAGTAGTGTTGGCTGCCATTTTTGCTCCTTTTCCAGCTTCTGTACGAGCAAAATAATAGCAATAGCCGTCGATCCAATTCCATCCTGTGACAGCGCTTCCTTCTTCATGAGTATCTGTGGTATTATCGAAGAAATACCAGTCTCCCTGTGGTGACTGATACCAGCCTACCTTCATCTGGCCTTCGATCCCCTCATTTGCCGGAGTGAAATAATAATCCAGGCCATTGATATTCTTCCAGCCTGTTACCAGACTTCCGTCTTCCATATTCAGATAATACCAGCCTGATGCTGTGTGGATCCAGCCTGTATATGGCTGACGGTCACGATTTAAAAACTTCCATCCGGAACTGGTCTGTTCCCAGCTTCCTTCTGTTAAAGCTGCAGCCTGTACAGACAGTCCTGACTGAGCTGCTACGATAGTAGACAGCAGAAATACGGCTGCTTTTTTCGTAATGTTCTTTTTCATAGGTTCCTCCATTCCCCGGCATAAAAACATGCCTGTTTTAGTTAGCCATCACTAACTTTCTTACAAAAAAATAAACTTTTTATTAATACAAGTCAATATTCCGTCCCCATTCCTGCCCCTCTTTATTGTTATTTTTTTCTCATTAGAAAGTTGTTGAAAAAAAAAGTCAGATTTTCCCGTTTTTAAAGACTCCAAAAGTATCTGTCCCTGCAAAGTAATGAATTGACAACCATTTTGCTCAATGTTAAGATGTGACACAGAAAGATTAGCATTTTCTAACCTTTGTTAAATCTATGATTTAGATGTAATTAACATACTGATATGAGGTGCAACCTGTGAAAAAACGAAATATGATCCTGCTTACAACTGTCTGCCTGGCTTTATCGGCCTGCCATCCTGCTTCTGCTCCCTCTTCCGGCTCCGGAACTTCTGTTTCTGAAGCTTCCGGTTCAAAACAGGAGGAAAGCAAAGATCTGGCAGCAGACGAAAGCCTTTCCCGCGAGCTTTATGCTATGGATACCGTTATGAACCTGACTGCCTATGGGTCCAACGCCTCTGCTGCCTTAGAGGCTTCTGTCTCTGAGATCAACCGTCTGGACAGCCTGTTATCCATTTCCAGTGAAAAGGGAGAGATCTACCGGATCAATGCAGATAAAGAAGGAACTGTTTCAGAAGATGTAAATGCTCTTCTTAGTCGTTCCCTGGAACTTTCCCAGATGACAGACGGATTGTTTGACTGTACCATTGAACCGGTTATGGAAGCCTGGGGCTTTACCACCCAGAATTTCCGTATCCCTTCTGAAGAAGAACTGGAAGAACTTTTATCCCACGTGGATTATAAACAGGTAGATCTGGAAAACTCTGCTGTAACCATTCCCGAAGATGTCCGCCTGGACCTTGGAGGCATTGCCAAAGGTTTTACTTCTTCCCGTGTAATGGATATTTTCCGTGAAAATGGTGTTACCAGCGGCATTATCTCCCTTGGTGGAAACGTACAGGCTTTAGGACACAAACCGGACGGAAATATGTGGCGCGTAGGCATTCAGGATCCACATGATCTGAACTCTACCTTTGCTGTAGTGGAAGTAGCTGACCAGGCAGTGATCACCTCAGGCGGCTATCAGCGCTATTTTGAGGAAAATGGACAGACCTACCACCATATCATTGACCCACGGACCGGATATCCTGCTGAAAACGGACTGATCTCCGTTACCATTATCAGCGCTGACGGAACTCTGGCAGATGCCCTTTCCACCTCTCTTTTTATCATGGGGCCGGAAGAGGCTTCCAGTTTCTGGAAAAAACACAGAGACACCTTTGATGCGATCATGATGAAAGAGGATGGTACTGTTATGGTAACCGCCGGTCTTGCAGACCACTGCAGCGTTACTACTGGCGGAAATGTTGAGGTGATACAGGAATGAAAATGAACCCATCCCATAAAAAGACTCTTATTCTGGTCATTGTCCTTTTGCTTTGTGCCGCTTTTGCCAGTTTTTGGACAGCCCGGCAAAACCAAAAGAATGATGCTGCAGTTGCCGTTATCACTTACCAGGGAAAAGATATCCGCACCGTAGATTTAAGTACGGTAAAGAAAACGGAAACCTTTACCCTTGGAGAACCTGGAGAACAGAATACCATCCAGATCTCCCCAAAAGGGATCGGTGTGATTGAAGCAGACTGCAGAGACCAGATCTGCGTCAAACAGGGGATCCACTCCCATGGCCCGGAACCCA
>ERZ1106951.3070-NODE-3070-length-12352-cov-3.845816_pt1 | contig 12352 bp, 9 predicted proteins | sample MGYA00403676_ERZ1106951 | MGnify/ENA primary metagenome ERZ1106951 (study PRJEB35170, sample SAMEA104062398) | human gut metagenome | biome: human gut; feature: human-associated habitat; material: faeces | place: Denmark | collected 2012-04-23 ...
GTTAAGATCGGGATCTGGGTAACAGAACCATTTCTTCCTGCTACAATACCGGCTCTTTCATACAATGATGCCAGATCACTGTACAGATAACCTGGGAAGCCCTTTCGTGAAGGGATCTCGCCCTTAGAGGAAGAAACCTCACGCAGCGCCTCTGCATAAGAGGTCATATCTGTTAAAATGACCAGGATGTGCATTCCCTTTTCATAAGCCAGATACTCTGCCAGTGTCAATGCGATCTTTGGCGTGATAAGCCTCTCTACTACCGGGTCATTTGCCAGATTGATAAACATGGCTACATGTTCGGAAACACCGCTTTCCTCAAAGGTACGGCGGAAGAAATCAGCCACATCATGCTTTACGCCCATAGCGCCAAAAACGATGGCAAACTTTTCATCAGAATTATCACCTAATGATGCCTGCTGCACGATCTGGGCCGCCAGCTGGTCATGAGGAAGGCCATTTCCTGAGAAAATAGGAAGCTTCTGGCCACGGATCAGTGTAGTCAGTCCGTCGATGGCGGAAATTCCTGTACGGATATAGTTTCTCGGATACTCACGGGATACCGGGTTTAAGGGCTGTCCGTTAATGTCCATGCGGATATCAGAAATAATATCCCCCAGTCCGTCAATAGGCTGTCCGATACCATTAAAGGTACGTCCTAACATTTCCTCTGAAACGGCGATCTCCATAGGATGTCCTGTCAGCCTTGTATGGGTATTTCTAAGGGCCATACCGTCTGTTCCCTCAAATACCTGGATAATGGCTTTATCCCCGTAGATCTCAATAATACGTCCGATCTTCTTTGTAGTGCCGCCAACGGTCATTTCCACGATTTCATCATAAGCTGCGCCCTGAACGCCCTCTAACACTACCAGAGGACCATTGATCTCACTTAAACCTAAATATTCAACTGCCATTTTAAGTCCTCCTTATGCGTTGCGCTCCAGCACATGCTCATAGAACGCGTCAATCTGTTTCTTGTAATCATCAAACATGTCCAAACGGTCATTTGGCACATCATACTTAATAGAAATGATCTTATCAAAGATCTTGTCCTCTTTTAACACGGACATAGGCATTCCCATGGCGATCAGTGCCTTTGACTTCTTGTACAGATATAAAATGGTCTCCATCATCTTAAACTGCTTGGTAAGGGGTACGGAAGTATCATCCTTGTGGAATGCATTCTGCTGAAGGAAACCTACACGGATGACCTTTGCGATCTCTAAGACCAGTTTCTGGTCATCAGGGAGAACATCTGCACCGATCAGCTTTACGATCTCCATTAAGCTGCTTTCCTGGGTCAATAACGCCATCAGACGGTTTCTGTCACTTACAAAGTTCTTATCTACGTTATCAATATACCAGGATGACAGGTCATTTACATACTCTGAATAACTGGTCAGCCAGTGGATAGCCGGGAAATGCCTTGCATAAGAAAGGTTCTTATCCAGTCCCCAGAAGCAGCGTACAAAACGTTTGGTATTCTGGGTAACAGGCTCAGAGAAATCACCGCCCTGAGGGGAAACCGCACCGATAATGGTAACAGAACCTTCTGTACCATTTAAATTGCGCATCATGCCTGCTCTCTCGTAGAAAGAAGACAGACGGGATGCCAGATAAGCCGGGAAACCTTCCTCTGCCGGCATCTCTTCCAGACGGCCGGAAAGCTCACGCAGCGCCTCAGCCCAACGGGAAGTAGAGTCTGCCATGATCGCTACATGATAGCCCATATCCCTGTAATACTCTGCCAGTGTTACACCGGCATACAGACTTGCCTCACGGGCTGCAACAGGCATGTTGGAGGTATTTGCGATCAGTGTGGTTCTGTCCATCAGGGGATTTCCGCTCTTTGGATCGATCAGCTCTGAAAATTCTTCCAAAACCTGGGTCATCTCATTTCCACGCTCGCCGCAGCCGATGTAGATAATAACATCTGCGTCAGACCATTTTGCGATCTGATGCTGGGTCATGGTCTTTCCTGTACCAAAACCCCCTGGGATCGCTGCTGTACCGCCCTTTGCCAGTGGGAACATGGTATCCAGGATACGCTGTCCGGTGATCAGAGGTCTGGTTGCAGGATAACGCTTTGCAGAAGGTCTCGGCACACGGATCGGCCATTTCTGGGTCATAGTCAGCTTCTTTTCTGTTCCGTCAAGTAACTGCAGCGTAAGAAGAGGCTCATTAATGGTATATTCCCCGTCTTCCACTACGTCTAATACATAGCCCTCTGTATCCGGCGGCACCATTACCTTATGGACAATGGCTCTGGTTTCCGGAACTTCTGCGATGATAGTTCCCGGAAGCACCCGGTCGCCTTTCTTTACTGTCATATGTGTTTTCCATTTTTTGGAAGTATCCAGAGAATCTACACTGATGCCACGGCTGATATAGTAGCCGCTGCGCTCTGCGATCTTGCTTAAAGGACGCTCAATACCGTCAAAAATGTTATCTAAAATACCAGGGGCCAGTGTAACAGAAACCGGTGCTCCTGTTCCTGTTACCACCTCACCAGGCTTTAAACCGCTGGTCTCCTCATACACCTGGATCGTTGTTTTCTCTGAGGTAAGCCCAATGACTTCGCCTACCAGATTTTCCTTACCAACGTACACCATTTCGTTCATCTGAAATCCGGGATCACCGGCCAGAGAAACTACAGGTCCGTTGATACCGTAGATCACACCTGTCTTAGCCATTTACTGCTTACCTCCCAAGTCAAACTTAAATTCATGGCGCGCTTCTTCCAGTTTTGTCTTAAAGGAACTGTCGATCAGGATATGTTTGGACGGGATCACTGCGCGGATACCGCCGTCAAAGGAATATTCACTGATCTTCACTGTTACATTGTGGTGCATGGCCAGTCTGCGGGCCTTATCCTCATCTGAAGGATCCATATACACGATCATGGCCTCATCACCGGCAACCTTTTTAGCTGCCCCGATCTGTTTTTCCAACAGATCCAGATACTCTCTGGTTTCCATGAAATTCGCCAGTTTATCTCTCACTTCTACAAACAGTTTATCCTTTAATTCTTCCTGTCTGCGGCTTACTTCTCTTCTTAAGTCCAGCTGTCCGATGGAAAGCTTTTTGTTGCGCTCACGCCCTAACTTTTCCGTCTCAGCCTCTTCCTGCATTTTCGCCCGCTTCCTGGCATCCTCTGTATGCTCCTCATAGGCCTTATCAAGAGTTTTTGCGTAATCGTCCAGTATTTTTGCACTTTTTTCCCTTGCATCTGTCATACAGATCTCCTGAAAATGCTTCAGCTTTTCCTCTGTTGTCAAGCTCTTCACCTGCTTTCTATAGTTTCAGTCCAATGGCCTCGTTTACATAAGAGGTGATAAAGTCCGGCTTGCGGCCGGTTCCGTGGCGGTCCGGGATCTCTACGATCAGCGGCAGCTTCCGCTCCAGCTTTACATTGTCGATGATCTCCGGAAATTCCCTGCCAAACTTTTCAGTTAACAGGATAATACCAATGGATTTATCGGCCAGAACCTTATCCAGCTCACGTTTCAGTTCGTCCCTCTCATGTACCACAGCCCCGTCAACACCTGCCAGGCGCATGCCGGTCCAGGTGTCGATGTTATCGCTGATGAGATACATTTTCATATTAAAGCTTACCTAAGATCATAAAGGAAATGATCAGACCATACAGGCACACACCTTCGGCAAGACCTACGAAGATAAGGGATTTACCAAGAATAGAGCTGTCTTCACTGATAGCGCCCAGTGCTGCACTTGCTGCTGCAGATACTGCAATACCACCGCCTAAACAGGAAAGACCGGTTGCAAGAGCCGCTGACAGATAGCCCATTCCGGCTGCGCTGTTAGAAGCAGCTGCTGCTGTTTCCTCTGCTGCAAATGCATTTCCTGAAAACATGAAAGCTGCTGCTGCGATCATGGTACCGAAGAATAAAAATACGTTTACGCCAAGAGCTGTTTTATAACGTCCCTTTGTCTTTTCTCCTGCTGCAAATGCTCCAAAAGGTACACCGATGCTTAATACTAATGCTGCGCTTAATGTCATTTTAACTAATAAACTCATGATTGATTTCTCCTTTTTCTCTTCATTCTGCTAATGCTTGCCATACGGCTCAAATGCCCGTCCGCTTCCTCTGTAGAACCGGCTGAACAGCTCATAATATTCCAGACGAAGTACCTGGATACCTACGATCAGGCCTTCCATACCGCATACAAACAGGTTTCCCCCGATAACAACCGCCCAGTTAGGACTTCCGGCCTCTGCGCCTGCAAGCATTAAAACCACCTGCATCATGGCTGCATGGCTCACTGCGAAAGCGCCTACACGGACGAAAGAAAGGGTATTGGAAAAATAGCTTAAAAGCACTTCAAACAGTTCAAATACGCCCTGGGTAATGAACATTCCCACGCCGCCTTCCATTTTCTGTGCCTTCTTCTCTACCATTGCTGACAACGGTTCCTTAAAGAACATAAGCAGTAACGGGATAATAAATAATACAGTCAGTACAATAGTCGCCGGAAGCGCATTTCCGCTCATATACAGGACAATGACAGTTGCCAGTGCAAAGTAAAATACCAGTCCCACAGCGCCGTTGGTGTCAAACCATGTTTTCTCTGTGTTGTGCTCCTTTACGCTGTTGATGATATTTAAGATCATGCATAACAGGATAATGCCCATACCGATGGCAATAGCAACTACAAATACAGTGTTTAATTTTCCAATAAATGGAAGATCTGTCATGGCTTCCTGAGGTCTTAACCACACTGCGTCAATGATATCCTCAAATCCGAACACACTGCCGAACAGCACGCCGAATATGGTAGAGAAGAAGCCACAGCAGGAAATAATGCCTGCCAGACGCATTTTTTTGAACTTATACAGTAAAAATCCACCAATGAGAAGGCAGAGTCCCTGTCCCGCATCTCCAAACATAAATCCAAATAAAATAGAATAGGTGATACCGATGAGGATCGTAGGATCGATCTCATTATAAGAAGGCAGACCATACATCTCCACATACATTTCAAATGGCTTAAACAGCCCCGGATTTTTCATTTTCGTAGGCGGAGTGCTCATAATGTTGTTGTGGTTATCTTCCATGATGCAGAAAGTATCTGCGTCAGACTCAATCTCTTTCTGGAACTTCTTTGCATCTGTTTCGCTCATCCAGCCGCAGAGAATGTAGAAAGTATGATCTCCATGCTTGGTGCAGGCTGCCATTTTACGCACATCAAAGTTGACGGAGAAGCGCTCCAGTCTGGTACGGGCTGCTGCCAGCTCTTTTTTATTTTCATCCAGTGTCTGAAGGATCTTTCCTTCAAGCTCCTGTTTTTCTGCTTCCAGTGCCTTGATCTTATCATCTAACACATGCTCTGCTTCCATAGGAGTGCCTTCGTACTCATCTGGCAGGAAACAGCGTTCAAAATGCATAGACGCATAAATAGCATCGATCTTATCTGCCAGCTTCTCCGGCACAAAATAAACGATCCATACATATTCCGCATCTTCCAGACACTTAAACATGACCGTATCAATGGTCTCATACACATAGCTATTAAACTTGTCAAAGTATTCCCTGGAAATACGGCCAAAGCGGAACTTGATGAACTGGAAGCCCAGGATCTCTTTTACGCTGTAATTTAACTCTGTAAATGGTGCTACCTGGTCTTTAGAGCGCTTTAAAGTCTGGATCTGCGCCTGAAGTTTTTCTTTCTTATCATTTAATTCCTTTAACCGGCTGTTCAGATCATCTACCATCTTTGCTGCTTCTTCCTGTGTAGGAAGTTCCGTCTCTGAAACCTCTGGCAGCTGTCCGCCGATCTTTTCTGCCAGTTCTCTGGCAATATTCAATTTTTCCTTATATGGATTGGTCTCAATATAAGGCCTTAAGTCTTTTACCGTCTTTAACTCTGACAGAGCATTTTCCAAATGGATCTCATATCTGGAAAGATAGGTATCCACCACCCGGTCAATGTCTGCCTTGGGGCCGGTAATGCTTAAGAACTTCATCTTCTCTATCACTTCACATTAACCCCCTTATGTCCTTGCTGTCATCCCATAACGTATCTTTTCGATGGTAGTTATGATCTGCTCAATCTCTCTTTCTTTAAAATAAAGATAAGAGTTTAGTACTGCTGCTGAATAAGGCTCTTTCCTGCTTGTAAGCTCATAGATCTTATCTGTAAGCTCCTTTGCCGCATTTCCAAGGCCCTGATCCATCAGCTCTTCTATATTCTGGCATTTGTACCAGCTGTTTTTGATCACCCCGTAAACCTGTTCCATGTTTTCCGCCTGAGCCATGGTCTGGATCTCTTTTTTGGTAACATGATACTGGATCGGAATGATCAGCGCATAAATATCACCTTCCGACAGGTTATAATATTTTTTCGCCCTGCAGATCCACTGAAAATTCAACATATCCATTTTCGTGCCAAAGCACTGGGCCAGCATTTTTGCCTCCGCCTTTGAAAGATATTTATCCTTTATCTTCCAGATAGTCTTGAAATAAAGCATATCCATAGCCGTTTCACAGGCCGGAAGCGTTGCTTTTCCCTGTTCTAAAAGCTTTTCTAATGGCTCATAGTAAGCAGAACCTTTTAACCCGCGGATCACATCTTCTATGCTCCTGCACTGGGACAGCTGCACCAGATCCATATCCGAATGTTTATCAAAAAATTCCTTAAACCCCGAAAGATCCTGGGCACTTTCTCTGTTTCCCGCTGCATTTCTGAGACAGGTTTTTAATATATCGATCTCATAATGCATGAAGTAAAGATCCAGGAAACGCCTCTGCCCTACATTTGCAAACCGGTACAGCTTTGCAAAATCATGGTATTTGCTTAAGTTTAACAGCTGCTCGATCTTTCCGCGGTGAAGCTCATCCTCAGAAGCTTTGGAAAATGCCTTTTCATAAGAGGGATTACTCCTTAAGAACTGAACCGCCTCAGGCACAGATCCCAGGTCTGCCATTGCCTCAAATTGCTCCGGGCGGATCCTGAAACGCTCCATAGCCTTCACCTTGGTGGAAATGCCGCTGTAACTGATCAGGCTTCCCATGTTCTCACTCCTTTATCATATTTTTAAAGAGAGCCTGCGCATATTCCTCATGCCGGTTTTCGTAGGTGGCCTTCAGGCGCTTCATCGTAGCTTTGGCATCCTCTGATTGTTGTCTTAACTCCTGCTGTAATTCCTCTTCCATTTTGCTGCGTATCTGGGAAATGCGATCCTGGTTTTCTTTTTCCAGCTGTGCATCAAAAGCCGCCGTTTTCTCTTCCATTTCACGGGCCATCTGCTTTTTTCGCTCACTGGCACCATCCATCACAGAAACGGCGGCTTTCTCAATATCAGACAGCCGGTTGATCACTGTATCCATGTCACAGTCCTCCCTTTCTTTGTTCTTTTTTTAATGCAATTTGCTTTTTGCATTTTTTTATCATACTACTTTTTTCAAAAATTAACAGAGCGAAATTGTACATAAATTAAAAATTTAACGAAATTTTTAAGCGTTATGCACAAAAACAAGGAGAATGGGACCTTTTTATGGGTCTCATTCTCCTGTTTTGCACAAAGTTCTCAATAACTCAGCCATACACTGACCAAACCAGCGACACTACTGGTTTGCTGCAGTCTCGCCTTCAGCGGCTGTTTCTGCTTCTGCCTGGGTCTCTGCAGTTGTTTCTGCTTCCTGTTTTGCTATATACTGGCTGGAAACATAAGCTTCCTGACCATCATAATTGATCACAGTCCAGTCATTATTATAACGCTTTACATAAGTAACTTCTGTTCCGCCTTCCAACTGTACTAAAATACGGCCATTGGTAGACGGTTCTGTACGTACATTTACTTTATTTCCTGTAACTACATATACATCAGCCGGTGGCTGGGTCTCTTCCGGAGTCGGTGCTTCTGTCTCTGCTGATGTCATTTCTGTGGACATGGTCTCCGGCTGGGTCGGATCTGCTTTCTTCTTTCCCGGCACCAGAGTGCGGATCGCTACTACCAGGACTACGATCACAAGGATCGGGATCAGGAATTTTAATACCATTGCCACAGGTGATGGTCTGTGTTTTCTTCTGCGGGTTCTTCCGCTGCGGGAAGATCCGCAGAAGGAGCGGTTGGTACTTTGGGAATTTCTGTTTCTGCTGCCTGTGCTGCTATTGCTTCCTGCCGTTCTCCGGCTTCCGTTTGCTCCGGAACGACTGGAAAGTCCCTGCAGTTCTGCACCGGAGCGCGGTCCATTTCCTGTACCGTTAGAGGTTCTGGCTGATGTCTGGGATCTCGGGGATGTCTGACTTCTTACAGATGACTGTGCTCTTGAAGCTGCAGTCTGCCCTGCACCGGTACCTGTACGCGGTCTTGCCCCGCCTGTCTGACCATAGGATGCACTTCCTGCACCTGAACTGCCAGTGGTTGCACCTGTTCTGGCATTTCGCACCGGTCTTGTATCTGTTACCGGTACTGTAAAGGTCTTTGCCACCTGAAAATCATGAGAAAACGCATAAACCTGTTTGGTTAGAAGCTGATATGCCTGATTTGCATTATAGGCCGTATTATCGTTTTCATGGACCGCCTTATTTCCCAGAATACGGATGGTATGATAATCATCCTTGGTCGTCTTGTCGATCCAATGTCCCTCATACAGCTGATCTATGGTATCTGCCAGATCTCCATCTACAAGACACGCCTTCTCAGCCAGACACCGAACCATACACTCCAACGTCTGTCTGGCCTTCACCATAACAAGATTGTAATCTTTGCTGACGATCAGGCGCTCCGCTTCCTTCACCCCCTGCTGGATCTGCTGCCAGCTGGTAGTACGTTCAAAGTTTGACATCGCCCTTCCTCCTTTGTATGTAATTTTCCCCCCGAAATCACTTATTTATAAACTTAAAAAGAGCAGTCTTCGTGTTTTTGGCAAAACACGAAGCTTCGGGCGCTGCCCGAATATTCGGAAACGAAAGCAAGCGCTTATGCAAGCAAGCTTGCAACACCCTTGTTTTCACTCCCGACTGCTCTTTTATCTGCTAACGTAAGTATACTAAATTTTCCTTCACCTTGCAATCACTAAGCACTATATGATATAGTTACTAGCAGATATATTTTCACCATATATCCGTATTTTCCGCAGTTGCGGAAGATACTTTTCACCATATTAAGAAAGAGGACAATATCCATGCGTTTAAGACATATACGCGGGGCAGAAGAGACTATTGCTACCAGCCCCTATGTGATCCAGGAACCAGAGCTTCACAAAGGCAGCTGGAACCAGGTTTTTGGCAACGACAACCCCATCCAGATCGAAGTAGGTATGGGAAAAGGACGTTTTATCATGGAACTGGCACAGCAGAACCCTGATATCAACTACATCGGCATTGAACGCTATTCCAGCGTACTTTTAAGAGGACTTCAAAAACGTGCCCAGTTAGAATTAAACAATATTTATTTCATGTGCATCGATGCCAAAAACATGGCAGACTACTTTGCACCGGGAGAAGTAGACAAGATCTACCTTAACTTCTCCGATCCATGGCCAAAAGACCGCCATGCAAAGCGCCGTCTGACTTCCCCGGATTTTATGGCCGTATATGACAAGATCCTGGCAGCTGACGGTATGGTAGAATTTAAGACCGACAATAAGGGCCTTTTTGATTACTCCCTGGAAGCAATCCCTGAAGCTGGCTGGACCATTACCGCCCACACCTTCGATCTGCACCACGATCCGGTCATGTGTGCCGGAAATGTAATGACAGAATATGAAGAAAAGTTTTCCTCTATGGGAAATCCTATCTGCAAACTGATCGCTATGAGAGAGCCTAAAGAAAACAAAGAAAAATAAACCACCGTATATGCACCCAGGTCCCGGCATACCAATCCGCCGGGATCTTTGCATTTTAAATCCATTTATCTCATTTTATCCACATTCATCCACATATTATCTCTTTTTCCCTTCTTTTATCCACATTTCATTTTCCTACATATTATATATAGAAATAACAAAACAAAAAAGGAGCCTCATTTCCATGAAACTCCCACCCAAACTGACCCGACAACTCTGCAAAGCCACCTGCGACAAAAAAGACTGGGACAAACGGGCTTTAAAGCTTTGCAAAGCTTTTCGCGAGGTAAATAAATGCCTCGGTCCCTGTCCCGCTCTTACCTGAAAGTACGGCTGTTCCTCATCAAGCATCAAGCCGATTTTGGCATCCATCACAAACTTGTATAGACGGTCAGTGCCTAGATCTGCTACCAAAAGTCGGGAACCATCCGGCGTAGGCTGCGCGGAATGAATATGGGACTTTTCCTGCCTAAGAGTATTGGAACCATGCCCCAAGAACTCCTTATAAAACATAACTTGTCCCGAAATAGCATTCAACCCCGTGAGTGTTCCTCCAGTATATCCGGAAACATACAAACTGTTCCCGATAATCGTACAGTGGCACAATCCAGCTCCAGGTACTTCCTTATGCCATAAAACGCTTGATTCTTCTTTATTACCCACAGAAAAGCAAGCCACACTTGCTCCATCGAGGATTTCTTCCACAACATACAAGCGATCTCCATGTGGCAGTACATAAGAAGGGTTTATTAACTTTCCAAACTGTTTCTTTCGTCGAAGAACCGCCCCATCGAAATTCCAAGAGCACACCCCATCCTCGGAGGGTTCTCCCGTGTATCTTCCGGTATAAAGTTCATACTCCATAAATTCGTCCATCCCTACCTTTGGTCCTTAAAGAAGACAGGAGCCTGCTCATGCGTATAGGGCAGGCTCCTGAATTATCGCTAACTTACTATCCTGTTTTTCTGTTTTTCAGAAAAGAACGCGTTTATTGCTCATTCAATTCATCTAACAGAGGCTGTACCAACTGCATTTTCTCATCCACCCAGTTGCGCCAATTTGTCTCCAAATCTCCGTCTTTCAAAATCAGCTGAGCATACTCTTCAGACAAATCCATGTTGGCCTGAGTCTTAGTACGAGAACTATAAAACTCATAATCATATTCGCGTGGCAACAAAGTGGTTTCATCGCAAAGTTCATCTCGCAGCTGATAGAAATGAGAAATGGTATCTCGGGTCTCTTTAGTATAGTTGGGAGTCACAAACTGGAAATCATCACCCAGAATAACGCCACCGAAGAACACATCGGCAGTAGGATATTTGCTTGCCAAAATAGAACCGGCATTACCAGTAATCTCATTCGGAAGAAGGCTGACATATTCACCGTTTTCATCCCGCTTCCAATCTTCCCCTTCAAAACCCATATTGATAATTTCCTGACCTTCCTCCGTGCAGCAAAAATCAAGAATATCCATGGCTCTCTCAAACTCTTCATCGGTAATGGTGGGAGAGAAAATGATGGATCCGTAGAAGTTCATGTCCTCACGATAATAATACTTTCCATCCTCACCTACTAACTGAGCGATATGCAGCGCTTCATCAGGGTCCAATCCAAGATTCTTCTGAAGTCCGTTTTCCATTCGGCTTTGAATCATATAGCCCATACCGTCATCTAAAACGATGCCTGCGGTGCCTCCGATGTAGAACTTTTCTGTACCTTCATATCGAGTCAAGGTGTAGAATTCAGGATCCAACAGTCCGCTGGTATAAAGGTTCTGATATTTCTTTAATCCTTCCAGAGTGCGCTCGTCCGCCGGCGCCCACTGGAACTGTCCACTTTCATCTTTGTAGTAGCCATCGCCGACATTGATGGATTGAGGGAAATATGTGCCGGGATAAATCTTAGGAACATCATATGTACGAATACTGATTGGTACCAGCTGGCTTCCTACATTACCCGGATCCTCTTCCTTGAACTTTGTGGCGATCTCTTCCAGCTCTGATGGGCTATATGTATCTTTGATTTCGACTCCACAAGCTTGCATCCAGTCTTTGCGCATATACAAAAGGGCATGATAACTTAATCTCTCAGAAGGACGGTGATTAGCGAAGATAGTTCTGAACAGTGTGTATGTACCACCCAGTTTTTCTTCCGCTACAGCTGCACCTGGAACGCATTCCTGACTTGCAGCTACGTTAGGCCAACGCTCTTTCCAATCGTCAGGGAAACGGTAAACTGCATCTTGGGCGGCGTAGTCAACCAACTCACCGTAGTTGAATCCCCAGTGAGCCACATCGGGCATGTCTCCGGAATTAATCCAGATACGCAAGCGTTGACTCCAGTCTGAATCATCCATGGTAGCAGCGGTCAAGTCGAAAGTAGTGTTGAATTTATCCTGCCAAAACTGACCATACGCATCTCCGTCGTAGTTAATCTCATGACCCGTGATGCCCTCTTTAAACCAAGACAGCTCCACATGAGTGTCATATCCGGTCTTTTTTTCTCCTGTATTAGACGATACCTCTGCGCTCTGCTGA
>ERZ1106951.3071-NODE-3071-length-12351-cov-4.443884_pt1 | contig 12351 bp, 9 predicted proteins | sample MGYA00403676_ERZ1106951 | MGnify/ENA primary metagenome ERZ1106951 (study PRJEB35170, sample SAMEA104062398) | human gut metagenome | biome: human gut; feature: human-associated habitat; material: faeces | place: Denmark | collected 2012-04-23 ...
AGAGCTTACGGATATCTCCGAAGCCGAAGATTATATCCGGCTTCATATGATGGAGCGGTCGAAAAAAGCCTATCTCCTCTGCAACAGCAGCAAATTTTCCACTCGCTGTTTCCACCACCTCTGCCACGCCTCAGAGCTTTCTGGCATCATCAGCGAAGAAGAGGTGCCGGAGGGGCTGGGGGAGTATTTTCTTTAAATCTCCTCTTTTCCCCCATTTCTTGAGCGGATCACCAGCAGCACGCCCACCATGAGGACAATGCAGACCGGCAGGGCGATCCAGGAGAGGCCTGCTGCGCCCGCGGCCTGAAGAATGCCGATGATAAAGTATCCGACGAGGCAGATAACTGCCACCAGAAGGGCGTAAGGCAGCTGGGTGGAGACATGGTTGACATGCTCACAGTGACCGCCGGCGGAGGCCATGATCGTCGTATCGGAGATCGGGGAACAATGATCGCCGCAGACAGCTCCTGCCAGGCAGGAAGCAATAGAGATCACCATCATCTGACCGGAGGGGAAAACTCCGATAACAATCGGGATCAGGATGCTGAAAGTTCCCCAGGAAGTTCCCGTAGCGAAAGCCAGGAACGCAGCCACGAGGAAGATCACCATCGGAAGGAAGCCCTGCAGGGAACCGGCAGATTTTGCCACCATATCGGCCACGAAAACTTTCGCTCCCAGAAGGTTCGTCATACCGGACAGCGTCCAGGCCATCGTGAGGATCAGGATCGGGGCGATCATGGATTTAAAGCCCTCGGGAATACACTCGGTAAATTCCTGGAAGGACAGTACATCGCGCATCATGTAGTAAATAAAGGTAAAGACCAGAGCCACCGCTCCGCCGAGAACCAGACCTACGGAAGCGCTGGAATTGGCAAACGCATCCACAAAAGAAGCGCCGCTGAAGAAACCGCCGGTATAGATCATGGCTACGATACAGCTCACAATCAGGACAGCCACCGGAAGCACAAGATCCAGCACATGGGAATTTTCCTTCTGAATCTCTTCCTCGTTGCCCTCGTAAGGTCTTCCCGGCGTCGTGAAAAGATCGCCCTTGATGGCGTTCATCTCATGCTTTTTCATCGGACCGAAATCCACCCGGAGAAGGGTCGTAGCGAGCAGCATCACCAGAGTCAGCAGTGCGTACAGGTTATAGGGTATCGTCTGGATAAAGACGGCAAAGCCGTTGATTCCGGAATCAGAAGGAACGGAGGAGGTGACGGCTGCAGCCCAGGAACTGATGGGAGCGATGATGCAGACCGGAGCCGCCGTGGCGTCGATGATATAGGAAAGCTTTGCTCGGGATACTTTATGACGGTCCGTCACCGGCCGCATAACGCTTCCCACAGTCAGGCAGTTGAAATAATCATCCACAAAGATCAGCACACCCAGGATCATGACAGAAATCTGGGCTCCGATCCGGGTTTTGATGTGCTTCGATGCCCATTTACCGAAGGCTGCGGAACCGCCTGCCCGGTTCAAAAGAGATACCAGGATTCCCAGCATAACCAGAAAAACAAGAATTCCCACGTTTCCGGAGTCTGAGAGCTTGTAGACCATTCCGCCCTCTTCGTTGAAAAGCATCGTGTTGATCATAAGCTCCAGATTAAAGTTTGCATAGAGAAGGGCTCCTGTGATGATACCTGCCAGAAGAGAGGTGTAAACCTCCTTCGTCACCAGAGCCAGGCCGATGGCGATCACCGGCGGAAGCAGAGACCAGATGGTCGCGTAAGTGCCGCACTGGTACGTCTCTCTGTCTGCAATTGTTCCCGGTGTCTGAAAAGACACCACCAGAAAGACAGCGATAATCGCAATGAAAATCAGCATCGCGATCTGTTTTTTCTTCATTTTCACGTTCGTTTTCTCCCTCTTTTTTAGATTTTGCGCCTGTTCCGGCGCTTTCTTGTAGCATCAGTATAAAGTGATACATTCCAGAAATCAAGAACTTTTTCCATTAAGATATGCTTTTAAAAATTCATAGATTTCCTGCTCTGTCGGCGGACAGCCTGGACAGGAATGAGCAAACTTTCTCGTGCAGTTTCCCACGCCGAGAGTCCCTTCTTTTCCCCGGTAGCCCTGACCGATGGAGATTTTTTCATGGAGCTTCCCAAAAAGCCCCTCATCCTTGAGCATGGCAAGGGCCGGAATCAGGTAGCCGTAGCAGGCACTGCAGGATTCTACTTCTTCTACTGCATCCTGAAGTTCTACCACTTTTCTTGATTTCGGAAGTTCTTTGCGGGCATTTTCCTCACAGTATACGATGTGGGAATTTTTCAGATCAGTACTTCCAACCCCAAGCTTCTCTGCCAGTTCAATATACGGTACATCTTTCGTTGTATAATGCATGATCTGACATACATAAGAATCGATCAGTACCGGATCCGTCCCCGCCCAGATACGGTTCATCACTACCGGATTTCCGCCATCCTCGAAATCCAGATCCCCGCAAATGTTATCAACCACGACAAAATCCTGATGGAGCCCCGCATTCAGATGTGCAATCGGTTCATGCAGTCCCATCGCATGAAAATGACGCTTCTCTGTATTGGGGATCAATCCTTTCATATTTTTCAATGCACATGTGATCTTTGTCTGACAATGGCCTTTCAATACCGGAACATTGATCAGAAAATCAATATTTGCCGCACGTTCACAGACATTCAGTTTCATCCCCCTGCAATCTCTTTCAATCCCCTTGTCTTTCTGCATATCCCAAAAAGGCACCTGATATTTTTCCGTTAGTTCACGATATCCGCATACTTCGTATGCTTCTGTGGTCTTATCTCCCACCCAGGAGCCTTCCAGAATGGCAATATTTCCATATCCGTTTTCCTGCAGATACTCAATAATTCCCGCCACAATTTCCGGATGTGTGGTAGCTCCCCATGAAGCCTCGGAAGGTGATACAAGATTAGGCTTGATACCAATCTGCATCTTTTTATCTGAAATTACAGACGCCAGGCCGCACTGTGCCAGCAGTTCCTTTGTCATTTCTTTGTAATTGGTTCCGCTCTTTATATAGATTTCATTTTTGTTCATTACAAGATTATCCTTTACACTTTACATTCGAATATTTTTCTGCTGATTTTTGCATATCTTTTTTGTATTTCCCCCCGGAAGTTTTCTTCTGAACCGGTCAGCTTTTCTGAGGTGAAAATGTTCTCCGCATCAGCCTGCATGCCACTGTACTTGTGAGCAATGCCACCAGAAATCCTGCCAGAACATCCCCCGGATAATGTACGCCCAGATAGAGTCTGGAAAAAGCAATCATTCCGGCCAGAACAACAGGTAAAATCCCCCATTTCCCGGGCAGCATCCGCAGACAGACCAGTGCAACGGCAAAGGAAGCGCAGGTATGGCCGGATGGAAATGAATAGTCTTTCGGTCTGGTGATCAGCGGAATGATCTGTGTATAAGTATCAAAAGGTCTTGGACGGGCTACTGCATTTTTTATCAGCAGATTTGTGATCAGAAACCCTGACAGCAGCGAGAGTGCCGCTGTCACTCCTGTTTTGCGTGTTTTCCCGAAACAGATCAGAAGCACACATAATACGATCCAGAACCATCCTCCGTTTCCGAGGAAGGTGACTGCTCTCCAGAACGGAGTCAGGGCATCCACCCTTAAATGTTCCTGGATCCACAGTAAAATATTCATATCTAATTGCTGTAATGTCGCCATAAACTTCTCCCATTATATTTTTTATCAGTCACAGTATGTATTCCTCTCAAAATACATACGAATTATATCAGTCCGACTTCTTTTGTGCAAGGTATTATAAGCAAAGTTGATTTGTTTAAGGACTCAAAAGTCAAAATAACGTAGAAATCAGTCAAAATACCGATAGCGTTTTTCTGCCGGAAGGATTATGCTGAAAACAGACTTATAAAACTGCCTGATCGGGCAAATACTTATTACGGGGGTAAATATGATAAACACATTATCGGCCGGTAAGGATAATTTTTACCGGCAGATGCTTAAACTGACGATTCCGATCATTATCCAGAATCTGCTCAGTGCAGCGGTTAACTCCGCAGATGTAATTATGCTTAATTATGTGGGACAGTCTGCGATTTCTGCGGTGTCTCTGGCTGCCAATTACTCCAATATCCTGTTTATGGTATATTATGGACTTGGTACAGGCGCATCTCTTCTGTGTGCGCAGTATTTCGGAAAAAATAATATGCAGGCTATTCATGCGATCGAGGGAATTGCCCTCCGCTTTTCCATCATAATCTCGGGAATCGTAGCACTGATCGCATTTACTGCTCCTCAGCTTATGATGAAGATTTTTACTTCTGATCAGGAACTGATCTCTATCGGTTCTTCTTATCTTAGGATTATGGGAATTACATATCTCTGCTGGGGAATTACAGAGATTTATCTGGCGATTTTACGCAGTATCGGACGTGTAACGATCAGTATGGCATTGAATATGCTGGCTTTTATATTGAATATTATCCTGAATGCTACTTTTATCTTCGGGCTTTTCGGCGCACCGAAGCTGGGGGCTACAGGTGTTGCCATTGCAACTGCTGCTTCCAGACTGATCGAACTGGCAGCATGCGTGATCGTTTCTTTCCTGAGCAAAGATGTTAAATTGAACCTGACCTTTATGTTTATCCGCAGTAAGGTGCTGTTTGGCGACTTCGTCCGGCTGTCACTTCCCGCTCTTGGAAATGACATTTCCTGGAGTGTTGCTTTCTCCATGTACTCTGTGATCCTGGGACATCTCGGAACAGATGCCGTTGCAGCCAACTCTCTGGTTACGGTTGTCCGCAATATCGGTTCTGTGTTCTGCTTTGCAATTGCCAGTGCGGGAACGATTCTTCTTGGAAATGTAATGGGAAAAGGGGATCTGGAGAAATCGAAGGTGTATGCTTCCAGAATGCTGAAGATGACCATTATAGCCGGTGCCATTGGCGGTGTGATCGTATTTGCCATCACGCCTCTGGTCCTGAGATTTGCATCCTTAAGTGACGGTGCAATGCATTATCTGAAGTACATGCTGCTTATCAATACCTATTATATTATGGGTTCTGCGGTAAACACAGCCCTGATCGCCGGGGTATTCCGCGCAGGCGGTGATACGAAGTTCGGACTGATCTGCGATACCATTGATATGTGGGTATATGCGGTACCTCTGGGATTTTTTGCGGCCTTTGTCCTGAAGCTTCCGGTATTGTGGGTCTACTTCCTGCTCTGTACAGATGAGTTTGTGAAATGGCCATGGGTATTCCATCATTACCGCCAGGGGAAATGGGCACAGAATATTACAAGGGAGGATCTGTTTGAGCAGAAAGCTTCCTGAGATATCATCCATATCCGCCGCAGTGTGGTTCTATCATAAATAAGCAAAACAGCAGGTCTGTTCATTCTATGAACAATCCTGCTGTTTTTATGTCTGCAGATTTTCTTTCCGGATCCCTGCAGACATCCATTTTCGGTTTATAAAAAATGCTTACAGATTATAATGTATTCAGGTCGATTCTGTAATCGTCAGAGCCCTGTCCGTCTACTGTGTAGTAAGCGGCTTTCTGCTCAACATTTACATAAACGCTGATTTCTTTTCCTTCGATGCCTTTGTCTTTGATGTCTTTTTTGATTGCTTCCTCGATGGAGCTCATTGTAACTGCAAAACCAGGTAATTCGATAGTTGTTTCTGCGAATTTTTTGATGTCGATATTTTTAGCCACTTCTTTTACTGCTTTCTTTACAGTTTCTTTTGCTTCTTCTACAACCGGAGCCTTCGCAATATCAGCTGCAGCATCTTTTGCTTCTTCAATTACTTCTGAAGCCTTTACAGTTGTTTTCTCAACTGTCTCTTTGACTGCTTCTGTAGCCTTTGTTGTTGCTTCTTTAATAGTTTCCTTTGCTCTTGAAGTTGTTCTTTTTCTCATAATAATCTCCTATTCCAACTGATTGGTCTAGAGCGTGTCGCTCTAACAGTTTCCTGTGTAACCGTATCACAAATTCCAGATAATGTCAAATTTTTATCAAATTTTGTCCTACTCGACATTTTTTAAGGCTTCATCCATAGGAACCTTCTTCACTCTCCGAAATTCCAGCAAAGCAACGATTCCGTATGTAATGATTCCTGCTGCAAACATCTGCACATAGATCATCGGGTCGATCCAGAGCGTGATCCATCCGGAAATACTGGACAGCATCATCTCCCGAAACAGAACTTTCATGATTACTGTTTCTAGCGGCAGACTCAAAAGCAGACAGAACACCACCACCAAAGACGTGGACATAATATATAGCTTGCTGATCTCGCCATTTGTATAGCCCAGGATTTTTACCATTGAAATAGACTGGGCATTTTTTTCGATAATGATCTTGGAAAGAAGATAGATCAGTACCATATAGATCATAATGGCAAATCCGTTTACCATACCCATCATACTTCCCATGGATACATCCAGCTGTCTGGAGATCTTTGTCAGTGCATCAAGGTCAACTACAGATCCTATATACTGGCTCTTGATATCTGTAAGCTCTGTATCTGAGAAATACCCACTGTAATAATCCTCTCCCAGATCAAAAATATCATTCAGTTCACTGCGGGGCATAAACACACACAAGGCAGCCGTATAATCATAAACTCCTGCTATTTTAAACGAATATTTCTCTTTTTCGTATTTTTCTTTCAGAGTGATGGTATCCCCCACATGAAGCAGGAATTTATCCGCATATGCGCTCGAAATATAAACTGCTGCGCTTTCTTTTTCTGCATTTGCCGTATTCTTGTTATCTGCTTTTTCTTTATTCCCTGCTTCATCTTTTTTATCTTTTGTATTATTAAAATCTATCGTTACATACCTGCTGTCCGGTTCGATCCCGTAAAGCAGTACTTCCTCACTCTTATATTTTCCTGGCAGTGTATTCAGGGAATAAGCAGAAAATTCCTCTGCATCTTCATTGTCTGTTCTGGAATCCATATAAAACTCCAGCAGAGAGATCAGACCGTCAAATTTATTTCCACTTACTGCGCTGACCGGAACCTGAAGCATATACTGGTATTTTGCCAGCATATTGTTCTGGATTTCCACCTGGTAATGGGACAGTGCCGAAGGAAGCAGCAATCCGAACATCAGCAGCAGATTTGCAAACAGGATCCCGATAAACAGAACCATATAATTACTCATATTCTGAAAAATCACCCGAAGCCGGAATCTGGAAAAGATTTTCATCTTCGGACTCAGATAAATTGCCCTCTTCTGCTTTCTTCCCGACAGATCCCTGCGCAGGAATTTTAACGGTGACAGCTTCAGCTTATGTCTGAGCACTCCGTAATTTACCACCAGCATAATAACTACCGGAACCAGAGTTGTAAGCCCAAATGCCTCCCCATTCCATACGGTCACATAAGTCGGAAGACTATAGCTTCCATAATACATATCTGCACATACATCCTTTAATACAGTGTATCCAAGGATATTTCCGATCAGTGCACCCACAAAAGTAACCAGCACCGGAAGTGTCATATAGTGAAGAATCAGTTCCTGTCTGGTATATCCGGACGCACGTAAGGTACCGATAACACCGGCTTCTTTCCGTATCGTATTGCTGATGGTAATTCCGAATACAAAGGCCATAATCACCATAATAATATAAAGAAGCATGATCATCATGGCCTTGTCTCCACCCATATCATCCCCTGTAAAAGTAATGGCCTGATTCAGATACCGGGGTACAAAAGCCTCCAGTGTGACAATCTTTCCCATATCCTCCATCAGATCCTCGGAAACTTCTTTCTCTTCCTTTTCTGTCTTCGGTTTTTCGTCATAGATCCAGGAATAATTGTACTGCAGTTTTTCCTGCTCCAAAGAATCAAACTCCTCCTCAGTCACAACAGAAACCCCAAATTTCACAGCATCAAACATGGAATCGTTGTTATTCTGAAACAGGCAGCTGTAGTCGGAAAGTGCCACCAGGCCGGTAATCTTCCAGGTTCTTTTTCCGCTCCGGAGCGTATCTCCCACAGACAGATTGTTGTTGTCTGCATACATTCTGTCAATGGCAATCTCTCCTGTCCTGGCAGGCAGCTCTCCCTTCATCAGGCAGACCTTGTCCACCTGCTGCCTGTTTTTAAAAAAACGCATGGTGCTTCCATTATCCAGAGGTTCCTCCACATAATAATTATCATACAGCTTCACACCCAGCGCCTCTATTTCTTCTCTCTGGGTTTTGTGGACTTGCTCTGCTGTGCGAAAGTTTCCGTCTTCTATGTTGTACTTCTCAAAACCTTCATTGTAAGCAATAAGCATACTGTTATCTGCAACCAGAAAGCCTGACACAAATCCAATGGATGCAACCATCAGGATAAATACAACCAGATACTTGCCCAGTTCTCCCTTCAGTTCTCTGGGCAGACGTTTGCGTAAAGGATTTTTCATCATATGCCTCCTTACCAGTCAAGCTCTGCTGCCGGGATCTTATGCTCATTGAGGTAATTTTTGCGGATCATCCCATCGCGAAGCTTCACCACCCGGTCAGCCATATCTTTGATGGCATCGTTATGCGTTACCATGACGATGGTGTTGCCGTATTTCTGGTTTACCGTCTCGATCAGCTTCAGGATTTCCTTGGAGGTATTATAATCCAGGGCTCCTGTAGGCTCATCGCAAAGAAGAATATCCGGATTCTTTACAATGGCTCTGCCAATGGCAGTCCTTTGCTGCTGACCGCCGGAAAGCTGATTGGGAAGCTTTCTCTGGTGCTCATAGATTCCCAGCGTATGGAGCAGTTCATCTACATCCAGAGGCTTATCACTGAGATAGGCTCCCACCTCTATATTCTCCCGCACTGTAAGATTGGGGATCAGATTATACATCTGAAAAATATATCCCAGATGCTTACGCCTGTACAAAGACAGATTCTTCTCCGACATATCTGCCAGACGCTCCCCGTCTATGACCAGATTTCCCTCGTCTGCACTGTCAATCCCACCGATAATATTCAGAAGCGTAGACTTACCGGAACCAGACGGACCCAGAAGCACACAAAACTCTCCTCTCTCAATGTCAAGATCCAGCCCTTTAAGCACATCCACCCGGCTGTCCCCTGCACCAAAAGACTTCTGAATTCCCTGTATCTGCAGAAACATTTTTTCATTCCTCCCTCATATCCACTTCCTGTGGAGCAAATTTCTTTAATTCTTTAATATAATAACACTGCTGTTTTACAATATTGTTATACTTCGCTAACTTTAGGTTAGTATAAACTTACTCCATTGTCAACTGATTTTCGTAGTTTTGTAAAATTTTATGGATATGTTCGTTACTGTTCACTCCGTTCACAGTAACGTAGCCAAAATTCATTCCAGATTGCCTGCGGCAATGGAATTTTGGCTCGTATGTCTCGGAATAAGCTCTTTTACCAAAGATAAATTTTGAACATCAAAATATATTGACTTTTCTTTTTTACCTTGTTATATTTTTTCTGAAGTAACTGCTGTCCGGCAGTCTGCAAAGTAGCAGGCTGCCCCCAGGAAAGGAATTATCCATGAACACTCTCAGAAAAATATATTGCAGGGCTTTTCAGAAAGCTTTTCACATTGCAATTCCCTTTTTACCTTACAGAAAACCTAAAATCGCAGGAAGCGTCAAGGAACTCCCTGAAATCATCATGCGCCACAAATGTACTCATGTACTGATCATTACAGATGGCGGTATCATGAAGCTTGGACTTACCAGAAGACTGGAAAAAGCTTTAAAGGAGGCAGGCATCCCCTATACCATTTATGATAAAACAGTTGCCAACCCTACTACTGTCAATGTCCGCGAGGCGTTGGAGCTTTACCATAAAGAAGGCTGTGATGCCATCATCGGTTTCGGCGGCGGTTCCAGCATGGACTGTGCCAAGGCAGTCGGTGCCTGTGCGGTCAAACCCAATCAGTCTCTGGCTCAGATGAAGGGAATCCTGAAGGTACATAAGAAGCTTCCCCTTCTCATGGCAGTTCCAACCACTGCCGGAACAGGAAGTGAGACCACTCTCGCCGCTGTGATCACAGATGCAGACACCAGATACAAATACGCGATCAACGATTTCCCGCTGATTCCCCGCTATGCAGTGCTGGATCCCAAGGTTACCTTAAGCCTGCCCCCATTTATCACCGCAACTACAGGTATGGATGCCCTGACTCACGCAGTGGAGGCATATATCGGCAATTCCACCACCATTGATACACGCAGGGATGCATTAAAAGCGGTAAAACTGATTTTTGAAAATATAGACATTGCCTATGAGCATGGCGATAATATTCAGGCAAGACGAAATATGCTCCACGCCTCCTTCTATGCAGGCTGTGCTTTTACCAAATCCTATGTAGGATATGTTCATGCAGTGGCTCATTCCCTGGGCGGACAGTACAACGTTCCCCATGGACTTGCCAATGCCATTCTGCTGCCGCTGGTACTTCGGGAATATGGTTCCTGCATTGACAAAAAGCTCCACAGACTTGCCATTGCAGCAGGACTTGCAGACAAAAATACGCCGGACCATGAAGCAGCAGAGCTTTTTATCCGGGCAATTGAAGAGATGAAAGAGCGATTTGGAATCGTAAATATTGTAAAAGAAATTCAGGAAACAGATATCCCCAAGCTTGCCCATTATGCAGATAAAGAGGCCAATCCTCTGTATCCTGTGCCGAAGCTTATGGATGCCTCCGAACTGGAGAAATTTTATTACATGCTGATGTCTCTGACTTCCAAGGAAAATACCTCAGAAGCTGAGAAGTAACTGTTAATATTCTTCTATCCTGCAAAGCGTTTTTTATAAAAATATCAAAATACAGGAACCTGCAGACTCTCAATAGTTACCTGATATCTATATTATATAAGGAAATAATGTATTATGACAGAAACAGAAATTAAAGAAATCGTTCAGAAACAACGCAGCTATTTTTACACAGGTGCCACTTTACCGGTAGAAAAAAGGCTGGATGCCTTAAAAAAATTAAAGACCTGTATTCAGAAATATGAACCACTGATCAATGAAGCACTGAAACGTGACCTTGGAAAAAGTAACTTTGAATCCTATATGTGTGAAGTGGGACTTGTGCTCTCAGAACTCAGCTACATGATCCGCCATACACCTTCCTATGCAAAAGAAAAAACAGTACTGACTCCCCTTGCCCAGTTCGCTTCCAGAAGCTATAAGAAGCCATCTCCTTATGGTGTTGTCCTGGTTATGAGCCCATGGAATTATCCTTTCCTGCTCACCATTGATCCGCTGATCGATGCGATTGCAGCCGGAAATACAGTTGTACTGAAACCAAGTGCCTACTCTCCTCACACCAGCCGGGTGATTGAAACCATTATCACCGAATGTTTTGATCCCCAGTATGTGGCTGTGGTAAACGGCGGACGTGCGGAAAATAACACTCTTCTCAATGAACATTTTGACTATATTTTCTTTACAGGAAGCCAGCATGTTGGCAGGGAAGTAATGGCAAAAGCATCTGTACATCTGACCCCGGTTACCCTGGAGCTGGGCGGTAAAAGCCCCTGCATTGTAGAGAAAAGTGCCAACCTGAAACTTGCAGCCAGAAGAATTGTATTTGGAAAATATCTCAACTGTGGTCAGACCTGTGTAGCACCTGATTATATTTACTGCGACAGAGAAATCAAGGATGAACTGATCCGACAGATCCAGAAACAGATCAGGAAACAGTTTGGTTCCACACCTCTGAATAATAAGAATTATGGGAAAATTATTAATGAAAAGCACTTTACTCGTATCTGCAATCTGATTGATCCCAGCAAGGTAGTCTGTGGCGGTGACAACAATCCGGGAGCTCTTCAGATCGCTCCTACTGTTATGGATAATGTAACCTTCGGGGATGCAGTAATGCAGGAGGAAATCTTCGGTCCTGTGCTTCCTGTGCTGGCCTATGATTCCCTGGATGAGGCCATTGAAAAGGTCAACTCCATGGCACATCCTCTGGCACTATATATCTTCACCTCCGACAAAGAAGCTGCGGAAAAAGTTACTTCCCACTGTGGATTCGGAGGCGGATGTGTCAATGACACCATCATCCACCTGGCAACCAGTGAGATGGGATTTGGCGGCTTTGGTGAAAGCGGAATGGGTTCCTACCATGGCAAAGACGGTTTTCATACCTTCTCCCACTATAAGAGTATTGTAGACAAAAAAACATGGCTGGATCTGCCAATGAGATACCAGCCATATAGAAAAATTTATGAAAAATTATTGAGGAAGTTCCTGAAATAAGGAACTTTCTCAGGATTGATTCCCCTTATCAGCTCTGCTGACCAGTTGATTACGAATTTCCTGCATCCGGTTATCCAACTGAGCACTCTGAGTGGCACACGCCAGAAGCTCTTCCT
>ERZ1106951.3074-NODE-3074-length-12340-cov-4.799186_pt1 | contig 12340 bp, 9 predicted proteins | sample MGYA00403676_ERZ1106951 | MGnify/ENA primary metagenome ERZ1106951 (study PRJEB35170, sample SAMEA104062398) | human gut metagenome | biome: human gut; feature: human-associated habitat; material: faeces | place: Denmark | collected 2012-04-23 ...
GACTTGTTCAATCTTTTGATTCTGTGTATAATTCATTATAAGGACCTCCGATAATCAAGATGTTTTTCATCCGCCAAGATGATATCTTAATTATACTGTGAGGTTCTTCTTTCGTCTATTGACATTATTTATGAATTACAGGAATGCTTAATTAATATACTATCCTTATTTAATAAAAAATCCCCAAATACATTATTTACACTTACTATTTCTCTTGATTGTTCATTAAACACGTTTCTAGCCCTAGGTAATTCCTGTAACATTTTGTTTTCTCCTTTTCAATACTCTCTCTACATACTTTACCTCTCTATTATATTAATACTTAATCAACCACATTTCTACTATTATTTACAAAGCACCGAAAATCCAATCTCTTCCATTTTATTCACAAAACTCTCTCTAAACCCATCAAGCTTATTAGCGTCAACTACAACAATAAGATTTTTTCTTGCTCGTGAACATCCTACGTAAAATAATTTGTATGCAGTTAATATACCTTCAATTTTTGTAATTTTAAAAATTTTCTTTGCATTGCTAACATTCTGTTTAGCTAAATACGCTGTAAAATCATCTTTACATAATGCATCAAATAGTATATTTCCTTGATATGTTTCTAAGATTTCATTGCTATATTTAACTAAAATAGCTTTATTCTTTTCATTTTTGTTATGTGTTTCAGCTGTAAGCTCACTAATTTTCATTCCAAGCTCTGTTTCTACTTCTTCTATTATTCTTCCATACGAATAAAACAATGCTTCAAATTGAGGAAGCGAAAATTCTAATTTTGACCACAGTTCAAAAAATGGATACATTCTCACATTTGGGGTGCTATTATTATCAGAAGCAATAAAAATTACAGAAGGATGACTTTCACCCTTTACACCATGCTGTGTTGATATATGCGGCATATTTAAATAGTTCGCTAAATTTTTAACTTCTATAACCTCGGTATCCAATACTTCTTGATATTCTGTTCTTTCTTCAAAATTATTTTTCACTGATTCTTGTATAAAACCATTATCAAATAAACATTGTATTACTTCTCGAATTAAACACCCATCTCTCTCATATTCTTCTTTAAGCTTATCAAATTTACTCTTTATCAATTTTTTATCTGTGTGCTTTTTTATTTTAAATTGCGAAAAATCAAAATATCTACTTTCTTTCTTACAAAGCGAAATGACCATACCATAGTTTTCATTTATATAAAAATTCATTATCTTATCTAACAAAAATAGAAATTTCATTAATATATCTGGATTATCACTTGACATATCAGATAAAATATCTGCTGGAGAATATTTCCTTCCAAATGAATATTCCTCCATATTATCATAGGCATTATATAGATTTTTCGCTCCAATTTCCTGATATTTTTCTTTATTCATCAAATATAACGTTAGTATTTCTGGAAACTTTTTTTGCAAGTCGTAAATGCACTTCTGTACATTTGAAGAAATAATCACTTGAGGCATTATATCCGAAACAACATCCTTATTACTTTCTGTAGGTTGTTGTTTAAATGAAGTATCATTGTAAATATTGTTTAAAATAGATACAATCTTCCCTATAGAACGAAAGTTAGTTTCCAGTCGCTTAGATGTATCAAACTCTTTTAGTCTCTCCTCAAAGGAACCATCATAATTTTTGTATATTTGTTGCATCCGATCTCCGAATAAATATAACTGAATATTTTCTCTATTTTCAACTGCATCATCAAAAATTCTGAGTACATAGGCTGACGTATCTTGATACTCATCTATAAAAATATAATTGTATTTATCTCCAATTTTTCTCAGTAAAATCGGATATTTTTTAATTAATTTATTTGCAAACATAAGCAAGTCATTATGAGATAATTTACCTGTATATAATGACGTAAAAGATGTTTCACCATATGATAAAGCTAATAGATTCTCACGCACAGTTTTCTCAGATAATTCCCCATATTTTTCAAAATAATACTGATTGCTTTTCTTAATATTTTCATCATCTGTGATGTTTTTTATTCTTTCATTGATCTTTTTTTCATATATTTCCCAATATAAATCTAATGCTTCTTTATGTGAATAAAATGGACTAATTAAATCATTGATATAAGAATGAATAGTACTTACCGTAATATTGGTATTTTCCAAATCTTTCTTAAGTTCATTTGCTGCTCGATTAGTATACGTAATACATAAAATTTTACTTTCTGGTTTGTTAAAACAAATACTCTTTAGCTTATTGCGTATATATGTGGTTTTTCCACTTCCCGCTGGAGCATTTATTAAATATCTGTTATTTTTTATTTTGCCAGCCATAATAATCCTTTCTCTATGTAATCTGGAAGCATTTCCTTTTCATTTCCACTCAAAATCACAGAATACATAAAATCTGTCTTCTTATTAGATGTGGCTTCTACAATTTTATGAATAGAGTATTTACTATCTTTTTCATTTTCTTTATTATTTGGTATAGAAAAAGTTAGCTTATTGGCTTTTCTTTTTTCTTTCCAATCACTTCTTTTTATTGTATGGAACACATCTACTTTTAATAATTTATTTAGCATAGCCTCTTCTAAAGTTCGTGCAGTACTTTTCTCATCTTGAAAAGTAAGATAAACCAATCCATTGTACAATATATTTTCTCCTTTAGTTTGAAAATCATATAGCTCTTTAATATTAGGAGAATATTTTTCCCCTCTATCAGAATGAACTAACCTATAACAATAATTTATTGTTGCATTTGTACTTTTGGAATCTTCACTTTTCACCTCATCCATGCTCACGGCATTTTTATTATAATCCAAATCCGTTATTATTAAAGTTTTTATTTTAAGCATTTTAAGTATCGGAAGATAATTATGAGCATATGCTCCCCCAACTTGAATAAATGCTATATAACTATCAGCTAAATCCGAGAACTCTGGTAATTTAATTAATTTTCGGATATATAATCGTTCCGAATCTCCCTCATACAAAATGACTCTATCTGCAAAAATCAATTCAGAATATCCAATCTCAAAAAACCAATCAAAGAAGTTTTCTAAAAGAAATTCCGATTCTTCATCAACATTTCCAACTTTTTCTCCTTTTATTGAATTTCTAAATTCACACAAATTAAATAGTTCACTTTTTGATTTTCCAGTTTGTCTAATTACTCTAAGGCTATCAAGACCAACCATTTTTGCAATTTCATTAGAATGTGTTGTGATAAGTCCCTGCATTTTTTTATCAACATAATAATTCTTAAGAAATCTAATAAATACATTTTGCATTTGAGGATGCATATGTGATTCTGGTTCTTCTATAAAAAACACATTCACTTTATTATTATCAATAGATTTATAAAATTCCTCCAGTTTCATGTGCAAATAAATCAAATTACTGAATCCTAATCCTTGAGAATCTTCATTTAATAATAAACCATCAATATCATATTTTGCTCTCGTAATTCGCTGAATAAACTCTTCTACATCATGTTCATCAACATCCATCTCCAGTTGAAGCTTTCCAATATGTCCCCCACTAGTTTTTGAAATATTTCTTATTGTATTATCTAATGATATAATTGATGAATTTTTAATTTCTTTTTTTGCCCCAGAATCTTCAATATCCTTCATCAACAAATCCGGAAGGGTTTTTGTTGATTCTATCCAAGTATTATTGTCTTTTAATAAAGCAATAACTCGTTTGCTGATTCCTTTAGAAGAGTCAGATTCACTATCATCCAATTCTCGAATTGCAGGTATATTCTGAAAGTTGAATAAATTTTTAAATGCAACAACCTCCATTGGGTTTGCATTTTCATAATTTGAATTACAAAAATAACATTTTTCAACAACTGCATTACAGTATAATCTAAGTAATTCCTCTTTTAAAAAATAACGCTTAGTTTCTTTTTCTGCACCTTCTGGATCATCAATATCCCTAAATCGTACTGACATCCTATCATAATGCTCATTTAATCCTTTTTCAAAAGAAGATATACTTAATTCATATGTATAAATAAAATAAAATGAATGCTTAGTATCATCCAAATCCATAAGATAATCTGCAAAATATTGAATATCATCACACTCAGGATTATAGTCCACTTGAATCTGTGCCTGAAAACTATCCATGATATAGTCATCAATAAATCTATCGTCAACTGATATTTTATTAATAATTTCGCGAATACCTTCTTCCTTATTGAATTCAATCATAATTTGTTGAAAAATAGGCAGAATTTTTTCCAACCATGCTAATGATAAGTTTACTGGAATATCGCTATAATTAAAACTTAGCTTCTTATCGCAAAACATTCCTTTTAAAACGGAAATCAAAGTCGTTTTTCCACTATTATTAGGTCCAGCCAATACAGTCAACGAATCTTGCATATCCAATTCAATATTTTTCAATTGTCGATAATTTTTAATTTTAACTTTTTTTAAAAACATCTAACTATTCCTCCTAAAAAGATTACTTCACTATAATGAGGTCTGAATAAAATCTTGTATATGTAAAAAATAAGTTATAATATGATTCAAAAAAATTAAATATATGCTTAGATTCTCACCATCATATTTAGACACTTTTTCATCATATATATAATTTACTGATATTAATCTGTCTTCAAAACTTACTTCTTTAATTATTATAAATTATTTCTTATAACAATATGTAGAATTTTGTCGAAAAATAGCATATTCACCTATAAAATATTTTAAATTCAATTTTCTTGACATCTGACACCTCTTTAATATCTCTGCTAACTTAAGTATTCTCTAAATTTTGAATACTATATTCTTCCGATAATATCGACGGCATATCTTGCTTCCAACTTGGATTTTCAAAATCTGAAATTTCTAACATATTATTACCAATTTTAATCGCAGTATCTTCAATACCAAATATTTCTCTAATATTTTCATTTATCAAAATATCTTTTATTAATGGAGAGAAAAAATAATTAGATGGTTTATATCTAATTAACAAGTAAAATATTTCTTTTAATTTTTCTTCCTCTGATAACTTTTTAAACTGTTTTGCATATTGTTTTATTAGATCATTTCCAATTTCGTAAAATACAACAATCACAGACTTACTTTTTAACGGAAGCACACACACTAATAAATCTTGAATAATTTTAGGATTTCTTATACTAACATCTTGTAATTTCGTATAATCGATATTATGAGACACAGGAATTGACACCTGTGCTGCAACAGGCACTATATAATCTAAAATCCTATTATAAATAATTTTATAATTTTTATATCCATTTTCAATATTTCTTTTAGCAGAATTTAACTTTTCTTGAAAATCTTTTATATCAACTTCAACTGTAGTTTCTTCCACTTTTGCAATACTGTCATAAAAAGCAGCTATTAATTCATCATCCGTCAATTGAGAATGATCCAATGTATTTTTAAAACTTCTAAATCTAGAATTAAAAAGTTCATTTAAATATATTTTTAATGCCATAGCATTTATTAAATCCCATTCCATTCTAGTTAATAGTGCTTCTTCATTTTCGTAAATATTAAATTTGTCTTGATCACATGTCGAACAGATAGAATAAAACACACCTGCTTTATTTGTTCCTATATATTCTTTATCAGAAAATGGAAGTTTTTGTCCTAAATACTCCGGTTTTAATACACAATAATTACTATTATATAAAGATTTTATATTTTCAAGGCAGAAAAATGGAACTGTATGTGACTTATGAAAAGATCTAGCATTATTTTTTAATTCTTTCCCACAAATAGAACACTTTGTTTGATTTTTCTGTTTATTAAATTCTTGATTAATTTTTGATTTAACAATACTTATTTCTTTATTACTTGGTTTTCTAATTTTAACCATTATACCTCTCACCTAAACTATTTAATTAAGAATACAGATTATTTTATAACTATATTCTATCAAAGCATTTTTTATCTGATTTTTACAATAATTTTCCAATCAACTCAACATCCGCCGGCAACCACTCAACATCCATCAATTCATCCTTCCCCAACCATCGAGCTGCCTCATGTTCCTTCAAAACCAAATCTCCACTAACTACAGAACACCAATAACACCCCATAGACAAATGAAAATCCGGATAATCATACTCTATCGTATCAATCAATTCTCCAACTTCAATCTCCGTATCCAATTCCTCCATAATCTCTCTCTTCAAAGCTTCCTGTGGCGTTTCCCCTTCTTCAATCTTTCCCCCAGGAAATTCCCATCCACCTTTTAGATCACCATATCCTCTCTGTGTCGCAAATATCTTATCACCGTCTCTTATAACTGCTGCCACTACCTTTATCGTCTTCATATCATTCTTCCTTTTCATTTTCTATTCGTAATCTAATCTATATTACTCTCTAAATACTGCAATAAATCATCTCGAACTGTATGTCTCATTTTTACTCTAAACTTCGCAATATCTCGTTCTTTTCCTTTATTATCTAATTTTTTTGCAGGCTTAACTTCTACAATATCGAACTGTCCCATATAATAAAATGTCGTTTCTGCATCACTTTTCTTAACCATCAAATGTTTTCTATAAGCTTTCATCACATCTTGCGTATAAGAACTATCAATACCTCTTCCAATCTGAGTATCCCAACAGAATATTTGATTGTCTTCAAACACATCTGCATAATCAGGTTTTCCATCGATATATTCTTTACCATCGTCTTCTGTTTTTTCTTTATGATATGTAACAAAAATAAAAACATCATCATTAATCTTTTTCATTCCATACATCGTAGAAGATAAATCTTTGCCACAATCCATCAGAAAACTAACATCTCTTCTTGAATACTTCTCATATAAAACAAATGGGACATCTTGATTGTTGTTCTGTATATATTTATCTTTATATCGTTGTAAACCTACAGAAATAATATCCTTTAATTCTTTATGGAATTCTTTTTCATTTAATTTCTGTGCAAAACCTTCTACGCGTTGTATACTTCTATTTTCGCTAGCCTTTAAAATATCAATCTGTGCATATTTTTGATATTCTGTCTCATTACTAACAAAATGACCTTCTAAAACATTAAGAGTACTCTGAATACCATCCATATTCAAAAAATATCCAAATTCTGCTGAAACTTCTCCCTGTAATTTTTCTATAGAAACTTCATCGTGATTCAACATCAGTTTCAACAATTCTAGTTCCTGTGGACGTACTCCGCTTAAAATTGTTTTTGATAAATATTCCAATATCAACAATTCTTCATCTGAAACTTCTTCTATTCTTTGATCTTTCTCTAAAGATTTCAACATTGCATAATAAGTCTTATATTCTCGAATAATAATCAAAGGGTCAATCTCTTCATTTTCATAAAAGTCAATTAATCTTGGAATTTTACCTAATCTATTCTTCAAAGAAATATAACTTTCCTTTATAAATGCCTTCATACCTTTCATTTTATCAACGGCATTAAATATTCGTTCTTTTGATATTTCATCAAAATGAATTGTAGATGCTCTCGGAATTAGACTATTTCCACTGACTACATATTTTCTTACATTATCCTTGTTATAACTACGATCCCCGGATAAAGCAATCGGTATCATAAAATTATTCTTATAATTTCCGATAAAATCAAGTATTACAACATACTCTTTGTCTTCTGCTTTTCGAAGTCCTCGTCCTAATTGTTGGATAAATACAATCGGTGACTGTGTTGGTCTTAGCATAATTACCTGATTAATCTCTGGTACATCAACACCTTCACTGAAAATATCTACAGATAAAATATAATCTAACTCATTGATATCATCATTAACCAAACGTTCAATCGCATCTCTTCGAACTTCTTCTGAATCTGCACCACTTAATGCTAATGTTCGCCAACCATGTTCATTAAATTTCTTTGATAATTCATTTGCTTCTTCAATTCTGCTGCAAAAAATCAGACCTTTTACTCGATTACCACTATAACCATAATATTCCGCCTGTTCCATCACATATTTTATACGTTCATCCGATGTCAAAAATCTAAAATTTTGTAGCTTTTCTTCTTTTGTCAATTTGTTTCCATTGACGATTGTATCATCAATAATTTCTAAATCAGTAATTCCAAAATAATGAAATGGACATAATAAATCTTCTTCCATTGCTTTTTGCAATCGAATCTCGTATGCAATGTTGTGATCAAAGATCTCATAAATATTACGACCTTCTATATGATCATCTCTTTTATCAGGTGTTGCTGTCATTCCCAGTGTAAATTGTGGAGTAAAGTAATCCATAACCTTTTTATAGCTATCTGCTGAGGTATGATGCGCTTCATCATAGATGCAACATTCAAAATGATCTCTTGCAAATCTTTCTAAATTTTCAGTTTTTGACAATGTCTGTACTGTCGCGAAAATAAAATCTGCACCATAATCATGAGATTTACCAGTAACTAATCCCATCGTAACAGACGGCCCAAAAACTTTTTGGTATGATTTTAATGCTTGTTCTGCGATTTGGTTTCTATGTACTAAGAATAAAACCTTCTGATATCCTAGCTCTCGAACAGCAAATGCTGATGCATAAGTCTTTCCAGTTCCTGTACTGGATAATAGCAAAGCCTTTTCTATTCCTTCTGATCTCATCTCCATAAGATTATTAATAAAAGCTAATTGCATCTTATTTGGTTTTAATTTATAACTTTCGAAATCAACAATTTGTTCTTTTGCTGCTTGTCTTTGTTGCTTTTTTATGATTTGATTTTGTAAATATTGCTCTTTATAATCCTCAATGAATTCTTCATAATATTGACTATTTGGTGACATCCATAAATTCTTGAATTCATTTAAAATTTCTTGTGCAACTTCTCCCTGTTCTGTAGAAACAATCTTTGTATTCCATTCTCTATTTTCTGTAATCGCTTTTGATGTCATATTAGAACTTCCGATAATGATTCGATATAATTCATCTTCACGGAATATATATCCTTTTGTATGAAATCCTCCAACCTCAGAATTTGTTCGAAACATTTTTAATTCAATATTTTTCAATTGAGCCAATCGATCTAATGCTTTAGGCTGACTAAATGTCAAATAGTCTGTTGTAAGAATTTTCCCCGGAATCCCTTTTTGTTCTAGCTCTTTTAAAATCATAGATAGAGATTCAAATCCACTATCCGTGATAAATGCTACACTGATAAAGAATTCATCACATCGTTTTAATTCTTGTTCCAAAGAAACAAGAACTTTCTTTCCTTGTTTATGGTCATTGTATATAAATTCTGGCCGATATGCTAAATTCGAATTGCTAGATTGGTCAATAAATGCTGTTGCTAAACCAGATATTAATTCTTCAGATTTTGAATTTTCCATAATTCTTCCTCTCTTGTTATATACTCCATATAGATTCAATCATCAACTATTAAATTTAAGAAAATAACTTTCTAAATATTTGTTTTCTTTTTTCTATAATATAGTATAGCAGATCATACATATACTTTCTACCAACAAGTTATCCACAATAGAAACACATACCAATTAGAAGATATGTGCCATCATATTAGATTCAAATCTAAATATTTTCAAATAATAAAAAGGACACACACCCTCAATACAAGGATATATGCCCTTCAATACTCACTAAAAAAATATCAAATTAACTCTAACAAAGAATCAATCAATTATTTTAACTGAGCAGCAACCTCAGCCGCAAAGTCTTCTTCTTTCTTTTCAATACCTTCACCAGTTTCAAAACGAACGAATCCTTTGATTGTAACATTAGCTCCGTTTGCTTTAGCAACCTGTTCTACGTATTTTCCAACTGCCTGTTTTCCGTCTTCAGCTTTAACATAAGCCTGATCTAACAGACATACTTCTTTTAATTCTTTGTTCAGACGTCCAACGATCATCTTTTCGATGATGTTTTCTGGTTTGTCTGGGTTTTCGTTCATAGCCTGAACTTTTAAGATTTCTGTTTCATGCTCGATGTAATCTTTAGAAACTTCATCTCTGCTTGTGTATTTTGGAGAAATAGCTGCAACCTGCATTGCTACGTTTTTAGCCATCTCTTTGATCTCGTCGTTAACTACGTCTGTAGCAACTTCTACTAATACACCGATTTTTCCACCAGCGTGGATGTAAGATGCAACAAATCCGTCTGCTGCAGATACTTTAGCGAATCTACGGATGTTTAAGTTTTCTCCGATAACGGCGATCTTACCATCTAATGCTTCTTTTACAGTTTTTCCAGCTTCTGCTTTAGATTCTTCTGCTAAGAATCCTTCGATATCAGCTGCTTTTGTTGTAAGAGCCTGATCAGCTACTTCTGCTACATATGTTCTGAATGTATCATTCTTAGCTACGAAGTCTGTTTCAGAGTTAACTTCAACGATTGCTGCTTCTTTTGCATCTTCAGATACTGCTACTGCAACAAGTCCTTCAGCTGCGATACGTCCAGCTTTCTTTGCTGCTTTTGCAAGACCGTTTTCTCTTAAAAATTCAACTGCTGCGTCCATGTCTCCGTCTGTGTTTGTAAGAGCTTTCTTACAATCCATCATTCCGGCACCAGTCATTTCTCTTAATTCTTTTACCATTGCTGCTGTGATAGCCATGATTCTTTTTCCTCCTAAATTGAAAGTGTGAATAAATTATTCAGCGTCTTCTGCAACTTCTTCAGAGTCTGCATCGATTCCCTGGTTTGCTTCGATAACTGCATCAGCCATAGCAGATGTGATCAGTTTTACTGCACGGATCGCATCATCGTTTCCTGGGATGATATAATCTAATTCTTCAGGATCGCTGTTTGTATCTGCGATTCCAACAAGAGGAATTCCTAAAGTATGTGCTTCCTGTACACAGATGCTTTCTTTCTTAGGGTCTACAACGAAGATCATGTCTGGAAGTCCACCCATTTCTTCGATTCCACCTAAGTTCTTCTGTAATTTGTCTTTTTCTTTGTTAAGTTCGATAACTTCTTTCTTTGGAAGTACGTCAAATGTTCCGTCTTCTTCCATCTCTTTGATCTTTTTCAGTCTAGCGATTCTAGATTCGATTGTTTTGAAGTTAGTCATCATTCCACCTAACCATCTCTGGTTTACGTAGAACATTCCACAACGTTCTGCTTCAGCCTGAATAGAATCCTGAGCCTGTTTCTTTGTTCCTACGAACAGAATCTTTCCACCCTGTGCTACACATTCTTTTACTGCATTGTAAGCATCGTCAACCATTCCTACAGATTTCTGTAAGTCGATGATATGGATACCATTACGCTCTGTGTAGATGTATGGTGCCATTTTAGGATTCCATCTTCTTGTCTGATGTCCGAAATGTACACCTGCTTCAAGTAACTGTTTCATTGAAATAACGCTCATTTTAAATCTCCTTTAGTTTTTGCTTCCGCTATTTTCATCGTTCTGACAAACCACTTGGGCACTTATCAGAATTCCAATAGCGTGTTTATTTTTACCTATGACAGTATATCAGACCTTGTCCTTCTTTGCAAGAACTTTTTCATTAATTATAAAAGAATTAATCAAGCTTTGTGATCTCGTCAAATATAAAGTCATTCACTACCTTAATATAGGTTCCTTTCATACCGGAAGATCTTGTCTCGACAACTCCGGCACTCTCTAGTTTTCTTAATGCGTTTACGACAACGGATCTCGTGATCCCGAATCTGTCTGCAATCTTGCTTGCGACTAAGACTCCTTCATTTCCTTCTAATTCTTCTAAAATATGAAGCACTGCTTTGTGTTCTGTGAAGGATAAAGTACTGATCGCGGAATCTACGATTCCTTTCTTTCTTCGCTCCTGTTCCACTTCTTCGCTTACGGATCTTAACATTTCAAGTCCGACAACGGTTGTTCCATACTCTGCTAAAATAATATCATCAATGGAATAATTTTCCCTCTGGCGGTACATAAATAATGTTCCGAATCTTTCCCCTGCGATATCGATTGGTGCGATGATCGCATAATAATCGTCAATATCTGACTCAAATCCTAAAGTGGAAAGGCTAACGTTTTCATTTGTGGAAAGAATCGTTAATAGTCTTTCATTTAATGAAAAATCAACATAATCTTTGACATTTCCTGAGATCAGCTGATGAAGGACTTCGATGTGGTCTGCTTCATTTTTTCCTAGGATCTTTCCTTTTTTGCTGATCACAAGGACATTGGAATTCATAACTTCTGTTAAGACTTTACAGATGTCGTTAAATACAACTTTCTGTGAATTATTGTTATGAAGTAATTTGTTGATCTTTCTTGTTTTATCTAGTAACTGTATACTACTCATCTATATTTTATCTCCTTATTCTGAAACTGACTCCCCGGAAGTTTCTTTCTCTTTTGCTTCTTCTGGCATGCTGCATACGAATCCACATTCTTTATTGGAACATACAAGCTTCT
>ERZ1106951.3075-NODE-3075-length-12337-cov-3.637030_pt1 | contig 12337 bp, 7 predicted proteins | sample MGYA00403676_ERZ1106951 | MGnify/ENA primary metagenome ERZ1106951 (study PRJEB35170, sample SAMEA104062398) | human gut metagenome | biome: human gut; feature: human-associated habitat; material: faeces | place: Denmark | collected 2012-04-23 ...
AAGAGCATGCCCTTCGGGTGCATGGCGAGCGAACGCACGATGGCGATGCGCTGCTTCTGCCCGCCGGAGAGCGCGGACGGATAGCTGTCGCCCCGGTCGGCCAGACCGACGCGGGCAAGGAGCTTGTCCGCCTCTGCATCCGCCTCCGCCTGCGACATGAGCTTCGTCTGCACGGGCGCGAGCGTGATATTCTTGCGCACGGTCATGTTCGGAAACAGGTTGAAGTGCTGGAACGCCATGCGCATCTGGCGGCGCATGGCGTCGATATTCACCTTCGGGTCGGTGATCTCCGTGCCGGCAAAGGTGATGGTACCGGCCGTCGGCTGCTCGAGCAGGTTCAGGCAGCGCAGGAACGTCGACTTGCCGGAGCCGGAGGGGCCAATGATGACCACGTTTTCGCCGGGGCTGACGTGCTCGGAAATATCATCGAGCACCAGGTGGTCGCCGAACGATTTGGACAGATGTTTAACGTCGATCACTTTGACGCAGCCTCCTTTCAAGCACACCGAGCAGCTTGGAAAACAGCATGACCAGCAGCAGGTACATCAGCGCGATGCCGAATAGCGGGAACAGGCCCTGATACGTCTTGGCGATGACCGCCTTGGCCGCATACGTCATCTCCTTGCCGCCGATGACGGTGATGAGGGACGTATCCTTGAGCAGGGTGATGAACTCATTGCCGAGGGCCGGCAGGATGTTCTTGATGGCCTGCGGGATGACGATGAAGCGCATGGTCGTGAAGTAGTTCATGCCCAGGCTGCGGCCGGCCTCCATCTGGCCGGGGTCGACCGACATGAGGCCGCTGCGGACGATCTCCGAGACGTAGGCGCCGGAGTTGATGCCAAGGGCCAGTATGCCGATCATGGTATAGTTGCGGCTGCTGGCGAAGATCACGAGGCTCATGATCAACAGCTGCACCATCATCGGCGTGCCGCGGATGATGGTCGTATAGATCTTGCAGATGGCGTTGAACACGCCGAGGATCACATTCTTGTGCCCGGCGCGCTGCTGGTCATGCGCCGTGCGGATGACCGCGACGACGACGCCGAGCACGACGCCCAGCAGCAGCGCCAGGATCGTCGCTTCGAGCGTGGTGAGCAGGCCGTTCAGATACAGTCTCCAGCGTCCGGCGGCCACGAAACTCTGGTAAAAGCCGACGAAGGCATTGTCCCAGAAGCCGAGGGCCTGCCCGGCCTGCAGCTGCGCCGTCAGGTCCGCATAAAGCTGCGCCCAATTACCCATGTAGGTACCTCTTTCTTTCTACGCGCAAAGGGCGGCAGTTGGCCGCCCTTTGCATGCTTATGGATTCTCGCAATTACTTGCTGGGGATATACTTGTCGATGATGGACTGGATAGTGCCGTCCGCCTTGAGCTCGGCCAGCGCCTTGTTCAGGGCTTCCTGCAGCGCGGTGTTGTCCTTGCCCAGACCGATGGCGTAATTCTCGTTGGCGTACTCGGTGTCCAGAATGGTCAGACCGGCGTTTGCCTTGACGTACTCCTGAGCCGGCGCTTTGTCGATCACGACGCAGTCGACCTTACCGGCGAGCAGATTCTGCACGGCGGTGGCGCCGTCATCGAACGCAACAACGCTGTCTTCGCCGTAATCATCGGTGCAATAGCTATAACCGGTGGTGCCGCGCTGGGTGCCGATCTTCTTGCCTTCGAGATCATCAATGCTCTTGATGTCGGAGCCTTCCTTCACGATGACGACCTGCACGCCGTTGGCATAGCTGTCGGTGAAGCACATGGTGTTCTGACGCTCGGGCGTGACGGTCACGCCGGCGGCAACGATGTCGCTCTTGCCGGTCTGGACGGCGCTCAGAGCAGAGTCAAAGTCCATATCGTCGACGACCAGCTCCAGGCCCAGCTTCTGCGCCAGAGCGTAAGCGATCTCGATGTCGATGCCTTCAAAGCCGGTGCCCTCGTAGCCCTTGCCGTCGTCCGCAACGGACTCGTACGGCGGGAACTGCGCGTTGGTCGACATGGTGAGCTTGCCGGCGGTCACGGTCTTGATGTCCGAGCCCGTCTGAGTATCTTTCTGGCCACAGGCGCACAGAGATGCGACCATGAGGACTGCCAGAAGCAGTGCAACAAATTTCTTCATTTTATTAGCCTCTTCCTCAAACAAAATAGATTGGGGCTCGCGCCCCGTTTGGTATGGTCGTATGATAGCACGCGAGCGTGAGGCTGTCAAGCATTTTCGTGCATGAATATTCGGATTTCTCCCTTGAATATTCACAAAATACGCGAATATTCAAAATACGGATGAATATTTTCGGCCCAATTCGCGTTTTTGCACAATGCAGCAAAGAAGCGCGTTTGAAAAATTGACAATTTTGTGCTATGCTCTTTTCACGCATTTTACACGGGAAACGGAGACGTTTTTATGGATAAGCGCCACTATGTCTATCTTCTGCGCTGCGCGGACGGTTCGCTCTACACGGGCATGACGCCGGACATTGCGCGCCGCCTGCGGCAGCACGTGGAGCGTCTGCCAGGCTGTGCGAAGTACACGCGCAGCCACCCGGTCACGGCGCTGGCGCTGCTGCTGACGACCGACACCGCCACGACCGCCCGGCAGCTGGAGGCGCGCATCAAGCGCCTGACGCGCGCGCAGAAAGATGCGCTCATCGCAGATCCGGCGTGCCTGCCCGACCTCTGCCCCGCGCTGGCCGGGGCGGATATCCGGCCGGTGCCGGACGCGCAGCTCGCAGACTATCTCCCCAACATGACAAACCCGGCAGACGCCTGAGCGTCTGCCGGGTTTTCCTTATATTATGATTCCGCTGATTCAGCGCAGACCGCGCAGCTCCAGATAGCGGAGCACGAGCTTGGCAACTTCGCTGATCTCCAGCCCGTCGGTATTGACGCACAGGTCATAGGCCTGCGCATCGCCCCAGCGCTTGGAGGAGAAGAAGTTATAGTACGCCGCGCGCTCCTTATCCACCTGGCGGATGCGCTTTTCCGCTTCCGCGGGCGTGGTGTTCGTGCGTGCACTCTCGCGGCGGATGCGGGCAGCCAGCGGCGCGTGCACAAACAGGTTCACGAGCGCAACGTTCGGATCGTCGCGCAGGACATAGTCCGCGCAGCGGCCGACGATGACGCACGACTCGCGCGCGGCGATCGTGCGGATGACCTCCGACTGCGCCTGAAAGATCTGCACCGGGAACGGCTGCTCGTCGGCGACAACGCCGCCGCCCGTCACGAGCGAATACAGGAAGCTGCCCGGACGGTGCTCCTCATGCGTCTCGACAAAGCTCTTGGCAAAGCCGCTCGCTTTCGCCGTCTCGTTGATGAGTTCCGAGTCATAGCACTTGACACCCAGCACCGCTGCCAGTTCGCTGCCGAGCTGGCGGCCGCCGCTGCCGTTCTCTCTTCCGATTGTAATGACAAGATTGGCCATGGTATGATCTCCTCCTGTTTTATTTTCCCGTGACGACGGCATTGACGCGCCACTGGTCAAAGCGGTGCAGGATCGCTGCCGCCTCGGCGCGCGTGGCAACGCCCTGCGGGCGCAGATACGTCGCGTTTCCATCCTGCACACCTTTAATAAGCGAGTTGGCAACGGCCCAGCCCATCATGGTCTGCGCCCAGGACGAAACGCTCCCGCCGTCCGCGAACGCACTCAGGTCGGCGACCGCCATGGTGTTGTAATCCATGAATTCGGCATAGCCGTAGAACATTTTCGTCATCTGCTCGCGCGTGATGTTTTGTGCGGGGGCAAATTGCGTCGGGCTCGTGCCGTCGACGACGCCGCAGTTATACGCCCAGATGACGGCGTCCGTGTACCACTGACCGGACGGCACATCCGTGAACGGTGCGGTCATGCCCGCCACGCTCGGCGAGCCGTTCATCCGGTAGAGCACCGTGACAAGCATGGCGCGGCTCATCACGGCATTGGGCGAGAACATCATCGTTGAGGTGCCGACCATGAGCTTGTTCTGCGTGACATAGGCCACGTCCTCATAGTACCACGCGGTGCTGCGCACGTCGCGGTAGGGATTTTTCCATGTCTCGACCGGTTCGGTCTTGGGGAGGAATTCATAGCGCAGCTTGGCACAGCGCTGGCAAGTATAGGTGATCACGCCAACGGTCTTGCTGGTCGGCTCCTGCCGTGCAGTCTCAGCCCATGCGTGGCCGAGCGCGGGCACATAGCTGCTCTCTTCAATATACGTATCGCCGCAGGCGCAGGTGTAGCGCGTGTAGCCCTGCTGCTCACAGGTCGGATCTATGACCGTGGGAATGTGGTTGTGCACATGATCCAGCTTCTGGATCGCGGCATCCTGCCGCTCGCCGCAGACCTTGCAGATGCGGTGCTGCGCGCCGTCGGTCTGGTCCGTGGCCTGCTTGTCCACAATCCAGTCGCCCCAGTCGTGGCCCTTTGCCGGGATGCGCACCAGATGCACATCCCCGCACCGGCCGCAGGCATAATACTCCGTGCCCGGCTGCGTGCAGTCTGCTTCTCTGCTTTTTTCCGGCTTGAGCTCGTAATTGTGCCGCAGCGGATCGATAATCTCCGTATAGGTGTCGCCGCAGCGGGAGCAGTTATATTCCTTCAGGCCGCTCGTGGTGCAGGTCGGCTCGACGATCGTGCGGATACCGCTGTCGCCGCTGTAATCATGGCCGAGCGCAGGGGTCTCGCTGCCCTGAACGATATAGGTTTTTCCGCACGGCAGGCCCGCACTGTTGACACAGCGAAGCTCGGTATATCCCTGCTTGGTGCAGGTCGGCTGGACAACGTGCTCTACCATGGTGTGCTCGTGGTGGTCGCTCGGGATGGCATACGTCTCCACCTCACCGCAGCGCATGCATGTGCGCTGCTTGATACCATCCCGTTTGCTGCCGGCTTCCAGAAGGACATCCCAGTCGCTCCAGTCGTGGCCGAGCGCCGGGGTCTTTTTCTCATACCAATAGTCGCACTGCGTGCACATGTAGCGCTGATAACCGTCCTGCGTGCAGGTGGCATCGTGCCCGGAAGAAACCAGCTTGTGGCCGGTCATGGGCAGCACGACCCGGTCGGTCGCGCCGCAGTCCTTGCACACAGAGACGATGGAGCCATCCACCGTGCAGGTGGGTTCGGTGCGGGTCGTCTCCCAGTTATGGTCATTGAGATAGGCGAAATTGATATGGAAGCCCGTATCCGTGCGCGTGATCTGCGCATCGTAATGCTGCAGCGTCGTTGTCGTCAGGACATAGGTGATCTCGTTGCCGTAGTCATCGTGGATGGGCAGATTGTCAAAGACGGCCTGTCCGTCCGCGGGATCGGACGAATGGTGCGCCACGACCACGGCATCGTTGTTGCGGCTCAGCTCCATGTACACGCTCGTCGGCCGGTCCTTGGTATAGACCTCATCGGGTGCGATCTGCTCCTTCGTCCACTCGAACGTGACCGTGATCGAGCGCAGCTCGCTGGGCGCTGCCGTTTTGTAGTGCAGCGTGTGATCGAGCCGCAGCTTGCCGTTTTCCACGTCGGGCAAAATGCGCGCGCCGTCCTTAATGATATACGCCACCGAAGCGTCGGACGCCGTGCGTGTCTGGATGTAATACGATTCGCCATACGGCACCGTGCCGAAGCCGACGAAGCCATAGGCGTCGGACACGGCCGTGCGCTTGATGTGCTCGCCGTTGCCGGACGTGCCGGTGAGTTCAAACGTCACCCCGGCCGGGATCGGCGCGCCGGTCTCCGCATCGACGGCATAGAACCACGCGACGTCGGACGAGGCGCTCAGCGGCGTGGAGGCCAGCGACGGCTTTTCATCCTGCAGATAGTCGTACGTGGAGTACATCGTCGGCGACCATCTCTTGTTCTTGAAATTCGTGACGAGCTCGGACTTGTCCTTGTCGCCGTTGGACTTCTTGATCTCCAATTCCTCGAGCAGCGTCGTCAGGTACGCCGTACCGCCGCGCGTGACGGTGAACGAAATGTTCGCCATGGTCTGCGGCGACGTGGTGGCAAACTCGCCGCCCTGCGATGTCGTGAACGTGTCGTGGAACTCAAAGTCGCCCGCGTTGTTTTTCGTCGAGGGCGAGGTCATGTTCGGGAACTTGCAGCCGTCGGCATTGACCGTCAGGCACTGGCTGTCATACAGCACATGGCCCGTGATCTTGTTGACGGAGCCGGATGTCAGCCGGAACCAGTAGGTATACGAAAAAGTGTCGCCGACATGAAATGTCCGCGTTGCGCCGGAGCGCGTGTAGACGACCAGCTCGTCGCCGGTGTCCGCAGACGTGTCACCGTCAGCGGCGAACGCCTGCAGACCGCAGACGGACACGAGCATGACCAGCGTCAGCAGCAGCGCCAGGAAACGTTTCATTGCATTACCTCCTCTTTCGGTCGTGCCGAATCGTACAGGGATACGGTTTTATCATATCAGGGATTTGCGCATGATGCAAACAAAAGTTGCAAAAAATGACGAATTTAAAACAAACTCATCTGGCTGCTGTCCGGCATCTCGCCGAGCGCGCCCATGGCGCGCAGCTGCTCCAGGTGCGTCTGGCTGACCTTCGGACAGGCAGCCGAGAGCTCCTCGACCGACACGAACTCCCGCCCGTCGGCACGGCAGGCCACGAGATTCCACGCCGCGCTCTCACCGAGACCGGAGATGGCCACGAACGGCGGCAGGAGCTTCCCGTCGCGGATGAGGAACTTCGTCGCGTCGCTCTCATAGAGGCTCATGGGCGCGAACTCAAAGCCGCGGAGGTTGAATTCGTACACGGCCTCCAGCGTCACGAGCAGGTCCTCCTCCTTGGCCGTGAGCGTGGGCTTGTTGCGCAGCTCGTTGATCTTGCGGCGGGTGTAATCGAGGCCGCGCGTCATCATGTCGGCGTCGAACGAATCCTTCTGGCTGCGGCGGTAGAAATATGCGCTGTAAAACGCCAGCGGCTCGTGCACCTTGAACCACGCGATGCGAAACGCCATCATGACGTAGGCCACCGCGTGTGCCTTCGGGAACAGGTAGGCGATCTTGCTCAGGGACGTGATGTACCACTCCGGCACACCGTGCTCCTGCATCGTCTCGACCCAGCCGTCCTGGAAGCCGCCGCGCTTGACCTTGCCCTTACGGACGCTCTCCATGATCTTGAACGAGAGCTTGGCGTCCATACCGCGGCTGATGAGGTAGAGCATGATATCGTCGCGGCAGCCGACCGTCTGGTTGACCGTCGCCGTGCCGGACATGATGAGATCCTTCGCGTTGCCGAGCCACACGTCCGTGCCATGCGAGAACCCGGACAGACGCACGAGGATGTCAAAGCCCTTCGGCTGCGTGTCGACGAGCATCTGGCGCGTGAAGCCCGTGCCGAACTCCGGGATGCCGATCGTGCCAGTCTTGCCGACAATCGGGTCGTCGTCCGTCAGGCCGAGCGGCGCCGCGCTGCAGAAGATGCCCATGGTGTCCGGATCGTCGAGCGGGATCTCGCGCGCGTTGACGCCGGTCATGTCCTCAAGCATGCGGATCATGGTCGGGTCATCGTGGCCGAGCTCGTCGAGCTTGAGGAGGTTCGCCTCCATGCAGTGGTATTCAAAATGGGTGGTGATGATGTCGCTGTTCGGATCGTCGGCCGGGTGCTGCACGGGGCAGAAATCCGTGACGTCCTTGTCCTGCGGGATGACGACGAGGCCGCCGGGGTGCTGGCCGGTCGTGCGCTTGACGCCGACGCAGCCGAGCGCGAGGCGGTTCATCTCCGCCTTCGGCAGGGTCTTGCCGCGCTCCTCGAGGTACTTGAGGACATAGCCGTAGGCCGTCTTTTCCGCCAGCGTGCCGATCGTGCCGGCGCGGAACACGTGATCCGAGCCGAAGAGCTCTTCGGTGTATTTATGCGCCTTGGCCTGATATTCGCCCGAGAAGTTCAGGTCGATATCGGGCACCTTGTCGCCGCCGAAGCCGAGGAACGTCTCAAACGGGATGTCGAAACCGTCCTTGCGCAGCTTCGCCCCGCACCTGGGGCACACCTTGTCCGGCATATCCGCGCCGCAGCCGAAGCCCGCGCCGGAGTCAAAGTCCGTATACTTGCACTGTGGGCAGACATAGTGCGGCGGGAGCGAGTTGACCTCCGTGATGCCGGAGAAATACGCCACGAGCGACGAGCCGACGCTGCCTCGGCTGCCGACCAGATAGCCATGCTCGAGGGAGTTGGCGACAAGTTTCTGTGCGCTCATGTAAATGACGTCATACCCGCGCGAGAGAATGTCGTGCAGCTCGGTCTCGACGCGGTCGGTGATGAGCTTCGGCGGGTTTTCGCCGTAGATGGCCGTCATCTTGCCATAGACCAGGTCTTTGAGCTGCTGGGCTGAGTTTTCGATCTTCGGCGGGTAGAGATCCTTCGGCAGGAGCTCGAACACCTCGACGCTGTCGGCAATGGCGTTCGTGTTCGTGACGACGACCTCCTGCGCCTTTTCGGGGCCGAGGTAGGCAAATTCGTCGAGCATCTCCACCGTCGTGCGGTAATAGAGCGGCATGGCCTTGTCCGCGTCGGAGAATTTCTTGGCCGCCAGCAGGATGCGGCGGAAGATCTCCTGCTCGGGATCGAGAAAATGCACGTCGCACGTCGCCACAACGGGCTTGCCGAGCTCCTCGCCGAGCTGCACGATGCGGCGGTTGAGGTTGCGCAGGGATTCCTCGCTGCGCACGGTGCCGTTGTCGAGCAGGAAGTGGTTATTCGCCAGCGGCATGATCTCGAGATAGTCGTAAAACGACGCGATGCGCTTGAGCTCCGTGTCGCTCTTGCCGCGCAGCACCGCCTCGAACACCTCGCCCGCCTCGCAGGCCGAGCCGATGATGAGGCCCTCGCGGTATTCCATAAGCAGGCTCTTGGGGATGGTGGGGTTGCGCTTGAAATACTTCAGATACGACCGGGAAATGATCTCGTAGAGGTTTTTCAGGCCGGTCTTGTTTTTCACCAGAATGGAGATGTGGTGCGTGCGGCGCTTCTCCTTCAGGCCGCCGCGCACGAGATCGTTGAAGTCGCCGATCGTCTTTGCGCCCTTCGCCGCGAGCATGGGCAGGAACTTGTCCATGATGCGCGCCACGACCATTGCATCGTCGCACGCGCGGTGGTGGTTGAAGTCCGGCAGGCTCAGGCGGTTCGAGACCTGGTCGAGCTTGTGGTGCTTGAGATCCGGCAGCAGGTACTGCGCGAGCACCAGCGTGTCGAGATACACCGGTTCGAACGGGATGCCCGCCCGGCGGCAGGCCGCGCTCATGAAGCCGGTATCAAAGTCGGCATTGTGCGCGATGATCGGCCGTCCGCCCGCAAAGTCGAGAAACTGGCGCATGGCCTCCGCCTCGTCCGGCGCGCCGGCCACATCGGCATCCGTAATGCCGGTCAGGCGCGTGATCTCGGCCGGGATGGGCATGTGCGGGTCGACGAACGTGTCAAACTCCGCCTTGATCTCGCCGCCGGAGAAGAGCACCGCGCCGATCTCCGTCATGCGGTTCGTGTCCAGGTGCAGGCCGGTCGTCTCGATATCGAAGGCAACAAACTCCGCGTCGAGCGGCAGGTCGCTCTGCCCGTGCACGGCGAGCGTGCCGTCCACGTCGTTGACGAGGTAGCCCTCCTCGCCGTAGATGATCTTCACGCCGTATTTCTTCGACGCCTTCCACATATCCGGGAACGCCTGCGCCACGCCGTGATCCGTCACGGCGATGGCCGGGTGACCCCAGTAGGCCGCGCGGGCCACGAGGTCGGCGGGGTCGGAGATGGCGTCGAGCGCCGAATAGCGGGTATGTAAGTGCAGCTCCACGCGCTTTTGCGGCGCGTTGTCGGGACGGATGACCTTCTCCCCCTGCACGATGTTGCGCGGCTCGAGCACCATGTCCTCATCGTATTTGCTGTAGTTGATCTTGCCCTGCACACGCAGCCACATACCCTCGTGGATCATGCCGACGATGGTCTGATCGTCGTCCGAGCGCAGAAAGCGCGACACGCGCACGCTGCTCGTGCTGTCGGTCATGTCAAACGAGAGCACGGCCGAGCCGTACTTTGCGATCTCGCGGCTGTTGACGGCAAACACCTCGCCCTCGAGCGTGACATTGCCGCTCTCGAGCGTGAGCTCGTTCATGGGCGTGATGTCCGCGCGCTTCGGAATGGGCTTGCCCATGAGGACCTTGGCCTTGGCCTTCTTCTCCTCTTTTTTCTGCTCCGGGGCGGGATATTCCGCCTGGATCTGCACGCCGCGCAGCCGAAACTGCGCCGCGAGCAGCTGCTCGATATTCGTGCGCTCAACAGGCGCGGGCATACGCGCAAACCACGTGTGCAGCAGCATCGTCATGCTCTCGCGCTCGATGAGCACGTCGAGCACCTCCGCCTTGTCAAGACCGCCGCAGCTATCGCGCAGGGACGCGCAGTCCGGGAACATATCGAGAAACGGGATCTTTTCGCTCATAGCTTCCTCACTTTTCGCTCAGGATCAGGTCCACCAGCGCATCGGCCAGCTTGTCCGCGGGGTACTTGCCAAGGATCTCGCCGCGGCGAAACAGCAGGCCGCAGTCCTTGCCGCCGGCGATGCCGTAGTCCGCCTCGTGCGCCTCGCCGGGACCGTTGACGACGCAGCCCATCACGGCGACCGTGATCTCGCGCTCCAGCCCCTGAAGCCGCTGCTCGACCTCCTGCGCGAGCGCGATGAGGTCGATCTGCGTGCGCCCGCACGTCGGGCACGAGACAAAACGTACGCCCTCGCGGCGCAGCCCGGCCGCCTTCAAAATGGCGATGCCGGCGCGCACCTCCTCCACGGGGTCGGCCGTGAGCGAGACGCGGATCGTATCGCCGATGCCCTCGGACAGCAGCGTGCCGATGCCGACGGCGGAGCGGATGATGCCGTTGTAGGCCGTGCCGGTCTCCGTGACGCCGACGTGCAGCGGATAGGGAAACCGCTCGGCCGCGAGCCGGTAGGCCGCGATCGTCAGCGGCACGGTGGAGCTCTTCATCGACAGGGCGATGTCGTCAAAATCATACCGGTTCAGCAGGTCGATGTGCCCCTGTGCGCTCTCGACGAGCGCCTCCGGCGTCGGGTGACCGTACTTTTCGAGCAGGCGCTTTTCCAGGCTGCCGCCGTTGACGCCGATGCGGATGGGGATGCCGCGCTCCCGGCAGGCCTCGGCCACCTTGCGGACATTGTCCGGCTCGCCGATGTTGCCGGGGTTGATGCGGATCTTGTGCACGCCGGCCTTCGCCGCTGCGAGCGCAAGGCGGTAGTCAAAGTGGATGTCGGCCACGACCGGGATGGGCGAGGCGTGCACGATCTCGGGCAGGGCATCCGCCGCGGCCTGATCCGGCACGGCGAGGCGGATGATCTCGCACCCGGCGTCATGCAGCCGGGCAATCTGCTCGATGGTCGCGCGCGCGTCCGAGGTGTGCGTGTTGCACATGGACTGCACCGCGACCGGGGCGCCGCCGCCGATGGCAACGGGGCCGACATGGATCTGTTTTGTCTGGGTTCTTTTCATAAACACTCCTGTATCTCCGAGAAGCCTGAAAACGCACAAAAGCCCGAGGCGGAAAGATCCGCCCCGGATCAGGTGACAAGTTTGGAAATGTCGTTATACATGACGTAGGCCATCAGTGCCAGCAGCAGCACCAGCCCCGCCGTGTGGATATAGCCCTCATATTTGGGGTCGATCTTTCTGCGGCTGATCCGCTCGAGCATCCACGTGACGAGCAGGCAGAACACGCGCCCGCCGTCGAGCGCCGGCAGCGGCAGCATGTTCATGACCGCAAGGTTCACGGCGATGAACGCCGAGAAATAGGCGATGTTCGAGAAGGCAGCCGCCTTTGTGGCCGACTCCTTGCCGACCTCGTTCATCATGCTCACGATGCCGACCGGGCCGGACAGATCCTTGACGCCGACTGCGCCTGCGAACAGATCGCTCAGGCCCATCCAGGCCATGCGCACGAAGTCCATCGCGCTGTACCACGTGGTCTGGAGCTTGGCGCCGAACGTCGCCGGCTTCGTGCCGAAGTAGAAGCCGTACATTTTGCCGTCCTGCCCCGGATACTCGCGCGCGACGAGGTAAAAATCGTTGAGCGCGACCTTTTCACCGTCACGCTTGACGACGATGTCATGCGTGTCGCCGCCGCGGGCGAGATATTCGCTGACATTGGTCGTAAAATAGATGCGGTGTCCGTCGATGCTCCAGATCGTATCGCCCACCTGCAGGGCGTTCTCCCCCTGATAGGGGCAGCCGTCCATGAAGTCCGTGAGCGTCGGCGTGGAAAAGCTCTTCGCCTGCGCGAACACAATCAGAAGCAGCAGTAGACCGAACACAAAGTTCATGAACGCACCGGCGCAGAGAATCAGAAACCGCTTCCATGCCGGCTGGCTCGTGAACGCGCGCGGGTC
>ERZ1106951.3080-NODE-3080-length-12323-cov-4.125693_pt1 | contig 12323 bp, 13 predicted proteins | sample MGYA00403676_ERZ1106951 | MGnify/ENA primary metagenome ERZ1106951 (study PRJEB35170, sample SAMEA104062398) | human gut metagenome | biome: human gut; feature: human-associated habitat; material: faeces | place: Denmark | collected 2012-04-23 ...
TTTCTGCATATTTTATTCTCCTTTTTAAGTTTTTCTTTCCGTAATATGCAGAATTTCTGGCATCCTGCACTGAAAAAATTTTCTTTCGCAAAAAATTCCCATTCTGGTAAAAATCCTGCATATTGTAAGCACAACAAAAACAGGAGGAAAGCAGAAAAAAATCTGCATAAAAAAATAATGAAAAATAGAATTTTAGCAATCGTTTGCTCGGCCGTGATGACCGCTGCCGCATTACCGGCAATGGCCTTGCAGCCGGTTTTCGCCGATGCGTCAAAAGTCGTTTCCATCGGAAATGACCTGACGGCAGAGCAGAAAAAGACAATGATGAAATATTTCGGGATTTCCGGCGATAAGAGTGTCCAGCAGATTACCGTAACCAATAAAGATGAGGTCTCACACCTCTCCGGGTACATCCCACTTGAACAGATTGGGACAAGGACGGTAAGCTGTGCTTACATTAAACCAACCGAATCCGGTGGAATCAAGGTAAGGACCGCAAATCTGCAGTATGTCACTGCAAACATGATTGCTTCTACACTGGCAGACCTTGGAATCAAGAACTGCGAAGTTGTTTCCGCATGTCCATTCCAGGTATCCGGGACCGGAGCACTCACGGGCGTTATGATGGCTTATGAAAAGGCAACCGGAACGGTCATCAATAAAGATAAAAAAGATATCGCCACGCAGGAAGTCGTTATTACGAAAGATATTGCAAAAGACATTGGCACCGCACAGGCCGAGAACATCGTAAACCAGGCGAAAACCGAAGTCGTGCAGAACAATGTTACAAACAAAACCGACATCCAGAATACCGTAACGAACATCATCAACAATAACAACGTCAATATCACAGAACAGCAGATTGACAATATCGTGGACCTGGTTGAAGATGTTGCTAACCAGGATTACGATGATTCTTATGTAAAGAACCTGGAGGAGATTGGCGACAATATCAAACAGGAACTGGAAGCAATAAAGAACGACAAAAAAGAAGACACGGATAAATCAGACAAGCAGGAAGAAAAGAAAGAAACAAAAGACAGCGACAGCATTACGGACCAGGTGGACGACAGTGCGCTTGGAGATAATGTCATCTCTTCCTCAACAGATGACCCTGAAATGATTGTCAACACAACAGAGGACGATATGAGCGACATTGATAACGCTGCAGTGATTGAAGATGACATGGACGAAGGCTCAAGCGGCACTGGCACGGACGACAGTTCATCCGATGATTCACTTTCTTCCACGGATGTCAGCGACGAACAGGGTGACGACGAAATGACCCCGGTGACAGAAGATACATACGAAGAGCAGACAGAAGGCTCTGAAGATATCAGTAAAGAAGACCCTACACAGGAAGATGCCGATAATGCGGATACAACTGACGAGACAATCAATACCGAGAAAGACAAAAAAGATAAATCCGTGTCTATTTTTGGGTATGATTTATCTGAAATCACAAAAAACGCTGGTGAAGAAGCCTCAAAAGGATTTTCAAAGATTGAAAAATATTTAAAGGAGCATTTTGCCTTTAATGAAGAAAGCAATGACGACAAGGACGCAAATGTTGAAAATCCAAATACGGACGAAAAGATTTCAAACGTAGCAAAAACGCTTTTAGATGCATATTATGATGCGCTGGCTACTGAGAAGGATAGCGCAACCAGTGGGAATGAAAATGCAAGCGAAAGCACAGGTGAAGATGCGGAGGCTGAAAAAACAGAACAGGCGTCCGAGGCCTTTCTGAATAAGGTAAAAGAACTCCTGAATGACGGTAAGATTTCCGAAGACGATGCAAAAAAACTGGAAAAAGAATTTGCAAAAACAGATACCGTTTTTGAAGATGGTGATATCGAAGACGAAATGACAGAAAGCGATGCCGGAAATGGCAGCAGCAAAGGCGACGACACAGAGGCTGTAGCTGCGGAGTAATGCGTTAGCCGAAAAACAAAAGAACCGAAAACAGGAAGACAAGAAAAAAAGGAGAAGACCAAAAGTCTTCTCCTTAAATTTGTTTAAAATTCAGGAAGCCATTTTCCGTCGTTAGAAAACTGGCATTTCTCGAAGCGGAATTCCTGTTTTGCGTCCGGGTATTTCTCTTTATCGACTGGGCTGAGAAACATAGCCATTGGGCGGGCGTAGGTCTGAAAATCGCCATACATCGCTTGATAAACGACCATATATTCGTTTGTCTCTGTATGCTTGGCTTCGGCGATGATTCGGTAAAGATATTCGTTTGCCTGCATATCGTCAGTACGCTTAAAATGCTGGACAATGTCACCTGACTTGATTTCCTCTGCAATATTTTTTTTGTTTACTTTTCTGATTCTGAACATGTTTTTTCTCCTCTCTTAATAAATAAAAAATCAATCGCAATACACATACGCACAACTGTTTGGCTGAATTTCCAGATATGGGACTTTTGCATATAAATCTCTCATCGGTAACGGTTTTCCATTAATTTCGATGTTGTCAATAACTATATGCTTTTTCTTAATTTTTCGAATAGTCCCGATGCATTTGTCTCCAGTATCCGCCAGGACGAAAGAGATATCTGTTCCAACTGAGAAACGCTTTCCATTATCTGCACAAAACGTTTTTTCAACTTTATTCTTGATTTCTTTAACTTCCATTTTACAGTTCCTTTCTTTTTTTAAAGATTTTTTTTACATACTTAATATGCTGAATTTTGCATCGTAGAAAATCACGCATATTATTCTTGACGCAAAAAAAATATCTACAAAGAAAGGGAGAAAAGAAATGAAAATGACAAAGGAGAAATACCAGGAATTAACAAAGGCGGGAAATATTCTCTGCAATTGGTGCGAAAACGACGAATGCGAGAAATGCCAGGTGCAGATACTGCTGGATGAGGCGTATGCTGAAGCATTAGAGGAAGGAGTTGTTGAAGAATGAAAGAATACGAAGTTGTTTTTAACGTCTACGGTCATACGCAGTTGTGGTATCACAGCGCTGGAAGTGTATCTTACAGCAAAAAAATAGAATGCGAAGATGGTGATGGCAACATTACTTATATGCTGAAAGATGGCCATATCTCATTCATCGTGGAAGCAGATTCGCCTGAAGCCGCATACAAAAAGGCTATCATCCTATGGATGAAAACCGACACGGGACTTCTTACCATTGATGATTGGAATCTTCGCTGCGTATGCGATGATGAAAACCGATGGACTAAGAATGACCTGGACGAGAATGGAAATGTTGCACTTGCAGTTGCATGCGAATACGTTAGAGATTCGTCAAAGCCAAAATATAAAGGCAATTACCGGATTGAGGTTGCTTTTTCCCGTGGCGGAAAAGATGATGCAGTATATGATGGATTTTCTACAAAACAGGAAGCATTCAAAGAGGCATGTACTCTGGCCTGTAAAGAAGCATATACACAGAACGAAGAAGCCGCACAAGAAAGGACCTGTATGGTCTATTTCGATGCAGCAAATGGAATTATCCGGCTTCATTACACTTATGACGGAACTTTTTGCCAATACGAAGTCATTCCAGTCAACGAGGAAGAAAAAGAAATCTAAAATATACAATCCGAAATACTTCCAATTTTCTTAACGGCAGCAGTGATGCTGCCGTTTTTTGTAACACAAAATTAAATAATACTTAAAAATTTTTGCCAAAAAATTCCGCATATTGTATAAAAACAAAAAGGAACGGCAAAAGAAATGACACAAAATACAACATACAGAATCAGGCATTCCGCAAGTCCATATCGTCAGGGAGCGGGAAGACCGCAGTCAGGTCATCAGCCGTATATTTACGGAAATGCGGCAAGAAAATTGGAAATGCTTCCGGACAGTAAAAACACTTACAAAAGAAAAACGGCAAAGCCGGATGTGGCGCAGAGGCCAAAGAAACAGACAAGCAAAGCGGTTTTGAAGAACAGGGCAGCAGCAAAAAGCATGAGCCCGGGATTCGTTATATTCCTTTCTCTAATGTCAGTAGTGCTTATTTTCTGCTGCATCAGTTATCTCCAGGCGAAGTCTGGTTTGACATATAGAATAAAAGAAGTCGCGAATGCAGAGTCACAGTTGACAGAAATGAGACAGGATAACACGGCTTATGAAGCGCAGCTGAATTCAAGTGTAGATATTAATAAAGTAAAAGAAATCGCGATTAAAAATCTTGGAATGAAGTATCCATCCAACGAACAGAAGATGACATATAAACTGGACCACGAACAAGGGTATGTCAAACAATACATCTTCGATATTGAGGAATAGCCATTTTTCTTTTTTCTGCTTGTTTTGCATATTGTAGGCGTCCAAAGGAAGAAAGATAGGAGGAAAACAATATGCAAAAAGACAAAATGCCAGAGTACGTGTGCGAGTTTCTTAAAAACGAAGACGAATATACGTTCAAACATTCCTCACGGGTAGCCGATGTCGCACGCGCCATAGGAAAGACTATGCAACTTTGTAGCGCAGACATGGAATTGCTGGATGAAGCATCAAGACTTCATGATGTCGGAAAAATCCGTGTGGATGAAAGCATCCTAAACAAACCTGAAAGACTTACGGAAGAAGAGTTCTCTGAAATCAAGAAACATGCCGGATATGGGTATGCTATAGTAAATCCAAAAAATTCTGTAGTTGCAAATGTCGTTCTGTCGCATCACGAAAGATATGACGGCAATGGATATCCGAATGGAATTTCCGGAACCGACATCCCGCTATCTGCAAGGATTATTGCGGTCGCGGATTCGTTGTACGCTATGGCTTCAGACCGCTGCTACCGGAAAGCACTACCATGGGCTGTATGCGCTAAAGAAATAGATAAGAACGCAGGAAAGATGTATGACCCGGATGTCGTGCACGCATTCGATTGTTGTGCAGAAGAAATCAAATCCATACTCGCATGCTGAAAGAATTGCAGGAACCAGGCTTTGCCTGGTTTTTTTTGTTTTTTGGGAAATCCTGCATGCTGAAACAAATAAAAAAATAAGGAGGACAAGATTATGAGTAACGAAAAAAAGAGAAACGCAAATAAAATAATAAAAAATACAGAACGGAAACTTGAGGGTGCTGAGAAGTATATGGATGGCGATATCACAGCGAAAGGCTTGTCTGTAGCTGCTGGTATGGCAAAAACAGCAGAAAAAACAGGTCATGCATTCTTTGACATACATAAAGCATTAAAAGCATCCAAAAAAGAAGACGAAAATATGTCCAGAAGTGAAAATAAAGCGCAAAAGCAATTTGTAAAGACAGATGATGCCATGCGTGATGTTGACACAGCACAGCAGCAAAAGGGAGGAGAACGCCAGGAGCGGCCAAGGTTTATCAGAAAAAGACAGACTGAGAATCAGAAAAAAGAGCCTGAAAGGAATAAGACGGATGAATCACGACTGGAGCGTGAACGGGCTGCAAGGCAGAGAGAGGCGGAACAGCAGCGCCAAAGAATGAAAGAGGAGGCACAACGGAATGGAAGGCTGCATGATGGGAAAGAGCAGGCGATGGTACATGATATGACAGAGCAGGTTCTCGGACAGACGTACAAAGTGCCTGGAACAAATATCAGTTATGACGATGCGTCAATCATGGCAAAAAATAATATCCGTGATTCTGCTGAATTAACAGGAATATCTCTGGAAGACGATGGTTTCGCAAATTCTGTTGAAGAAGTCCAGGAAATGATGAAGGGATACGTATTCAACGGAGTTCCGGATATTGATGAGGTTTACGATATGACAAAAGACAAAGGACCTGATGTTATTGCTCAGGCGTATGTAAATGTCCTGAAAGAGACGGATGTAAAAAGCAATATTCATACACTGACAAAGATTGATGAAAAGTTCTGTTTTGAGCATCAGGCTTTTGAGAAACAGTTTGATTATATCCGTGAGCACGATTCTGCTGCGGACCGGGTGCTTGACAAAGTTGAAATGGAAATGGGCAGAGACAGAGCCGATGAATAAAAACCTATCGGATTCGATAGGTTTAGGGTTTTACGGGCAGCCGCTTCGCGGCTGCTTTTTATTTTTTCCCTCAAAACTCATATTGAAAGTGCAAAGAAAGATTCCTTCTCAAAGAAGGACACACAAAGAAAGGGGAACAAAAAATGAAAAAAAGCGCAAAAAGAGGATTGGTAATGTTATTGACACTGGTGATGACACTGATAGTATCAGCACTTCCGGCGGCTGCCTGCAGGAATAACTTCGTGTTCAGCAAGTACGGAGTATGCAGCGGAGCAACAAGGGAAGACATGGTCATTGGCTATTGGCAGGCAAAAACCAAATCTGGTATTTCTAACCTGGAAGTCAAAGCAAACAAAACATTCACGATGACGACTGGACGAAATAAGAAATCCGGAAAATGGGCACTCGATAATCTACTAACACTTTCAAGCGGAAAGGAAAAGGTAAGATTCTATTACGGAGATAAAACACTTGAATCCGTAAGGACATCTGAGACTATCGTTTATCACTATGTCAGCAAAGTATCACTTCCCAAAAATATTAAAAAGAATGTCAGAATTAATAATTTTTCTGGCAAGTGGGAAGCAAGAGAAGTCAATACTGATGACCAGTTAAGATTTACTCGGCTTGTCATTTCCGTAAGGAACGGAAAGGCTGACATCTACATGAGACGTGGTTTTACCGGAAAGACGGTACGCGTAGCAAAAAAAGTCAAACTTAATCTCTCCAAAAAAACCGGTGCTGCTTCTTTCACAACGAAAATTTGCGGAAGAAAGGTGTCCGGAAAATTGTATGTGCTGTCAAATGGCAACAGATACATCTATGCGAATTACCAGGTTGGAACGGCCGGCATCCGCATGATAAAAACGCGCTGAGTCGTTCAGAAGGAGACCAGATGGTCTCCTTTTTTGTACGCAAAAAAAGTACTGGCAAACGCAAAAAAATATTCTTAAAATTTTTCGCAAAAAAACGTCTCTTTGGGATTTTATTTGGCATATTATATATGCAGGCAACAGGGCAGCAAAGAAGCCTTGTCAACCTGTGAAAAATGCAGGTCTGCTCCGGCCGGGCGGAAACTACATTTTTTAAGTGCATCGGGCACAATTCTGGCGCCGAGTGCCGGATGCGCAGGCTAATCTGCATGGTAGTGCAAAAAATGGCCAAAATGTCGACAAAAAAAAGCAAAAAAAAGCGGCCAGTGTCCGCTAAATGCATGAATTAAGTTTTTTGGGAACTGCGAATGTAAGGACCGAGGTATTCGTATGCCCCGCAAGTGGAAGGGTGTTAAAGCGCGGCGATAAAGTTTTGTCCTCTTATAGTTTCTCAGCATAGGTTGGTCGAGAGGTGAGAATCCGTGACGCTAAGGACGCTGTATCTGGCGATGGCGTAAGCCCGAAAGAGGCAGAAGTTAAGCGAAGCGATGTATTCCGTGTAGCTGAACAAGGGACAAGTTGTTCTTGCCCGATGAAAGATAGCAGGTATGGTCTGCTTCTGAATGGGGAAACCTGAGCAAGATATGCTATCTGCTCCAGCCGTAGACTTGGAGCAGAGGGACAAGAACAACAAAAAAAAGCAACAAGAAACAATTTTGGCGGGCCTGGCGGCCCACCGGCAAATTCTATTTTTACTGCCAGCCTGCGTACAAGCAGGTAGTTAAGCTTTCGGCGGGGAAACTCCCCGGGAAAAACTGACTGCGGCAGGTGGTTGTCAGTTACACAGAGAGAGATGAAATCTCGTGTATACGACAAAAACAGCCACAAAAAAGAGCAAAAAAAAGCAGCGTGGGGCTTCGTGTAATCTGCAGTAGCACGTGGCAGCGCTGGAATGTATAATGAAAAGAAAAACGGCATGCCGGCTTAATCCGGAGCAACATGCCGTTTTTTTTTGCTGCTTATTTTCAGGCATATTGTAAGAAACTAAAAAAGAAAGGAACAAAAGATATGCCAAAAACAGAATACGAAAAAGGATATGAAGATGGGTTTTCTGACGGCTTCAGTCTTTGCCAGAAGATATATTCCAATGCGATAGACCTTCTCTGCAAGGCATTTCAGAAAAAAGAAAAAGAAGAAAGAAAACTGATTTCCGAACAGCCACAAAGAAGAAGCGAAAGAAGAGGTTTCCGGGACATTCCAATTGACGGAAACCTGCAGGTTGGAGATGTTATCTACACCAAGGCAAATACCGTGCTGGATATCGGCATAGTTAAGAGCGTAAATCCTCTGGAAGTATATTCCAGATGTACACGATACGATTACGGCTATCCGAGCCTCTACGGGGCGCCAGGACTCTGCCGCTGGTACAATTCAGGTGCTAACGTATCTTTTGTACGTTGGAAGGAAATTTCTTACGATGCTGGCACAGATGACGTCTGCCGGGCGATTGGAATACCATATTTGCGATGCTGATTTTGCTGGCGGCTTTGGCTGCCGGCATTTTTTATGCGTTTTTTTTGCTGCTTATTTTCCGGCATATTGTAAGAAACTTAAAAGAAAGAGGAAGTATAATATGGAAAAAACAGAATATGAAAAAGGATACGAAGCCGGATATCACAACGGGGCGAAAGATTGTCAAAAACTATACAGCAAGATTCTGGACTATATCTGCAGTATGTTTCAGGAAAAAAAAGAGGACAAAGAAAAAGAATGCAAAGGGCAGATTGACGGATGTAAAGAAAAACAAAAAATGATTGAAAAGATTATAAGTGGCAGACCAGATAGACCAATGATTCTCAACAAGCCAATTGACGGAAGCCTTAAGGTTGGAGATATCGTCTTCACAAAATCTCATGTCGTTCTGGATGTCGGTTTTGTGAAAAGCACATTTCCACTGAGGATATACTCACGAAGTACTAAATATGATTTTGGCGGAGTTCCTGGCGAGGTCGAGCTCACATTCGGACGCGTAAACTATTACAAATTGTATTATTCCGGGGTTAATATGTCTTTAGACAAGTGGAAAGAAATATCATTAGACGCCAGTGCTGAAGAGGTGTGTAAAAAAATTGGGATTTCGTATCGAAGGGAGTAAGAAAAAGAGCCTATCGGCTCTTTTTCTTTGCGCGCAAAAACAAAACATTTCGCAAATGTTACATTTTATTTAAAATTCGGCATATTATATTTGCTGCCTGAAAGACAGCAAATATAACAAAGAAAAAGAGGTAATACAGACAATGAGAAAAAAAATTGTAACTTTAACTTTAGCAATGATGCTGAGCGCTGCCATGCCTGCTGCAAGTGTTTATGCTGACAGGGAAGATGACCTGCGGGCTGAGCAGGAGGCTACAAACCAGCAGTTAAACGAAACTTATTCACAGATTGATAATTTATATTCACAGAAGCAGCAGCTGGAGAACGAAATCAACTCTCTGGATGCGAACCTCGTTAACGTGATGGTGTCCATCCAGACACTGGAAGGAGATATCGCTAACAAAGAAACCGATATCTCAAAAACAGAAGACAACATAAAAAAGGCAAAAAAAGCAAAAGAAAAACAGTACGAAGCGATGAAGAAACGTATTCAGTATCTATACGAAAAGGGTGGCGACACAGCCTGGTTTCAGATGATGATGAATTCAGAGAGCCTGACTGACCTTCTTAACAATGCTGAGTACACACAAAAAATGTATACATACGACCGAAAATGTTTGGACAAATATGCAAATACCATTACAGAAGTACAGAAACTGGAAGACCGTTATCAGCAGGAAAAAGCTGAACTTGAAGGGATGAAGCAGGAGCAGGAGACCGAGCAGGCAAACCTGCAGGCTGCAATTGATTCCAAACGTGCAAGCTCCGCTGACTGTGATAACGAAATTGCCTATGCTCAGCAGATGGCAAACGAATATGCTGCACTGATTCAGGAACAGCAGGCCGAAATTGAACAGATTGTCGCAGAGAAAGAGGCTGCGGCGAGGGCAGAGGCTGAGAGGATTGCGGCAGAGCAGGCCGCGGCTGAAGCAGCGGCTGAAGCAGCAGCGAAAGAACAAGAAGACGGCTCAGATGAATATGAAGAAGATGAAAACAATGGGGAGAATGATGAAGAGCCGGAAGATGATGACAACGAGTATGATGAGGAATCAGATAGAGAGGACGAAGAGCCAGATGACGCTGGAGAAGAGGAGGATACTTCAGGCGAAAGCGATGACATGAGTGGAGAAGGAAATCAAGAAGAGGATTATGGCGAAGATGAAGCGGAAAGTAATGAAACAGATGAAGCCGAATCAAACAGCGAAACAAGTGATGAGCCAAGCGGCGAAGCAAACGATGAAACACCAGATTCAAGCGATAGCAGCACAGAAAACAGCAGTGAAAGTTCTTCAGGTTCCGGCTCCGGCTCTTCCGTTGTAGATTATGCAACTCAATTTGTCGGAAATCCTTATGTCTGGGGCGGTACCTCCCTGACAAATGGCGCTGACTGCTCAGGATTCGTACAAAGTGTCTATTCAAACTTTGGCGTGAGCCTTCCAAGAACATCTTATGAACAGCAGAACGCAGGGCGTGAGGTTTCTTATGCGGATGCACAGCCAGGAGATTTGATTTGCTACGGCGGCCATGTGGCTATCTATATGGGAAATGGACAGATTGTTCATGCGTCAAATTCAAGAGACGGAATTAAAATAAGCGACAATGCGGCTTATAGAACAATTTTGAGTGTTAGGAGATTAGTATAAAACCAACAAGACCCGGTGTAAAAACACCGGGTCTTGCATCGATGGTAATGCCTCCATTACCAACTGCCCTTAAGGGCTGTCTTGCGCATGAATATAGTATAGCAGAAAATCAGGAATATTTCAAGTGTTATGTGAGTTCTATGATGCGAAGTATATTAACAGCCGCGACTAAAAGAAACGAAGCGGCCAGGAATTATTTAATTAAAAGGAGGAAGCAGGATGGATGTAAAACCGTGCATTCCTCCCCACTTGACTACGAAACAAAGAATATTGTTTCTTCATCGGATGGGGTATCCTGCGCTGAAAAAGATGAAACAAATTTCAATTGAAATAATACATAAGTGTCCAAATAGATGTTTGCATTGTTCATCTAATTCTGACATTAATTGTACTTTAAAAATAGAAACTGCGGAAGTAAAAAAAATAATTGATAGTGCGTCAAAGTTAAATACTGAAGTTTTAAGTATTTCTGGTGGAGAACCTTTTTTGCATGACGGATTATTAGAAATTGTACATTATGCAAAATCTAAAGGCATTAAGGTATATATTTATACTAGTGGAATTATATTGAACATTGCTGGACGAGTTGACAGTATTCAGCAGGAGCTATTACAACAATTATATAGTGTAGCAGTTGATAAAATAATTTTTGATTTACCGGCTATAAATCAAACTATATATAATAAATTTATGGGAACATCCGGATATCAGAAATTTGTATTTGAGAGTATTAACAAAGCTCAAAATATAGGTATTTGTACAGAAATTCATTTTGTTCCAACTAAAATAAATCTGGATGAAATAGATAGTATTGTAAAATTTGCAGAAAGAGCAGGTGTTAATAAAGTTAGCTTTTTAGGATTGGTTCCTCACGGAAGAGCGGCTAATAATACTGGGGAATTAGTTTTGGACGCAGATGAGAATGAGAAATTGAAGTTAAAACTTGAGGCAATCAATAATAACAAAATAAGAATTGGCATTCCTTTACAGCGAGAGGATTCCGATTATTGTTGCTATGCTGGAAAGAATAAACTGTGTATCCGTTATGACGGAAAGGTATTCGGATGTGAAACATTCAAATATATTCAATTAACTGACGAAAATAATAGAATAGTTAAGCCGGATTCTATTTATAACAAATCTTTAGAGGATATTTATTATCATTCAGAATATTTGAAATATGAAAGAAAGTTTGTGGAGCATCAAATGGCACTTAGTGGATGTGGAGAAAAATGCCCTGTTCAAAGAAAAATGAGGAGAGTGGCAGGAATATAATCTGATATGGAAGAAGAAATTGTATATTCAGGGCCGGCAGCACCAGACAGACGATTGAAAAAATCATCAGCTTTGCTAATGAGACAGAGGGGCTGTCGTTAAAAGCATACGCACTGGATGCATTAAACAGAATGGATACAAAAACTGATTTTAGAATTTAGCATTTGCGCCTGGTTCCCAGGCGCTTTTTTGTGGTGCTAATTTTTTCTGGATTTTCTGTATATTGTATACATAAATAAAAAAGGAGGCAGAAAATGAAAAAGAAAAATATCTCAAAGAACTTAAAAAAAACTGGCTGAAAAAATATCGTAAAAAATATTCAGACGGAAGATGGAGTGGCATATCTGGAAGAAGATGTAAGCGGCGGAATCCAGAAAGCGAACAAAGAGGTGGAGAAAAAGAAAAAAGAAAAAAAAGAAGCCCGGCAGCGAA
>ERZ1106951.3109-NODE-3109-length-12262-cov-11.314901_pt1 | contig 12262 bp, 7 predicted proteins | sample MGYA00403676_ERZ1106951 | MGnify/ENA primary metagenome ERZ1106951 (study PRJEB35170, sample SAMEA104062398) | human gut metagenome | biome: human gut; feature: human-associated habitat; material: faeces | place: Denmark | collected 2012-04-23 ...
TTTATCATACTGAAGAATCTGTTAAAAGTATCATGACTGGGGATGAACTCCAGGCCGGGTATGCGACTCTTGAAAAAAGCAATTTTCGAATTGCCAAATTCCTCAATTTCATTCCAGGACTGGACCTCACAGATTACAGCAGCAATGAATATATAGATACTAGTTTCCATTTTATGGACTTTCTTGCGGTTCATACTAGGATCTTCTATTTGTTTACAAAGGTCAATTATACCAATTTCCATGTTAGTTTATGTTTTAATATATTTTATAAAGATAAGAAAAAACAATCGACACAAACAGACAATAACACATTAATAATCAACAATATAACAAATAAACAACAAGGAATAGTATAGTAAAAAATATAATATATTTACTCTGGAACGCTTAGTTGAATTTATAGTTTCACCAAGGTGAAGCAAGCGTATCACTTGGGTGACTACGCCTCTCCACTTAGATGCCAATGTATTGTCACCTAGGTGAAACCACAAAAGAAGACAGACAAAAGATAAGCATCCGGGATTGTGCGTGTTTTTTCCAGTCATAACAAAGTCAAAAGCCTAACGTACTTCGTTTGGCTTTTGATTTTATAACAGCTTGAAGAGAAATACACAAGAGGCCGAATGCTTACAATTCTTCCATAAACTTGACCAACGAGTGAACAATGCTTCAATCCATATACACCCACGCAGGGTGTGACTATGGTTGTCTATACACGTATTCACCTCGTCATTGTTTCAATCCACACACCCACGCAGGGTGTGACAACGTCCATAATGTATCCGGCGCAAGCTTCCCAGTTTCAATCCACACACCCACGCAGGGTGTGACTATTGCAAAGACAACAAATGTAAGATTATAAGTGTTTCAATCCACACACCCACGCAGGGTGTGACTTTTTCCGTAATAACAGTACCTTTGTCCATTACGGTTTCAATCCACACACCCACGCAGGGTGTGACGTTTGGAAAAATCAAAAGTAAATAACTATGATTGTTTCAATCCACACACCCACGCAGGGTGTGACCCAAAATGCCGAACATTCATGAAACCTATTATAAAGTTTCAATCCACACACCCACGCAGGGTGTGACCCAAAATGCCGAACATTCATGAAACCTATTATAAAGTTTCAATCCACACACCCACGCAGGGTGTGACTCCTTTCATCTTCGCTCAAGTCAGCGACCAAGAATGTTTCAATCCACACACCCACGCAGGGTGTGACACACCTCCGGCTTCCGCAAAGGCTGATTCCAATGTTTCAATCCACACACCCACGCAGGGTGTGACATAGAGGATGGCACGAACAGATTCCTATGCTTTGTTTCAATCCACACACCCACGCAGGGTGTGACCGGATGGAAATATTGGAGAATGTGCTGTCGATTGTTTCAATCCACACACCCACGCAGGGTGTGACGGTATGGACGCAACCTTATACGTATCGGACGTTTTGTTTCAATCCACACACCCACGCAGGGTGTGACGGAAGGTTCGTCAAAGGTCATAATTATGGATTCAAGTTTCAATCCACACACCCACGCAGGGTGTGACCATGGCCGAGCTGGAGGAGGAGTTCTACCAGGCATGGTTTCAATCCACACACCCACGCAGGGTGTGACAATTTCCGCACAGGCATTTAACAAGGCTGCTATCGTTTCAATCCACACACCCACGCAGGGTGTGACTGGCAGGGCTATACGACTTCACCCAAATAAAACGGTTTCAATCCACACACCCACGCAGGGTGTGACGAATGGAATTTTTGCTTTCATGGGGAGAAGAGATGTTTCAATCCACACACCCACGCAGGGTGTGACATTCTATTAGCCGGTTCTTCCTCTATTTCTTTCGGGTTTCAATCCACACACCCACGCAGGGTGTGACTTTAATAATACCCCCGGGAGTGGCCCGTTTGACCGTTTCAATCCACACACCCACGCAGGGTGTGACAAAGTACCTGTCAGCATACCGCAGAAGAAAGTAGTTTCAATCCACACACCCACGCAGGGTGTGACTGTGTGCTTGATTTTGCTTTCCAACGGATAGGAGGGTTTCAATCCACACACCCACGCAGGGTGTGACCTCTTTTCGAGTTGATTTTCAGCCTTTTTCCCTCGTTTCAATCCACACACCCACGCAGGGTGTGACTCTATATCTAATAACATATTATAAATCAGCAAATTTAATCCACTGTTATGCGAATCATCATTATTATTCAACTTCATAACAAAGAAATACCCTACAAATAATTTAATCTACTGATTATTAACACATGCGAAGATACTACTTTTTTTGTAACACACCACATTCGCATTATATTATAAGAGCCTCCTCAAGTTTATACGCCGTTTCAACACCTATTACTTCCACCCTCTTATTCTCATTTTTACTAAGAATATAAAAACGAACACTATCAAGAGACATATCAATAATATCCCTAACTCTCCCTTTTAGAAGAGAATATTGCGCTTCCGTCACTACACACTCAAAGACTGAGTTCTGCACCCTCTGTCCATAATCCAGACAAGCCTTGGCCACACATCGTAAACGGCGAGCCCCCTCTTTGCTTGTAGTATCCACATCGTAAGTCACAAGAATGTACATAATTAAAAATCATTTTATAAGAAATACCGGATAATCGTCAATATCCTGCCTGATATATCTTGCCATTAACATAGCCTGCACATAAGGCAGAAGCCCTATTTCAACTTTTTCATTAAGATAAGGATGAATTATCACTTCCCTTTTCCTTGCCTGCCATGCAGTAATAAAAGTCTTTTTCCCTTTATCTGTCATAACAACCCCATTATCACCTTGGAACAAGAAGTCTTTTACTGAAATCTGTCTTTTATTAATCAACGACAAAATAAAACGGTCGCCAAGGTAAGCACGTAACTCTTCCATCATATCTAAGGCCAACGATGTGCGCCCCGGACGGAGTGTATGGAGAAACCCGACGTATGGATCAAGGCCAACAGTTTCGAGAGCGGCCGCAACATCATTGGCTATCAACGTATATGCAAAAGACAACATGGCATTCACCGCATCCTTGGGAGGACGACGATTGCGACCATGAAATGGGAAATCAGTCTTCTGATTAAGTATCAAGATTGGCAATACCTCAAAATAGGCATTCGAAGCCATTCCCTCATAACCAATTAATTCCGTCTTATCTTGAGCCTTCAAAGCATCACGCTTGGCACGTTCCAATACTTGCACCGCCCTATTAATGTCTTCATTCTCACCATAATCACGAATATATCTCCTCAATATATTGCGATAGTTTTGAATCTTACCACCAATCATCAACCTAACCACATGCAACGACCAAGATGCATCGTCCGACAATTGGTACTGCTTTTTGCGTAACAGAACATTCCCTTTCGTAGCACCTTGAACCCTGCTGATAAATCTGCCTTGTGGAGAAAGAAATGTGAGTGATATACCATTGTCACTACACAATTTCATCACACCGGGACTTGCGCCCATATATCCGAACGTAACGATGCCCTCTATATTTATGACAGGAATACGAAACACCTCCTCCTGCTGAACAGATATAACGACATTCAGCCCATCCTTACTAAGATACGCTTCCGGTGTCGTCACATACAAAGTATTCAATAGTTTTCTCATAGATACAGATTTTTAGTAAGGTAATTATCTACCGAAGTACAATTATTTACCATTTCCGGCATGCAGATATCTTTCAGCGAGCACTTGTCACAATGTTTCCCATATTCAGCCTTCGGGATAACCGCTTTACTAAATATATCGTGCATATCCCGGGCACATTGTCTGACTATATTTCGCAGCTCCTCCGTTATATCCACATTAACCCGATGGCGAAGCTCCCCATAAAAGAAAGAGCCGTATGGTATATGGATAGCATACATTTCTTCTATGCACATGATTTGTGCTGCCAACTGCACTTCATCCACCTCGTTTCTTTTCGGTTTGCCATGCTTATACTCCACAGCAACCGGTTGCCATCGCCCCGGATAGTTGGGATGCAAAATCGTATTTTCAAAAGATGAGGAAGGAAGTAACTCTATGGCATCAGAGATTCCATAGAGTCCAAGTTCACGCGAAGCGATATTCACCGCACGCAATGTTATCTGGTCACCACACTTTTGTCTATAAAACGGATCATCTACATGCTTGTGCAGAATCTGTCCTTCGATGGTGAGACGATTATCATCCCATTGCTGCTCAATGTGTATCAAAGCCCATTGCCGGGGACAGAACCTAAAGTGCTGAATCCCCGACAACATGAGCATATCGTCTTCATTGTACATACGATGGAATTATATCAGTTCCTCAATAGTTACATTTGATGGAGCATTCTCCTTATCTATAGTAACTGAATAGTCGATGAATGAGCGTGGTGCTCCATCGCAGACTTTCTCCACTTTTACCAATTCAAACAACTTGTTGGCGGGAGCATTACCCAATATGGAGTCATGCTTGAAGACTATCAGTTTTTGAGCACTCATCAATCCACGTGCCGCCGAACGATCCACATCGAACATGTTCTTTAAAGCTTCCCAAAATAGTTCAAGGTCTTCTTCAGAAAATCCTGTCTGTTGTGCCAAGTTAGCGGAGATGAAGCCGTGACAGACATAGAGGCCATAAGGAATGGTCGCTTTACGTCCCTGTATTCCCACTTGTGATTCATAGGTCTTTTCTTCATCACGAGCTACACATACGGTTAATGCATGCTCTGCTGAAACAATCATATCTTGCGAACGGGCAAAAGTCATTTGAATCGGCCCCCTCACTTGTCCTGCGTTAGGTCCGGTTGAGAGTACTGCTCCAAAAGTCCTAACGTCAAAGAAGCGTCTGCACATAGCAATTTTACCAGCTGAACTCTTATCGGCAGGAGCTTTTTCTTTGATTTTTAGTTCTATTCCTAAATCTTCTTTGTACATTTTGCGGATTTCTTCATTAATAAAGACCTCTTCTCCAGAAATTTCTTTGGATTTGACAAGAATATCGTTACCTGCTTTTCCTGCTTGGGCTATTTGTACATAATTACGTACCTTGCGTTTCAAACAAACATCTGTAACAAGGCCTATACCAGTTTCAGCATCTATCCGAGGAAGATTACCTGCATCCGGGTCACCATTTGGATTACCATCTTGTACATCAAAAATGTAAACGAAATCAATTCTATTCTTTAATTCTGACATAATTGTATATTTTTAAAAATTATTCTTCAGTTTCTTGATTCTCTCTGTGAGCTTTCTGATGATAATAGCCGAGGAAGAATCGTCCTTGATCTTCCAAACTCAATGTATTAGGAAAATTTTGAATTAAAACTATTATCTCTTTCTTTTGATTATCAAAGAAATTAGCAAGGCCTTTCTTCTCTTTAGCCAATTTAGCATAATGACTGTTTGATAATTTGAGAACTGTTGAAAATACTGTAGATGGCGTAGATGAAGCCGCGTTCATGTAACTTGAACGAATGGAATCTTGTTTATTTGCTGCATATTGTAGGTTTTCCAACACGGCAAACAGCCTTCCACAAAGATACCCTTGATTTTGATTTTCTTTGTCTAACATAATATCTAATTTTTTATGGTTGTTATTTTCGTTTAGTCTGTTGAGATATGCCTTGATGATAGCAGCACGCACTATATTGACGGATTGTTCTGCACGTATGCGACGAATACATGCTTGAAAGAGAGAAGCCGGATACGGCAACCCTTGAAATATGCTTCTCACCACAGCATCAGGAAGGTTGGGAGTCGCATCACTTGACTTTCCTCCAAGAGTAACATTTCCAAGAATGGAATGCATTCCCACGTACGGCTTCTTATCTTTGCGAGTGTCAACCATCTCCATATCCGTAAAATGTTTACTTATCAAACCTGCAAATTCACGCAAAGGCATCTCATTCCAATATACTACCGCAATTCTTGCCGAATTAGGAGCCAAACCCAAAATGAAGAATTTGTCATCATCGTTTGCCGATAATTTTCCGTTATAGATAGACTGGAAAGTATCATATACTAACTTTATGCGCCTGTTTGAGTCGTCATTTTCTTCTTCAATCCGCCCCAACAAAGAAAATAGACTATTTTCGGACTCTTTTGAAGCCTCGCTATTGGAGGAAGCCCAGAAAAGATAAGTACGTGAGCCCACCATAAACTTATTGTGAGAATCCGAACGCAGCAAATGATTCAATGCGGTTGTATATGCAAATTCAGCTTCTTCTGATATTGGAGCATTGTATCCTTTAGATTTCCCATACGAATCATACCCGGAATTAACTTGAAATGCAACTAGTTTAGCTGTTTCTTGGCTTCCAAGTATCTTTGTAGCAGTTGTAATCTCTACAACTTTTGAATATCTCCCTGTTATCAAACAAAGATTTCCTGCCACGCCATGATTCTCGTCAAACAAATTTATCAATTCCCTTTTCGAAGCCACTATTTTCGTATCCCCTTCTATAAGGAAAGAAAAGGTAGAATATTTCTTATTAAGATTTTTGGCTATATCATCCCATAAAGAATCTTTCTGCATAGCCCCAACTATAAAAGAATGGTCTTGCTGATAAAATGCATAAACAGCTTTTATGTCCTCATTATCCGGAAAAGCATCATATATATCTTTTACTTTCGCCTTAAATACTTCAAAGTACTTACGTATCTTTTCCATATCCCCCTTATCGGAATAACCAAATACATATTTACAATTGTCATACAAATAGTTTGCAACAGGGGCACTTGACCGGCTAACACTTTTCTTAACAAGAAACCGCTGTGCCGACTTCTTATCTATGCGCCTGTCTTCAAAGCGCAGAAATTTTCCACATCTATCAATAACAATAATAAATCCAATCTCTTTGTATTCTAAACCAAAAGGGGCCACATCATCTCCACTTCGATGATAGTAATCATATAATGCTTTCAGTATCATCTCAACACCTCCTCACTATCTTTATCCGGTACAACAATCACTCCCTTTTTCATTTGGGCTCTATAAAACATAGCATTCGGTTTTTGTGGATTTTCCTCAAAGTCCATATCATAAAGCATAATGCCGAAATCCCTGTCTTCGGCTAAGGGATAATCAAGATTATCAGTACTTTCAATATACTTCCAGTTTGCAGAAAACTCACGACATCCGAGATAGGGCTGCGTAAAACATTGCCCTTGTGATGCCCTGCGTTCGAACATCTGATAATACTTCATAGGATTCTCGTCGGCACTTGGCTGATGCTTGGCAAAAGCCTCTTTCGGACGGTCTTTTACCGGAATAAATACTAACTTAGCATAAATTCGGTAACGCACATCCAACAGAAGCAACGTGTTCTTCTGCTGACGTTTATCTTCAATAATGATAGGTGATTTACTGGCAACTGCCCCCACCTCATTCCGTCTAATGGTAGCCCATTTAATAGGTCTGAGTACCTCAATCTTTGTTACCTGCCAACGCATGGCATAGCGTTTAAACAGTATCGCTTCAAAGATGGCGCGTGCCGCCGATGGCGTTATGACATCGTAACTCACACGCTCTACTTTCAATTCCGGACGAGTGAAACAAGCCCAATCGCCCCACACCTCCAGACAATATTCTTTATCTGTATATTCCATATCATTCATCGTTTTCCTTGTTTTCCAATAAATCTTCCGGCTTCTGACCTTCAAAAAACCTTTTTGCCGACAAGGGAGTTACCACTTCACGACCGGTTTTTTGCTCCAACTGTTCGCGTGCCACACGAGCCACATCACCACCGTCAGCCGCACACTGCATATTTTCACCCAATGTCTGAGGATTTTTAGCTTTAGTAATACTTGTCGTAGAGAGTTCGGCCAGCATATTAAGAACCAATTCTTCATTGGTCATATTGTCCCGGAGATTTTCTTTCTTCAAGCCCTTGAACTGTTTGTACTCCTTTGCCGACTTTCCGGTCCATTGCTGATAGATAATGTCTGTAAGAGTAGCATATTGAACACCTTCCTCTACATTATGTAGTTTCCATTGATCTGTAAGATCTTTACGGATTTCAATGCTCTTCAAGCGTTGGTTTATCCAGTTGTCAGAGTAACCAAGTCGCTTGTAGTCCATCATAGCTTGCTCAATACTCAACTCAGGGTCTTGCATCTGATCAAGACGTTCGGATGCTACATGTGCCATCCATTGCTTGAACGGTTCTGCCTTGGGAGATGGGATAGACTGAATGATACGTAGTAGTTGTTCTGTATCAGCCACATCTGTAAGTCGCATCTTACCGTCTGTGGCTTTCATTTTCAAACCGTGACAATTTGTCACGGTTTCATTTCCCTCTTCTTTAAGTCTTTGCTTTAACTTACGCCAATAAGCAGTTGCATCAACACTGTCTGTTAAAACTGACACCACATCAACTATCGAAAAATACCATTTTTCCTTTTCATCATCCCACACGGTGCGGACTTTACGTTCTTCAAACAATTTCAATGTTTCTTTCTTTGTCATATCCGTTTCTTTATATCATTAATACTTCCTCCAGCCAATGGTTATCAAGGCTGAGACCTGTGGCTTTATTATACTGAGACCTGTCTGCCAATACATATATTCCTTCCAATATTTCTTCGACAAGCCCATAGCCTTTCAGTTGCTTAAAATCATAGGAACGGATGCCTACAGTAAATTTCGCCAATTGCTTCACCAACGAGTAGGTACACCCCGATTCTTTCAACTGCTCTATAAGTTCCATGCTGTTTTCCCAATTTATGATAACATTTATACTCGTATCATCAATCAGGTGAAATTCTTTTGATGCAGTTTCAAAACATAACTCAGTAGGTTTGTAGAGCCAGTGCTTTATATCCTTTTCATCAAATGTTTGTTTTCTGCTATACAATTGACAAAAATAGGCTTTCATGGTAGAAGGAGCAAACCAATCACTATCTTCCGGCAAATTCAACCGAGCATTGTTGGAGTCAGCCATTGAACCGAAGAGCTTTCGCTTCTCTGCCGCCAGACTGAACACAAATGTATGTCCCATGGCACTTCGTCCTTCCCGATTGCACCGTCCCGCTGCTTGCAATACAGAATCGAGTCCTGCTTCTTGACGGAACACAACCGGAAAGTCTATATCCACACCGGCCTCCACAAGCTGGGTTGCAATGACCCTGACAATCGGCTGCGACTCATCCTTCAATAAAGTTTTTATTTTACCAATAGTTTCGTGTAAGTGGGCAGGGCACATCATTCTAGACAAATGCAATTTCACTCCGTCATTGGGCAAACGGTCATACAGCTCTTTGGCATCTTTACGAGTGTTCACTATGCACAACACCTTATTATATTCAGACACCTTTGCAGCTATCTCATCGTATGTTTTTCCTGTATCATCGATTGACAACTTCACACGGCGAAGCTGGTCATGCAAAGCAAATTCTTCCGGAATAATTTCCTTGATATGTTCTATTCCCTTAAAATCAGCTTTAGGATTTGTTCCTTCTATCAGACCACTCAGTACCGGCTGGCTTGCCGTGGTAAACAATACCGAAACCCCGAACATTTCCTGATACGCTTTCAGCGCATCGACTATCGGCCGCAAGAAGCCGGTTGGCAACATCTGAACCTCATCCAAAACAAGAATTGAATTTGCCATGTTGTGCAGTTTGCGGCAATCAGATGTTTTATTGCTAAACATAGATTCAAAAAGCTGTACATTGGTAGTGACAATAATGGGATAGTCCCAATTCTCTGTAGCCAATTTTGCTTTTTCCCTATTTTTCTCGTCCTTAATATCATCGGGGTCGAAATTACTATGATGCTCCAATACATTTTCTTCACCAAAGATTTCCTTCAAAAGCCCTGCCGTTTGCACAATGATACTGGTATATGGGATGGCGATGATGATACGATTCATTGAATGGCTTACAGCATGCTTCATGGCCCATAACAAAGAAGAAAGTGTTTTACCGCCTCCCGTCGGAACTGTAAGACTATAAAATCCTTTTTCGCTTGAAGAAGTTCTACTGCATTGTTCTTTCACTTGCTGGCGGATGCGGTTCACTTTCGTATCGGCTGCATTCGATTGCAGTTTTTGCATATATGCCTCCAGCTGTGGAAGCAAATCGGCAAGCGTAGCCGAATTTCCCCGCTTCCGCCATGACTCTACATCCATAAACCGTTCTGTATCGAGCCGGTCGGCATCTACAAGACAGGAAAAAAGCATACGGGAAAGGTGATGAAAGTGTTTCCATTCAACCTTTGATTTAGAAAAAGGTGAATCAATAAATTCTTGGAATAATAAAGGTTTGTTTATGCTAATGTCACCCTCGTTTATTTCTTTGGACAATAGCCTCTCTTTCAATATGTTTTCCACATCCCCGAAATCATGTAACCCTGTGTGATGAGAAATAATTTGGTTTACAAGAAGATGGGAAACATCCTTTCCCATAAGTTCTTTTGCCAATATTCCACCCACAAAAGCATGGGTATGATCATCATAGCGCTTCTTGTCACTCGTAGGCAAACCATTCATCTTGCGTATGTATTGCTGGAATGCCGCCCGTTCCTTTCCTTTGTCATGAAGTAGGCCGAGCGCACGCCCCCAAGAAGGAAGTCCGAACTGCCCGGCGAAGGATGCCGCCATATCAGCAACCCCCTTTTGATGTTCATCATTGGTTTGTATCATCCATTGACCATTATCCCTATTTTGATACAAATGGGATATCAACTGATTTTCCTCTATCATCTGATTAAATTTATAAGGCTAGCATTCCACAAATATAGTGAATAATATCAGACTCTCGCAAAAGAAAATCATATTTCAAGTCAGCTCCATCAGTTTTCATCCTTAAAACAAGAAATACAACCAACAACGACAAGAACAGGCATTCCGCTTTGTCGCCTCTACGCGGAAAAAAGAGAACAAACCATTTCGGGGGGATACAAAAATTTCCGTCACTACATCTCTTTTAGAATCAGTAAGATGTAGTGACGGAAGAAAAAACAATCTGATTATCCACATAGGTAATCCAGCATTTATATTTCAAAACAAATAACGTATAAAGCAAACGTTATCGGGCATTCCCATGTGATGCAATCATCCATCAATGATGCTTTTATGATATGATTGCAGATAATTAGTAAACATCAAGCTTTCACCACCGCCAGCAACTCATCCGGTGTAACCAGTGACTGCTCGCCTGTAGTCATATTCTTCAAAGTCAGTTTCCCTTCGTTCATTTCATTTTCACCAACAATGGCGACAAAAGGAATCTGCTTGTCATTGGCATATCCCATCTGCTTCTTCATTTTAGAAGCATCCGGATAAATTTCAGCGCGCACCCCTGCTTCACGGACTTTTGCCAGGATAGGCAGACAATAAGCAGCCTCTTTATCGCCGAAGTTTACAAACAACAGCTCGGTTCCGTTCACCGCTTCTTTCGGATACAAATCCAACTGATTCAACACATCAAAAATACGGTCGGCTCCGAAAGAGATACCTACACCAGACATACCATCCATACCAAAGACACCGGTCAGATTATCATAACGGCCACCACCACTGATGCTGCCAATCTGCACATCCAAGGCTTTCACTTCAAAAATTGCTCCTGTATAATAATTCAAGCCGCGAGCCAAAGTCAAATCCAATTCCACTTCACTCTTCACACCCAGTGCAGACACGGTTTTTAATATGAATTCACTTTCTTCCACTCCCTTCAATCCCGCTTCACTGGTAGCAAGGACAGTCTTCAAAGTTTCCAATTTCTCTTCATTGCTTCCACTCAATAAAATAATCGGCTGCAATTTATCAATAGCCTCTTGAGGAATCCCTTTAGAAGCCAATTCCGCATTTACATTTTCCAATCCGATTTTATCCAGTTTGTCAATGGCTACGGTGATATCTACAATTTTATCAGCCTCCCCGATAATCTCGGCAATACCGGTCAATATCTTACGGTTATTGATTTTAATTGAAACACGTACTCCGAATTTACCAAATACACGGTCTATCATCTGTACCAGCTCCACTTCATTCAATAAAGAATTGCTGCCTACCACATCGGCGTCACATTGGTAAAACTCACGGTAACGCCCTTTTTGGGGACGATCCGCACGCCAAACCGGTTGGATTTGATAACGTTTGAAAGGAAAACTTATTTCATCACGATGCATCACCACATAGCGGGCAAAAGGTACGGTGAGATCGTAGCGCAATCCTTTTTCACAGAACTTGCTCGCCAGCTTTACCGCATTGCGGCTCAGCAATTCCTCATCGGTAATGCCGTTGAAATAATCA
>ERZ1106951.3112-NODE-3112-length-12249-cov-20.124487_pt1 | contig 12249 bp, 5 predicted proteins | sample MGYA00403676_ERZ1106951 | MGnify/ENA primary metagenome ERZ1106951 (study PRJEB35170, sample SAMEA104062398) | human gut metagenome | biome: human gut; feature: human-associated habitat; material: faeces | place: Denmark | collected 2012-04-23 ...
CATTCTTGATCAAACGCACTCTTTGTAAAAGCGCTTCTGGATTCTTTTCTATGATCACTGCTCGTTCCATATTCTCGCTGCGTTCGTTCCACGAATCATTTTGTGTTTCTTTTTTGATGGTATTAGACACTTCCGGCTGTTTTTTATATGCAATACAGATTCCAAATAATTCATAAAAAGCCACACATAAAAAAATTGACAGTATAACAAAAACAATTTTACATATCTTACGTTTTCCCATCGCACATCACCTGACTTTTTTTCATCTTATGTCTATACAATACAAAGTCAACCTCAATTTTACCTCAACAGAATTAATTTTATCCATGTAAATTTCCTGTACCGGCAATCAGACATAACAAAAACGACCTCTCAAAATCAACTATTTTTTGAAAGGTCGTTTCACTAAATTCTCCCATCATTCTTATCAGATCATTTTTAATTTCCACACCGGCTTTTACTCTCTCTTCCAGAACATCTTGAATCTTATGCCAAGCTTCAGCATCTTCTATCGCATGATATTCCATGAAGATAAACTTTTGTGCTTACATCCGTTTTTTTATCCATAAGGCTTCCAACGATTCCTCGGCACTCATATCCGGTTCTGGTAATGGCTCCAGTTCATCCAGTCTTTTCAATAATCTTATCACTTCCTCTGCGTCAAACTGATCATCCTCAGCCTCCATTGTGTAATAATCAAGTCTGTCTTTCAGCAATCTGATTTCCTTACTCTTACTCATGCTTAAAATCTCCCTTCACTGTATACGTGACAGTTTTCGACAAAATCTTACAAATTTTTTGAAATTATTTTCTATCATTTTTGACGCAAATAAGCGGCATACGTCTCTTTATCAAGACATACACCGCTTGTCATGTTTATACTGTTACACCCTTTGCCAGTACGCTCCCACGTTCCCACTTTTATTCAATTACTATGTCAGATACTTATTCTTCATCAGAACCACTCTTTTTTCTTACATAGAATACGGCTCCAAAAACAATCAGTATAATACAGATACCTATAATAATGATTATCGTATTATTCCATGCATATTTTGAAGTGCTGTCATCTGTCTTAGGTGCAGGAATGGTTTCATCAGATTTGTTGTCTGCCTGACCGTTATCACTCATAATCTTGGCATCAACAACAATCGTGTAATCTGATGCACGGGTAAATACAAGTTCCACATTTCCATCCGGATCAATCTGTCCGGCGCTGATAAATTCCAGTTCTCCGGTCTGTTCATTGTAGTAGAACAGGTTCGCATACAGTCCTGCATTCTTTGATTCCATGTTGACGGTCAGTGTTGCTGTAAATCCAAACTCTCCGTCATAAGCAAGAGTCAGATTCAAGGAAGAATGTTCCCCGGTCACGTTATTGATCACATCCACAGGAATGGATTTTCCGGCGTCGGCTCCGACTGTCACATCAAAATCAATATCTCCAGCTGCATCAGTAATATCCTTTCCATAAATCTTCCAGGAAAGACCATTTCCCATATCCAGAACAAGTGTTGTATCTTTGCCCTTGATACTGTCAATTACATCTTTCGGTACTACCGTCGTTCCATTCATGACAACTGTTACTGTATCGCCTGACTTAGCTTCTTCAAGCTGTGGCTTGATAACATCCCAGCCTTCCTTGCCGCTGTCGTCCTTGATGTATGGCTTAATTGAATCTCCTTTTTCCTTGCCATTATCCGTATCAGGCTGTGGCTTCTGATTCTGATTACCATTGTCTGTGCCAGACTGCGGTTTCTGGTTTTGGCTGCCATTATCCTTGTTGCTGTCATCGGACTTAATCTTAGCAATCGGCTGTGTGTAACTGTGTCCGCACTTGGAGCAGGTGTAGGTCATGATGCCTTCCTCGGTTGTCGTTGCAGCCTTCGTCACTTTTGATACATAGCTGTGTCCTGTTGCCGGAATATTCTCCGTGTAGCTGTTTCCACAAGAACAGGTATACGTCCTTACCCCTGCCTCTGTACAGGTTGCTTCCTTCGTAATGCTTCCCGTATAGTTGTGAGTGTGCTTTTCCTCCGGCAGCTTCGCAATGCTCTCTGTGTAGCTGCTGTTGCATCTGGTGCAGGTGTAGGTTCTGATGCCTTCCTCGGTTGTCGTTGGCTGCTTTGTCACGGTTGCTTTATAATCATGTCCCAATGCTGCCAGCTCTTTTCCGGTACTCAGAAGTTTATCACAGTCCGTACAATAGGTATCTCCTGCGTATCCGGTCTGCGTACAGGTTGCTTCCCGCTGATTCCGTATTTCAGTATGTGTGTGATCACATTTGCTTCTTGTAATCGTAATGCTTACACTTTCTGTCTCGTAGTTGCCCTTGTCAGTTCCTGTATAAATTGCATTCGCTGTCACTGCCACACCATCTGCAAGCGCCGTGTCCTTATCAGCCTCCTGCCAGTTCCATCCATCCGGAAGCATAATATCGCCAACCTTCTTTGTACTGTGTGCCGGAGCCATTGTAGCTTGCGGCATGTTCGGTGCCTGAGCTGCCTTATTTACAGTGATTGTAAGCTTCGTATCAACAGCATTATAATTATCCTTATCTGATGGTGTAAATGTTACATCATACTCTGTCTTTTGGCTGTCTGCTGCTGTAGGCTTGCTACTGCTGTTCTTCCATGCAAATGTTCCTGTGATTTCAGTTCCATCTGCTGTCTGATAAGTTGCTTTTCCTCCGGTCAGGGTACTGTCTGAAAGTTTCTGTCCGTAGGTAAGTGCGCCTGCTGTCGGCTTCTCTGCAATTACCGGTGTTGCCTTAGTTACTTTAACAGTTATTGTTCTGGTTACTGTATTGTAGTTGTCAGCGTCATCAGGTGTGAATACTGCCTGATAGCCTTTGTTGTTTACAGTCGGAATGATATTCGTTCCTGTAAAGCTCCATGTTCCGGCAAGTGAATTGCCATCTGCCCCGGTCACACTGCCGCCTGTCATATCTGAATCAGCTAGTGCAACAGCAGGATTGTATACACGCTCTGCTACAGTTGGAACTGTTACTACTGCCGGTGTTGCCTTGGCTACTGTAATAGCCGCTGTTCCGGTAAGGTCCTCGTAATATTTGCTGTCATCAGGCTTGAATACCCAGCCCGCCTGTGTCGTTCCTGCAGTCGGTATGCAATCCGGATCAGCCCATTTGAGTGTTCCTTTTACTTCGGTGTCTGTATCTGCTTCCACAAAGGTAACACTGCTAAAGCTAAGCTTAGAAAGCTTGTCTCCATATGTAAGTGCATTGCTTCCATTTACAGATACCGTATTTCCGCTCTTTAATGTAACAAGCTTCTTATCCGTAATCTTGATTGTCATAGTATATACAGCATCTTCGTAATTTAGCATAGAAGCTGTCACTGTGATTGTAGCTGTAGCTCCAACCTGAGATTCATCTGCCTCTTTCACTTTATAGGTCAGTTTTCCGTCTTGATCTACTGCTACATCACTCAAAAGCTGCTCGTTATACGTATTTGTTAATGCGTATGCTGTAGTTCCCCTATCTGTCGGGAGCTTTCCTGCAATATCCACACCGATTGTCTTGCCGTCTGAACCGGCTGAATATGCATAACTCCTTTCCTCACCAGCTATGGTCGGCTCAGCTGCTTTGTTAATCGTAAATACGACCGGATCACTTGCAAGTCCTGCATAGTTCCCTGTCTCTGCAATATAAGCCTTTACGGCATAGATTCCTGCATTTACAGGTATGGCATCTGTATATGCAGATTCGTCTGAAGGTGCCGTATATGCAGTACCATCTGAAGCTGCTGTTGCATACTTATAAGTTACTGTGCCGAATTTTGCTGTTGCATTTGGTATTGGTGTCTTATCCTTCGCATAAGTATAATCAGAACAGCTAAGTTCTGTAGTAAAACTATTTGCTGCCTGTTTTACTGTCAGAATGCCACTCTTGCCATCTGAACCGCTTCCGGTAAAGGATACTTCATAATTGGCACTATCTGATGAGCCTGTAATTGCATAGGTTCCAACATCTGAATTGCCTTTCGCAGTAGTTGATAAGCTGATGCCAAGTGCTTCTTCGGTATCACCTGCTACCAAAACATTGTCTAAGTAGGCATCACCTGAGGCAAGACTCCATGTAAGTACAGGGTTTGTCTCTCCATAGAATTTTTCTTTATCAGCAATCACTACGGTAATCTGCTTCTTGGAAACTACCGGTGTCACTTCACAAGTTACAGAATCATAAGTATCTGCATCACTTCCTGTAGGTGTAAAGACAAGCGTGTATTTCTCACTTGTACCGACTGTCGGAAGCTTATCTGCATCCTCAGATGCCAGAGTCCATGTACCCTCAATCTTCGTGTCACTGTTTAGTCCTGCTGTCACAACTGCCTTTGTCATATCTGCCTTTTCAAACATGGCAGATACCGTATTACCATAAGTACCGGAAAGAACTGGTGCAGTCTTTACATACGGAGTCGGCTTTGCAGTGGTAAATTCAATAGCAGGCTCCGTTAATGCCGTTATATTGCCTGCCTTGTCAATGGCTGCTATCCAGACTGCAGTTTTCTTACTTGGATACAATGGAAAATAAACGTCCGGCTTTCCAAAATTACCTATTTCAATTTTATTATCACCTTTTGTTCCTGTCGTTTTGAAGATTGAAGGTGTCCAACTCGCAACAAAGTTTTGGTTAGCATTACTATACTTAAGTCCCTCCGTACGAACTTCCCATTGTCCACAATAAAGATTTTCGTCCGGTTTAAAAATCCACCCATTGCGGGGCGCCCATTTTCCATCGTTTTCGACAGCGAACTGTGGGTACTTTGGCTCACCTTTCATATAACTTTCAATATCTCTTTTGCAGTCGTCGTAGGTGTAGTCAGTAACCCCGTCAAATACTCCTTCGGATACAAAGAACCACATCAGCGTTGCATCCTCGCTTAAATTAACCTTGAGTATCGCCTCTGTATCCTTCAGGGTACCGTCTTCTTTTTTCGGGTCAGCTATTTTTACTACAGGAGCCTGTGCATCCACCACAATGCCATCGGTACAGATATAATCACTCTGATTTCCCGCACCATCCACTGCATAGGCATAGACCACGTAATTTCCTTCGCTGCTCAGGCTGCCCGAAATGGTTGCGCCGTCTGATGATGGAAGAATAGTGCCTGTTCCTGCGGCTACTTCCGAAAACTTACCGCCTGCTGCCAGCGCATCCAGTTCATCCTTTGTCTTTACTGATGCCAACGCCGTATCTGAAACCTTCTCAACATAATAGCAATACCTGGAAATGCCGCTGACCTCAGCCACATCGGCTTTCTTATCATTTGCCTGTATCTTAATATCCAGTGTTGCATCATTATAAAGATAGCCAAAGCTGATGGTGTTCAAAAGCGACCGGAACCAGTTTTCCTTAATCTGGATACCATAGCCATCCGCCACGCCATCCTTATCCGCCCAGGTCGGCGCACTCTTATCAATGCAGATGGTTACCACCACCGGCTCGGAAAGACAGCCCTTTGCCGTATCCTTTCCATAGAGCGTTACCGTATTTTTACCCTCCTGCGTGAAGGTATAGCCCGGATTTTCGCCTGCAACCGCCGCCTCAAGACCTTCATAAATCTCCACGCTGCCGTTTAGCCAGGAATCTGAAGCAGCAGCTTTACTGTTTCTGTATAAAATCTGAGCTGCGTCATTTTGGTCATCAATCGCAAAGCTTACAGGCACATCCGCCCTGTACCATTTATCAGTGCCAGAAACTAACGTCTGCGCCAGCGTAAAGGCATACGGAATCTCAAAGCGTATCGCCGCATTTCCCGTATAATTGCCCTTGCCGGTAAGGTTAAGCTTTGCCGGCTTTGCATCTGTAGTGGGTCCGGTCGTGTCTTCCTCTGTTACCGTAAAGTCTGTGTCCTTTACCAGAACATAGCTGCCGCCATCCGCACCTGTAACGCCGCTGTCTGTCAGGATCTTTTTAAGGTCTGCAGCTTCCCAGTCAAGGTCATCAAAAGAATACGGCTTTCCGGTGTAGTAAGCACAGCCACTAAGCGAGGTAGAAGGAATTGATAACTTACTTAAATCTCTCGGCGTAATCTCCGCTGTCAGCGACATCTCAACAGACGGACAACTATTATTTTCCGCCATGACCATAATCGTAAAAGGATAGCTGCCTGCATTGGTAACCGTATAGGTATTTGCGTCCCCATACGCCTTTCCATCTGCTCCTTTGCAAGTTATTTGCAGCGGAAATGTATCCATATACTCACTGTCAAACCCATCCTTTGCAAGCGTCTTACCCGTGCAGGGCGCAATATAGCCGTCCGTTACCGGAATATGTGCATTCGCATCATACTTATCCGCTTTAAGTGTTACGTTTATCGCATCACTGTCAGTCAATGCCGTATGTGCCTTTCCATCATACTCTGTCGCAGCTGCCGTAGCGCCTGTTACCTGCATCTCACCCTGTCCGATTGCAAACTTAAATGCAACCGTACCATAGTAAGCGCCGCGTCCGGTAATTATCGCTGTAGGCGCATCAGTTGACTCTTTATTTTCATTACATTTAATGTTGTTTTTATAGATTACTGTATAGTTTGCGTTTGTAATGTCTGCATTGGCAGAGCCTGTGGAGTCCTGTGCCAGCTCTTTTCCAGATTTGTATTTTGGTCCGGTAAGCTTTACATCTCCGTTTGCAGTCATCAGTGTAATGCCCGTCATTACCTGCGGATAGCCATCGTAAATACGTCCCTCCAGACCCTCAATTATCAGTCTGCTTTTCTTATAGGCTTCCGCAAGGTCAGTCCTTTTGCAGTTGCTGCAATAGCCATAGTCATCCTTCGTATGTGCCTTAAGGGTTACCTTAGAAGACGGCATCGTGAAGGAAAGGTCTGTCGTATCTATCGTTACTGCTTTGCCGCCATAAGGCTCATAAGAGCAGACCTCGCCCGTGACCTTAATTTTCTGGCCTGTCGCACCTCCATTGCTGTACAGTCCGTAGGTTACACCATCCCTCTGTGTGACATTCGTGTCATTTTCTCCACCTGTAGGCAGAGCGATACCACTCAGCTCTATCGGAAACCATACCTTAAATGCGCCAGCTCCCTTCGTTATTTTGCTGGAAAAATCAGCAGAGTCATGATTACAGTAGATGCTGGCATCCAGATTACTTTCATCTCCCGTAAACGCATCAGGTATTTGTGCTCCCTTCTCTATAACTATCTCAGCCTTGCCAGAAGGAACCGTTACATTCTCTAGTCCAGCTACACCCTCGCCCAGCCGCAGTACAGCGGTATCACCAGGAAAGCTTATGTTTCCGACCACGTTTATATTTTCTATGGTAACATCCTGTCTCCCTGTCATAAACAGGTAGTTTCCCTTACCCGTCAAGGTATGTGGCTCATCACCCTCTGAACGCAGCGTTATCTCAGCCGGAAAATATACTTTATCGAGCATCTTGTTTATACTCTTACCTGCTATCGTATCCTTCAGCAGCAGGATTTCCAGCTTCTTCCATAACTTGTATTCTTCATTCTTTTGATGCTCTTTCGATTCTTCCAGATAGAACATTGCTGCATCCCATGTCAGGAAATACATCGTTTTTGTCTCACCGCTATTTTTTTCTATCTGAAACTTTACAACGGCCTGAGATGTATCCTCCGGCATGTCAGCGCGAAGCACTTTTACACTGCCCTGACTTCTATCCGTTCTGCTTATATCGGTCTTAATACCGGCTGAATAAAAAGCATAGCCTTCTTCCAGCGTATCCGCAATAGCATAACCCTGCGTTTTATCAAGCAGAGAATCATCATTTTTACCAAAATTGCTCAGAGCAATCTCTCCATACTCACCACCTGAAAGCATTACTTTTGCACGTTTTATCTGGCTAAACTCTCTGTGGTCTATATGCAGAGCCTTTATCTTTGCAGTATCTCCGGATACGCTAAGGGTGGCACCTCCACATACCAGAACCTCTTCTCCCTCATACGTACCTCCGGTAATTGTACAGGAAATATCAGTATTGTGCATCTCACTAGCTTTTCCAATATAAATACTGTTGCTGTAATAACCATCTTTTAGCTTTGCAGCCGCACCACCCAAAAACCTCAAGACACCCTTATAATTACCATTCTCTACCGTAAGCTTTGCTTTGTTCTGAATAGAAACTGGGGCGATCAGTGTTCCATTCTGTCCCGTGCCTGCGTCTTTAAAGACTGCCTCCACACCTTCGCCAGTGATATAAAGACCCTTTCCTGTAACGGTACAGCCATTGAGATCCATACAAAAGCTGACATTTTTTGTACCCCCATCTATTTTCCACTCGCTTCCTGTCTCAGAAATATTTTTCAGGATTTTCAACGTAATTTCAAGGTCTGCATCAGCAGCATCTACTGCATCTTTCATTGCAGCTATTGCTTTCGTAAGTGTTGCATAACGTTTTGTATTCCCACCTACCGTAACTTCCGCAACACCTTCTTCTACCGTAAAGACAGCCTTTTTGGAGGTCGCCGTATATTCACCGCAGGTCGCTACACAGTAGTATTGATAAGTGCCCGCCAAAAGTCCTGTAGGAATCCTGTAGGTCGCAGATGTTGCATCCTGCCCCGTTTGTTTTACTTTGGTTGTTGTCCCATTTATTGTTTTATCAGCATACCACTGGTAGGAGATACTGCCACTGCCAGATTCCGCTTTTACGGTTAGCTTCGGCGCCTCGGCAGCGGTATAGTTTTCCATCACAGTTTCCGCTCCGCTTGAAATCGTAGGATGCGTCGTGAAATAGAGCGGACTTTTAACAGCCGTTACCTTTCTCCCTTCTTCTGTCCACCTGGCTGTTAGGTCTGCATAGGTACCATCATCATACTTTAAGGTATAGCCGACCTTCAGAAGGTCCTGCAGGGTTTTCTTAGGATTATTAACCCAAATCGCATTGCCTGAGGCTTGGGCAGGGGTAAAGGTTCCCTCTGCAATCTGGCTGTTGTCGGGTAATCTAAGACGTCCATTAAAGGTTCCACCCTCAATGTTTACAGCTAACTTTTTATATTCGTTATCCATTATAATACGGTTGCCAGCATTCGCTGTTAAAGTAGCGCCTTTTTTAACTGTAATTTTAATGCTACTATTATCGTAAACACCGATGCAGCGAGAATCCTTGTTATTGTTTTCAATAACTGCGCCGCCGCCAATGATACAGTCGGAGCAGCTGCCCATAAACATAATAGCGCCATATTTAAGCTTAACGTTTCCGGTCACCTTCGTATTGGTAATTGTACAGGCGTTACTGTCACAAATAGTAATGACGCCTTCCTGACTACCATTACTTCCACTAATATTTGCTTCGTCAATGATACAGGTCGCACCTCCCCACATCGCAACTGTGGAACCGGTTCCAGCATTTTTGATTGTGACATGCTCAATTTTCAGCACGCTATCTACAGTTATCAGTCCATCTCCTTTGAATCTATTTTGCCCATATTGATAGTTGCCTGTAATTGTTCCCTCATTCGAGCCGGACGAGGTAATTGTTATATTTGCTCTTTTAAAATATAAACGCGCATTGTCAGCCAGTTTCAATGTATGGCCATTCAAATCCAGCTCTATCTCTTTTGCCAAACCGGTACCAATGGTAAGCGCACTTGTTATGGAGGCATCATCATTCAACAGTTTAATGGAAACTTTTTCCAGGTTTGCGTTTCCATGCCCGCCAATCCATGTTGCAAGGTCCTGAGCGTTGTATTTTTTCTGTACAGTCCCGTCAGCTTTCATTTCTGTTACTTCAATCGTTCCATCAGCCAGCAGCGCAATCCCATATTCGCCTACGAGCACATAGATGGTCGGAAGCTCCACGTCTTTACCCAATACGAGCTGGTTGCCGTCTCCATCCTCATCCGGCAGTACCGGCGTGTAGGCATAGCAGAAGCCGTTTGACACTTCACTGCTGTCAAATTCTTCTGCGTCGCTCTCTTCCACATTCAGCTCCCACTTGATGTTTTCCAGACGGATTTTCTCCGTCGTTGTCTCTGTCTCAGAGGAAGCTGCTGCGTCAGAACTGCCTGTCGTCTTTACACTGTCTGCATTATCGGATGTAGATGCTGTGTCGGTTTTCTTTGCATTGTCTGCACCGTCGGATGTGGCTGCTGTGTCAGAGGCATCGTCCTTCTCTGCCGCGTGTACTATGAGTTTATGCGGCAGAAGGGCATCCGCCATCTGGCCAATAAGCGCACCAAAAGCAGAGGGTAGGTCGGCACGTGCCTGTGTATCCTCTGTATCAGAGCTGCTAGAGCCATTTGGGTTGTTTGATTTGTCAGAATTTCCAGAATCCTTTGATGTATCCGAATCCTTTGTATCTGCATTTCCATTGTCAGAAGTACCAGACTTATCGGAAGCATCCGCATTGCCGGAATCGCCATCCTTTTCATCTGAGGATGCTGTATCTTTCTTATCATCAGAGGACGCAGTATCTCCATTACTGTCATCCTTCTGCGCATCGTTCTTCTCTGTATCTCCCGTCTCGGAAGCATCTGCATTGCCGGAATCGCCATCCTTTTCATCTGAGGATGCTGTATCTTTCTTATCATCAGAGGACGCAGTATCTCCATTACTGTCATCCTTCTGCGCATCGTCTTTCTCTGTATCTCCCGTCTCGGAAGCATCTTCTTCATCGTCGGCTTCCTTTTCATCCGCCTGCGTGGTCTTTTCTACCGTAACGGTCAGGCTAGTCGGAAACTTGATGTCGCTCTCAAGCGCACCGATGGGCAGGGTCTGCTCCGTGATGTCCTTTGAAAGCTCCTCAAAGGAAACTATAGTCGTTTTACCTGTCTCACTTTCATCGGTCTTTGCAGAAACCGAGAGTGCGGACAGGTCTACAGTATTGGCAACCATCGCAACGGTCAAGCCCATCACAAGTATGCGCTTACGCAGCTCCCTCCACCTGATTTTTTCATGGGTCTGCTGCCAATCCCTCTCTGGCATGGTGTTTTTCTTTTTCATGTAAACTCCTCTCTTTTACCCTTTTCCCTGAAGCAGCCGGGATACTGCCTCCCGCAGCTGATATTCCGTCACAGGCTTTACCAAAAAGGTGTCCGCCTGCATGCTGCGGCTTTGGGGTTCAAACTCTGCCTGATCGCTGATCCACAGAAGAGGGACATCCCTGCTGTACCCTCGTATGCTCATGCAGAAATTCATCCCCCTGGCTCCGTCCTCCATGACCACCACAGCGTCATAAGGCCCATCCCGCTGCATGGCATAGGTACAAAACACGCCATTATCAAAGCGGTCTACTTTGCCCAGCTTCATCAGCAAAGCGGTTTCTTTTTCTTTCTGGCTATAACTGCACAGCGCAATTCGCATGTTCGCACCTCCATTTTGTGATGGGTTTTATCGCCTCATATAGCTCCTGATCGGAGCAGTCTGCCGAAAGGAACGCAGAGATACGCAGGTGATACGCAATCAAGGCAAAGTTTTCATCATCAGTCCACCAGACAAGCGGTACTTCCGGTGCCAGCTGCTTCGCCTGAATGGCAGCCTCCAGTCCCTTTGCTCCGGTCATGGCGATGACAACCGCATGGTAGCGGCTCCGCCGCAGTGCCTGAGCAAGCTGGTTCTCATTCCACAATTCGTCAATCGCAAGCTGCCCATCCCCATCAAAAAGGGAGCGCAGCCTGCTTTCAAACCATTCCACATTTCTCAGCTCCGTACAAAGTGCGATTTTCATGCTGAGCCTCCTTTCCTGAAAAGAAAAATAAAAAAACCAGACCTTCTCATCGGAAAGTCTGGTACTATAATTAGGATAGCATCTTGTCAAGGGAAATGCAACCGACTTTGTTTAAGACGCAGGTTTCCTGTTTAAGACGCAAGTTTTTTCCTGCGGTTTTATATTATACTAATAAATGATCCTACGGATCACAAGCCTTCCGAACCATCCCGGGTTGGAAAGGATGATTCCATGGATATCGATAACGACGATTTCCCATCGGAACAGGCAAACGGTGATACAGGGGAAGATACCGCTTTGCAGCTACCCCCTGAAGTGCAGACGATTGCCGGCTCTTCAGAGCTTACCGCTCCTGCCCGGAAGCTTTCGGAAAACAGGAAAGAGCCGGTGCAAAGCGCTATAACCGTTCCCCAGGAAGTCGCAGATTCCCAAAACTCTGCTTTTTCAGAGTTCTTCGATGAAACCACCGACCGGATTTCCGGCACGCGCTTTTTGATGATGCTGCAAACAGGGGAGCAAAGAGCCGTCTTTTCCAAACAGGGAATCACTATCAGCATACCCAAAGACGCCTTGCCGGAGGG
>ERZ1106951.3114-NODE-3114-length-12249-cov-3.172298_pt1 | contig 12249 bp, 9 predicted proteins | sample MGYA00403676_ERZ1106951 | MGnify/ENA primary metagenome ERZ1106951 (study PRJEB35170, sample SAMEA104062398) | human gut metagenome | biome: human gut; feature: human-associated habitat; material: faeces | place: Denmark | collected 2012-04-23 ...
CAGGGTGTCCAGGGTTCGAACCCCTGATCGCGCACTATTAAATCACTGTTTTTGCAGACTGCGAGCTGCGGGGATGGTGATTTTTTTGTTGCTTATTTCCGGGAAAACTGAGGTCAATAATTTCTGATTGAACTTCGGATAAGTCTTGAGCCGGAAATACGTTCGTGTTAGTATAATCATAATTTACAATAGAAGAAAAGAGTGAGAAGATGAGCAGTCATACACTGGAAGGAAAGAAAAAGACACAAAATGGCGTGAAGCGGCTGATGTTCACGGTGCTTTCGATATTATTGGAAGTGGTGTTCCTGGTTGGAATATTCAAGGGACTGAATGAATATGCAGTAGTTATAGATAATATGACCAGAATATTTGCCGTCATACTGGTTCTGAAAATATATGGAAGAAATGAGACTTCCTCGATGAAGACACCGTGGATCATCCTGATCCTGACATTTCCGATCCTTGGAGTAGCACTTTATTTTATGATCGGTATGAACGGTGGAACCTGGAAGATGCGGATGCGTTACAAAAGGATTGATGAGAAGCTCCTGCCGCTTTTGCCGGAAAATAAGGAAGTGCTGGAACGTCTGAATGCGTCAGATCCGAAAGCGGGAAATGTTTCTAATTATATAGAAAGAAATGCGTGTTATCCGGTGTATCAGAATACGGATGTGACATATTTTGATGAAGCGGTCAAAGGACTGGAGGCGCAGCTTGCGGATCTTGCAAAGGCGGAGCAATTCATTTTCATGGAATATCATGCAATTGAGGATGAATATGCATGGAGCAGGATCCAGACGGTTCTGGAGGAACGGGTGAAGGCAGGTGTAGAGGTCCGGGTGTTCTATGATGACATGGGATCGATCGGATTCGTCAATCTGAGTTTTGCGAGAAAACTGGAAGCGAAAGGAATTGCCTGCCGGGTATTCAATCCGCTGCTTCCGGGACTTAATATGTTCCTGAATAACCGTGACCACAGAAAGATTACGGTGATTGACGGAAAGGTTGGGTACACAGGCGGTTATAACCTGGCAAATGAGTATTTTAATTATACACATCCGTACGGAGAATGGAAGGATACGGGAATCCGGCTGGAAGGAGATGCGGTGGTTTCGCTTACGGCAGCATTTTTGGAAATGTGGGAAGCATCCGGGAAGACTCCGGCCGATGTGGATGTTCTGGATATAGAGGCACAGAAAAAATATCTGGTACAGCATCCGTATCAGGCAAAGCAGACGGGATATATCCAGCCGTATGCGGACTGCCCGTTAGACGGAATCCAGGTTGGAGAGGATGTCTATATCAGTATCGTCAACAAAGCGGACAGATACTGCTGGTTCATGACTCCTTATCTGATCATCACGGATGAGATGACACATGCACTTTCGCTGGCGGCCAGGCGTGGCGTAGATGTGCGGATCATCACACCGGGAATCCCGGATAAGAAGCTGATCTACAGTATCACCAGATCGTTCTATCACAATCTGGTACAGGATGGTGTAAGGATCTATGAGTGGACACCGGGGTTCTGTCATGCGAAGATGAGCGTGGCAGATGATTGCATGGCGACTTGCGGCACGATCAATCTGGATTACCGGAGCCTTTATCATCATTTTGAAAATGGGTGTTTTATGGCAGATTGTGATGCGGTGCTGGATATCCGGCGGGATATGGAGCAGACATTGGAACAGTGCAGGGAAGTGACGGAGAAGTATAAGTCCGGCCGGAGCGCGACTCTGCGGCTGGGACAGTTGTTCCTGCGATTGTTTGCGGAGCTGTTGTAGGAAAGAAGAAGGTAAAGGGACTGGGAATGCAGGTTTGCATTTCTGGTTCTTTTTATTCTTGCATATTGACATATATCGAGATGCGATATATAATAAAACCAAGAAGAAAGCAAATTTTTTTACACTCAACTATCGAAAGCCGATATATAATGAAAGCAAATATAAGAAAGGAGCAATCAATATGAAAGTAAACAAAAATATGGTCTCAGGAAACACCGCAATGCTAATTCTCAAATTGATCTCAGAAAAGGATATGTACGGATATGAAATGATCGATACACTCTCAAAGAGATCGGACAATGTATTCGAATTAAAGGTAGGAACATTGTATCCGCTGCTTCACAGCATGGTACAGTCCGGATATTTGGAAAGTTATAACCAGGAGGCGAACGGGAAACTCAGAAAGTATTACCGGATCACACCTAACGGGAAGAAATATCTGGAGAAAATGATCGAAGAATGGAATGCTTATGCCAATGCAGTTACGAGCATGATCCAGTATTCCGTATAGCACAGGTAAGGCAGTGAAGGTGGCAGAAAAGGAGGGTGTTAGATATGAAGGAAAGAGAATATCTGAAAGAACTTGGGAAGAAGATTACCGATTCGTCTGTAAGAAAAGAGATTGTAAATGAATATGAAGCGCATATAGAAGACTGCAAAGCCGCATTAATGGAATCAGGGATGACGGAAGTTGAAGCAGAGGAAGAAGCAGTCCGCCAGATGGGCGATCCGCAGGAAGCAGGTGAAGCAATGGATAAGATCTATCATAAAGTGTTTGATTCCAATATGTTTCTGTGGATGCTGGCACTGGGATGTGTACCAATTGTATGTGTGTGCATTTCTTATCTTATCGCAAGAGATCCGAACGCATTTTTATGGTTGTGGAATGATGCGCTTGGCCTGAATAAAATCCCGGCAGTTATACACCGGAATATCGGAATCGGATTAGCTGTCTATGGAATCGGATTGAGCTTCTGGGAGAAATATACGGGCAAAGCTTTATTCTATGCAGTCGGAAGAGACTGGGGGCAGGGATGTTACGTTGCAAACAGCGGGCTGGTACTTTTTATCTCGGCATTATGTTTTGTTCCGAGCTTCCCGGTGAAGGGATATGCAGGAATCCTCTGCTGTGTATTGATAGCATGTCTGCTGAATATGGTACTGAGAGGATTTATGAATCTTTTGCAGAGCAGAAGAGAGACTAGACTTTTATGGGAGATTGGAACGGCAGATACCAGAATTAACTGGAAAGGAAAAGGATATCTGTGCGGACGTCATATGAAAGTAAGAGTACAGGGATCTGAGAAAGGAACGGAGATCCCGGCAGGAGCACCGGTGATGGTTGTCGGAATGGAGGGATTTAAGCCGGTGGTGGCGCAGGTATAAAGAGAGAGACGTTAGATCTTGGATAGTAAGCGTATAAAGAGAGAGACGTTAGATCTCGGATAATAAGCGTGTATGAAAAATGAGAGGCAAAAGTTATGAATAAGACGGAAAAGCGAATGAAGATATTCACGCTGATCATGCAGGTGATCATCCAGGCAGTGCTATTATTTCCGTGGATGAACATGGGGACATGGAAATACAATGTGCCGGAATATCTGATAAAATTGGCTGCTTCGGGCGATGGGATGAGTTACATAAAGAAAAGTCTGAAGCCTTTGGGAGTACTGGACGGTGCAGATGAACAGATGATGGTTCAGATACTGATGCTATTCATCTGTGAACTGGTAATGGTACTGGTAATCCAGGTGATAGGAATTGTGAATCTGATACTGGCTTTAAGCAATCACCATAAACTGCTTCTGGATATCATGTCACTGATCGCAGGATGTATGATATCATTTCTTGGGGCAGATGGGGCAGTATTTTCAGATCCGCTGTCACAGGTGTATCCATTTTTACTGGTAGTGCTTCTGGTGATCAATTTGATCGGTGCGAAGCTGATTGATTCGTGGCAGGAAGAGAAAAAGATACAGGAAGAAGTTAAAGCCAGAGAGAAAAATTACAAAGAAGAAAAGAAAAAGCATCTGGAATTTTCGGGGAAGTATCCGAAAGGATTCTATACGGCCCTGTGGAAGAATTTTAAAAGTTCAAAAAGAGATTTTATTGTTTACGTAAGTATGAACCTGCTTCCGGCGACGCTGATATTTTCCGGAGTCGGAATGGCACAGATGCTGGCACCATTTAACAAAGAAGGAAATATACTGACGGGGCATGGAATCACGGCAATTCTGCTGGAATTCCTGATCGTGAGTCTGATTGCATCGCTGATGCTGATGATCACGAATCTGTTGTCATATTTCAGAAAACGGATGAGAAATTACAGTATATTTTCGACTCTGGGAATGCGGAAGTCTACACTTTATGAAGTGCTTGGAGCAGAGATTGTGGCTGGAATTCTGGGAATGCTGATCGGGGGAGCCTGCATCGGAAGTGTGATCCTGTGTATCATCCGCAGAATCTTCATGGCAAGATCCGGAGTGGGAGCACAGCCGGCGAAGATTACAGGATTCACATATTTGATTGCAAGTCTTATCCTGATCGGAATATCCGGGATTGGACTGATGATCCTGCGGGATTTCTTCCTGTACAGGGAACTAAAAAAAATGCAGCTGGGCGATGTGGAAAAGGAGAAGATGCCGGAAAAACGGATCGGTCTGTGGCTTACAATTGGCCTGGTCATTGTGGTATTTGGAATAGTGAATTTCGGAATGCGGAAGAATGCCGAAGGGTTACGGATACTTTTATTTATCTTCCTGGGCATTTATCTGGCGGAAAAGTTTGGATTTGGATTGTTCCTGAAAGTGCGGAAGCATAAAAAGAGTTATTATGCAAAGTTGATCCCATATAATTTGTTTTATTACCGTTTCAAGAGTACATTCCGTTATGTGTACGTGATCAGTCTTATACCGGTACTGATATTGTTCTTATTTGGAAAAAATATGATCTCAGCGAAGATCGCGCAAAAGCCGGAAGGACTGTTCCCGTATGATTTTGTATGTATGGCAACGGAAGCGGATGAGACATTCTGGAAACAGCTGCAGGAAAAATATGACGTGAAATTCCAGGAGTATCCGATGGTACGCGTGACGAATGTGGATAATTCGGAAAAGTTGGATGATGCCAGAGCAGTGATCATGCCGCAGGGACAGCATATAGGCATCTCGGAGACGACGTATAAAGAACTGAATAAGGCACTTGGAAAGAAAAGTGAAAAAATGAATCTATCTGCTGACGGAAAGGAAATCTATATTATTTACCAACAGGATAAGAGTACGAAGGCACATCCACTGGATTACCTGAATTCGAGAAAAGAGCCGTACCTGCACATCGGACAGCCGATAGAATCTTATGGATTTCTTGATCGGGAAAAGATCTATCCAACACGAACCGTAAAGGGTGAAAAGACGGATATCCTGACAGGTGCATTCCGGCAGGGAAGTGAGGAGAATCTGGTTGTATTTTCGGATAAATATTTTGAAAAGGTTCAGGACGACTGGAAGAAATATAATTGGATCACCGGAGATCCGGTTGAGGAGGGTGAAGCAGAAGAAGGAGTGACGATCCATCACTGGCCGACAAAGCTTGTCCTTTTGAATGTGAAAAATGTAGATTATCAGAAGATAAAAAAAGAGCTCCAGGCTTTTCGGAAGGTACATAAAGAGGATGAAAGATTTGACAAGGATGTATTATCCTGCTATTCCAAACGTACAACGATGGAACAGATTGAAAGCGAACGCTTTATGACAACGGTAGTAGATATATTTATCATGGGAGCATTTCTGCTGGGAAGCGTTCTGGTCATTTACTTGAAATATGAATCTGAGATGACGGACAAGAAGAAGCGGAATCATTTCTTAACCTGTATTGGAATGAGCTCGAAAGAAAGAGAAAAGCTGATCCGGACAGAGACGGGAATCTTTTTCTGGATCCCTGCAGCAGTTGCGGTTGTTATGGTGCCGGTGTTAACCGGGGAGATATGGAACATGCGGGAATATACGAAGGCTGACTGTGTACATTATCTGCGATATCTGTTGATCTTTGCAGTTATATATCTTGTAGTGCAGGGCATCGGTGTAAAGGTGATTGAGCAGTATACAATAAGAAAGGTAGAAGGAAAGCATGAAAGAAATATTAAAGGTAAATAACCTGATCAAGAAATTTCCAAAAGCCGGTGGGAAGATTGATGATGCGGATGCGATTTCGGTACTGAAAGGCATTAACTTTGATGTAGAACAGGGAGAGTACGTCGGAATTATGGGTAAATCCGGCTGTGGAAAGACAACACTTCTGAAGATCCTGGGATTTATGGATCAGCAGACGGACGGAGATGTGATCTTTGACGGTGCGAATACGAATGAGCTGTGGAAAGAAGAACTTACGGATATCAGACGTAGAAAGATCGGATTTGTATTCCAGGATTTTAATCTGATGGACAGTCTTTCGGTAAAAGAAAATATCATGCTTCCGGTATTGCTGGATAAAAAGGAACAGAAAGAATGTGAAGAGAAAGCGGAAGCATTGGAAAAGCAGTTTGGGATTGAACATCTTCAGGAAAAGAATCCTTATGAACTGTCTGGCGGTGAGCGGCAGAGAGTGGCAATCTGCAGGGCGCTGATCAATGATCCGAGTATCATATTTGCAGATGAGCCGACGGGAAACCTCGACTCAAAATCCGGAAAAGTTGTTGCGGAGGAATTCCGGAAAATCAATGAGGAGTTAGGGAAGACCCTTCTGATGGTAACGCATGATCCACAGATGGCAAGCCGGTGTAAGAGAGTGATATTTCTGAAAGACGGATATGTGATGAATGATGTGAGAAAAGAGGGCACGGAAGAAGAATTTTACAGAACGATTATTGGGGAGATGGAGAAGTTTTAAGATGAGATAATATATAGATGGTGATATGGGCTATGCGGCGGAAGATAATTCTGCCGCTTTTTTTACGAAAATTAATCTTGTAATCATATGAACAATATGCTATTCTGAATGCACTTCAAAGAGTGACTTCTACAAACTCTTAAGTATTTCTAGGCCAAAAGGCATCAAGTTTCAATCGTTTCACATCTTATAATGTCTGAAACATATTCCCGACTTGAGAGAACACGAAAATTTTATAATTTATTCAGGAGGATGTGCCTATGACAAACAAACTTCAACAGTATTTCCCGATGATTCGGACAAGGGAGGAGGTGTTGAATGAGATCGAAAGTAAAAACAAATTGAAAAATTTATTTTATGAGTGGACAGAGGAAAATCAAAATGAATTTCTGGATTTTTGTACCGGAGTGAAAGGTTACTTCTCGGACAAAGAGTGAGAATTGTAGATGTGTTACCAAATGATGGAACAAGATTAGCGGATGAATCTACGCTTCTTATTACAGACATGGTCGTTCAACTGGAAGACGGAAGTATTGCGAATCTGGAAATTCAGAAAATCGGATATTATTTTCCGGGAGAAAGAAGCGCATGTTATTCGGCAGATCTGTTGCTGCGGCAGTATAAGAGGGCAAGGGGAATCAAAGGAAAGCGGTTCTCTTACAGAGATATCAAGCAGGTATATACGATCGTGTTATTTGAAAAAAGTCCAACAGAATTCCAGAAATTTTCCAATAATTATATCCATCGTTTTATGCAAAAATCTGATACAGGAGTAAATATAAATTTATTACAGGAATATCTGTTCATACCTCTTGACATATTCAAAAAGAATCAGCAAAATGAAAATAGAAGTGTAAAAATAGAAAATCGGCTGGAGGCATGGCTTGCATTTTTCTGCATGGATGATCCGGAGACAATTATAGAAATTATAGAGAGATATCCGGATTTCAAAGAAATGTATGAACAGGCCTATGATGTCTGCCGGAATATCGAAGAGGTGATGCAGATGTTTTCGAAAGAATTGCTGGAGTTAGACAGGAATACAGTAAAATTGATGATTGATGATATGCAGAAGCAGATAGAGGAGAAGGATGAGCAGTTGAATCAGAAAGATGAGCAGTTGAATCAGAAGGATGAGCAGTTGAATCAGAAGGATGAGCAGATAAAACAGAAAGATGAGCAGATAAAACAGAAAGATGAGCAGATAAGAGAGCTGGATGAACAGATAAAACAATCAGAACAAGAAATACAAAAAATGAAGGAAACAGAGAAAAATAATACAGATAAATTATGATGGAAAAGTGTAATACATATAATACAGAGAACTTGCCACCGGCAACTTCTCTTGCATACTTTGGTATAAAAAGCCTGGCTGTCTCAGGAATGTGAAACAGTCAGACCGCTTACCTCAAAGCATGTAATCCAGGGATATTCCATATAATTGATGCTGATATTCCCGTTTACAGTAACCCCATCAGGCAGATAATAGACATTCCCAAGAGGACTGGTCTCGCAGACATACCCCTGTGCGAGCATGTCCTCTTTTTCTTTATCGGTAAATCCTACCGATATCTCCAGACGCGGAGGGGCACATCAACTGGTGATTGTTTCGATGGAAAGTATGATGTTGCGGAATCCGCGTTTATTCATATAGGCAACAGCGTTATTGTTTAGATGTACCATATATTCAGATCCTTTCAAAACTTAATATTGTTAGTCCTGGTAAAATGTTATCTGAAATATAGTGTAACATGAATGGTGAAAAATGTCCGTATTATCTATAATCTTTCAGAATTATCATGTAAATGAATATACTCCGCTACAGACCGGTCAAAAGTCTTGATATGCTGGAACAGCCAGTCTACAACATTGCGCTTTACCTGTTCGATAAACTGATCATCAGGCCCTTCATTTTCATTCAGATAATCGTATAATTCCTGAATAGATGTTTTGAATTCTTCATGCTTTGCATGGTGACCGGAAAACTCCGGGTAAGATACCTTTTTCTGAAGTTCCTCTTCTTCCTGAAAATGAAAATTTGTATATTCATCAAGGTAATCTAACATTTTGATTGCTTTGATCTTACTGTCACCGGATTCGCATGCTGCAACGAACTGCCGGATGCGGTCGATCAGTTCCTGATGCTGGGAATCGATGGTCTTGTTGCCTGTAATTAAGTTATCGTCAAATGTAATATTCATAGAGAAACCTCCTGTCTTTGATACGCATTGAATTCCAGTCCCGCGTAGTCTATAATGAATCATAGAAATTGTTATCAGCAGAGAAAAGGATTGGATTATGAAGTTACAACAGTTACAGATATTTCAGAACCTGACAGAAGAAGAACTGGAAAAAAGTCTTGTCTGTTCACAGGCTGTAGTAAAGAAATATCCGAAAGGTACCTATATTTTCCGCCAGGGTGATGCACCGTTAAAATTATATTTCATATTGGAAGGAATGGTTGAGCTTGGCAGTATCAACCTGAATGGCAAGATTACCCGAAGCAGTTATGTTACGGTGGGTGAGGAGTTTGGCGAAGTAGAACTATTTCTGCGCCAGTCTGCTTACTCCGGTTATGCAAAAGCAAAAAGTGAAGTGTCGGTTCTGGAGGTTTCACAGAATTTCTTTGGCGGAAGATGCGAAAGAAATTGTGTACATCACAGTAAGGTTGTGTTCAATATGCTTCAGCTTTTTGCGGAAAAAGCAGAGAAACATAACCGTCAGATAGAAGTTCTTACCAGTGGGAATCTGCGTCAGCGTGTAGCGGCGTACCTGTTGGAAAACTGTGATCCGGACTACCGGGTTCGTCTGCATATGAACAGGGAAGATCTGGCAGTATATCTGAATACTACAAGACCATCTCTGTCGCGTATGCTGCTTACTTTACAGGATGAAGATATCATCCGTCTTGTAGGCCGTAAGGTAATCGAGATCACGGATTATGAAAGGCTGCAGGAAGAAGAGTAATCAATAGTAATTAATCTTCTGCAACAAATACATCTTTTCCTAATCCACAGATTGGACATACCCAGTCATCCGGAATATCTTCAAAGGCTGTGCCCGGTGCGATTCCGTTATCCGGGTCTCCTACAGCTGGGTCATATTCGTAGCCACATGGTTCACATACATATTTTTTCATAATTAAAATCTCCTTTTTATTAAAACTTAGTTGGTGTTAACAGGTGTTGTACAACTTATGTTGTGATTAGAGTATATAGCTTTTATAGAAAATGGTTTGTAACAAATGTTACGAAATAACAAAAAATGATAATTTGTTATATGGATTAAGATTGACAGAGATTAATTTTATAAATGAAGAAATATCGGTACAACAACTTCATATTGTCAGTATCTTTGAATGCAAAAATCAATACAGGGAATGCGTCTTAAGTATTCTTAACTATGCGCCACACTTTACCCGTCACAAAATTAAAAATGCAACAGATTTCGTAAAAAAATATCACCAAAATTTAGACCACATTTCAAACATTTATTTTAACAAAATTACCTCTTTCATTTTCGCCTGTTATAGAGTATCATATTACTTGCACAATATCTTGTGCGGAAATGATGTTGAAAAAACAATATTTAGTAGTATTTGAGGGTGAGCACATACTACATCGGCAATAAAAACAAGAGAGGGATAAACATGAACGCAGAAATAAAGACGAACGTAATTAAGAGAAACGGCGAAGAGGTAGCCTTCGACCTGGAGAAGATCATTAATGCGATCAAAGGTGCAAACAAGGACGTCGACAAACTGCATCGGATGAATGAATATCAGATTATGGCAGTGGCGGACAACGTTGCAAAGAAAATTGAGGAATCCACTCATGCTGTCAATGTAGAAGATATACAGGATATGGTAGAGACCGGAATTATGGAACTGCGCGGCTATGAAGTCGCACAGAAATATGTGCGCTATCGTTATAAAAGAGAACTGATGAGAAAGACGAATACAACAGATAACGGAATTCTTGCACTTCTGGATCATATGAATGAAGAGGTGAATCAGGAGAACTCTAACAAGAATCCTGTGATCAACTCTACACAGCGTGATTATATGGCCGGAGAAGTAAGTAAGGACTTGTCAAAACGTGTTCTTCTTCCGGAAGAGGTTGTACGTGCGCATGAAGCGGGAATCATTCATTTCCATGATTCCGACTATTTCGCACAGAAAGAGCATAACTGTGACCTGATCAATCTTCAGGATATGCTTCAGAACGGAACGGTTATCAGTGAGACCATGATTGAAAAGCCGCACAGCTTCTTTACAGCATGTAATGTAACGACACAGATTGTTGCCCAGGTAGCAAGTAACCAGTACGGTGGACAGTCATTTACACTGGCACATCTGGCACCGTTTGTCGATATCAGCCGTAAGAAGATCCGCAGAAATGTAATCGCAGAGCGTGAAGAATGCGGAGAAGCTTTAGATGAGACAATTATCAATAAGGTGACAGAGCGCCGTTTAAGAGAAGAAGTAAAGAGTGGTATCCAGACAATTCAGTATCAGCTTATCACATTAATGACATGTAACGGTCAGGCACCATTTGTGACGATGTTCATGTATCTGGATGAGGTAGAAGAAGGCAGAACCCGTGATGACCTGGCTATGATCATTGAAGAAGTGATGATTCAGAGAATGCAGGGAGTAAAGAATGAAAAAGGTGTATGGATCACACCGGCATTCCCGAAACTGATCTATGTACTGGATGAGGATAATATTACAGAAGATTCCAAATATTGGCATCTGACAGAACTGGCAGCAAAATGTACCGCAAAACGTATGGTACCGGACTACATCTCTGCCAAGATTATGAAAGAGATGAAGAATGGAGAAGTATATCCTTGTATGGGATGCCGTTCGTTCCTGACGGTAGAAGACAGCCAGAGAAATCCGGACGGAAGCCATAAGTTCTATGGACGTTTTAACCAGGGAGTTGTAACGATCAACTTAGTTGATGTTGCATGTTCATCAGAAGGAGATATGGAGAAATTCTGGAAGATCCTGGATGAGCGTTTGGAATTATGTCACAGAGCACTGAGATGCAGACATGAACGTCTCCTGGGAACGGTTTCCGATGTTGCTCCGATTCTGTGGCAGAACGGTGCACTTGCAAGACTGAAGAAGGGTGAGACGATCGATAAATTATTATTTAATGGTTACTCCACTATTTCGCTTGGATATGCAGGACTTTATGAGATGTGTGTACGTATGCTTGGCAAATCACATACCGATCCCGCAGCAAGACCATTTGCAATGCAGGTAATGCAGAAGTTAAATGATAAATGTGAAGAGTGGAAAAAAGCAGAGAATATCAGCTATTCTGTATACGGAACACCGATGGAATCTACCACATACAAATTTGCAAAATGTCTGCAGAAGCGATTTGGAATCATCAAGGGTGTAACAGATAAGAATTATATTACAAACAGCTATCATGTACATGTATCAGAGAAGATTGATGCATTCAAGAAACTGAAATTCGAAGCCGATTTCCAGAAGCTTTCACCGGGTGGAGCAATCAGTTACATCGAAGTACCGAATATGCAGAACAATATTCCGGCAGTACTTTCT
>ERZ1106951.3116-NODE-3116-length-12244-cov-2.382558_pt1 | contig 12244 bp, 10 predicted proteins | sample MGYA00403676_ERZ1106951 | MGnify/ENA primary metagenome ERZ1106951 (study PRJEB35170, sample SAMEA104062398) | human gut metagenome | biome: human gut; feature: human-associated habitat; material: faeces | place: Denmark | collected 2012-04-23 ...
GCGCGGGGTGGACGACAATTCCCTTGGGCTTGTTGATGACAATCACATCGCTGTCTTCATAGCGGATATCGAGCGGAATCTCCTGCGCCGGCAGATCGGTCTCCTGCGCCTCCGGAAGCGTCAGCTCCAGCACCATACCGGCAGTCGATTTTTCGTTCTTCTTGAGAGGCTTCCCGTTTGCCGTGACCAGTCCCTGCGCCAGAAGCCGCTGCGCCTGGCTGCGGCTTAACTCCGGCACGAGCCTTGCCAGCGCGGCGTCCAGCCGCTCGCCGCTACTTTCCAGTCTCAGCGTCATTGCCCTGCTCCTTGCTCTTTTTCGGCTTGTCCTCCAGAAATTCCTTGTCCTTGATCAGAATATAGAGAACCAGAAGGATTGCGCCGAAGGTGATGAAGATGTCCGCGACATTGAACGTCGAGAACCACGGAATGCAGATCATGTCGATGACAAGCCCCGTCTGGACGCGGTCAATGAGGTTTCCGATTGCGCCGCCCGTGATGGCGGCAAGGCACCAAAGCTCCGGCTTTTTCGTCAGGTGCTTTTTCGCGATGATCCAGACCACAAAAGCAAAAAATACGACTGTCAGCGCCACGAACACCCAGCGGCCGCCGCGGAACATACTCAGCGCCATGCCGTCGTTCGTGATGTAGTGCAGCTGGAGCCAGCCGGGGATGAGCGTGACGGTCTTCCCCACGAGATTGGCCGCAGCCAGATATTTTGTCAGCTGATCGACCGCGACGATCGCCGCCGTAAACAGTGCAAGCAGCAGATAAAGCAAAGCAGTTCCCCCTTCCGGTAAGTGGGAACATCATACCATATTTCTGTTAATATTGCAACGCCGCAAAACGGCACGCAGGCGCAGCAAAAGTCCCTGCGGAGCAGGCGGCAGCGGGTTTTTCAGCGCTTCAGCGATTGACGACGTTCTGCGGCGTTCCGGCGAGGAAGGCACGGATGTTTTCTGCCGTGGCGTCCATGATCCGCTGGCGGCTCTCCTTCGGGGCCCAGGAGATATGCGGCGTGATGATGCAGTTTTTCGCGGTCAGGAGCGGATTGTCCGGGCGGATCGGCTCTGTGTAGACTACATCCAGCCCGGCGGCAGCCAGCTTGCCGCTGTTCAGCGCGTCGGCGACGTCCTGCTCCACGATCAGCTGGCCACGGGCGTTGTTGATGAGGATCGCGCCATCCTTCATTTTCGCGATGTTCTCTTTATTGATGAGTCCGGTGTTCTCCGGCGTCAGATTGCAGTGCAGCGACACCACGTCCGACTGCGCAAGCAGCGTGTCCAGATCGACATACGCGCCGATGGCGCGCCCGGCGTCGTTCGGATAGACGTCATATGCCAGAACGCGCATGCCCATCGCCCGCGCGATGCGGCCCTCCGCCTGGCCGATGCGGCCAAAGCCGATGATGCCGATCGTCTTGCCCTCCAGCTCGATGAGCGGATAGTCCCAATAGCACCAGTCGGGATTCGAGGCCCAATTGCCCGCATGGACAGACGCGCTGTGATGGCCGATATGGTGGCAGATCTCCAGCAGAAGGGCGATGGAATACTGGCTGACCGACGCTGTGCCGTAGGCCGGCACGTTCACGACCGGGATGCCCTTTTCCCGCGCGTAGTTGTAATCCACAACGTTATAGCCCGTCGCAAGCACCGCGATCAGCCGGATATTCGGGCACGCGTCGATCGTCGCGCGGGAAATCGGCGTTTTGTTCATGACCACGATCTCCGCGTCGCCGATGCGCTCCGCGATCAGCGGGGACTCGGTATACGACGTGCGGTCATAGACCGTCAGCTCGCCAAGCGCGGCCAGCTCTGCCCAGCTCAGATCGCCGGGATTTTCCGTATAACCGTCCAATACTACAAGTTTCATAGCAGCTCTCTCCTGTTTATAATTTGCGTTCCGCACATACGCGGAATTTCAGATATACCAGTCGCCATCCGGCTGTGGGAGCACCGCCTCGAGCGCCTGCGCGCCGTGTACGCGCGCGATCCACCGGAGGCCGTCCTCCGTCTGCCGCAATACGCCCGCATCCAACAGTGCCTGCCGAAGCGGCGCGTCCGGAACTGCGGGAACATCCCGTCCCGCTTCCTCCGCAAGCCTGCGGCGGCAGTCCGGGAACGCTTTTTCCAACTCCGGTGACAGATAGAGGGTATTTTCGGCAAAATAGGCCGGGTACGGGTGACGGCAGCGGCGGTACGGCGTCATGGCAAGCTCGCAGCGGCTGGCACTGACGCAGGATGCCTGTCCGGGCGCGGCTTCGGCAAAGGCGTCGATGGTGTAGGCAAAGTGAATGTCCCGGACGGCGTCAAACGCGGGAAAGGCCGCATGGGCGAGGCCGTCCGCGTCTGTCACGGCGGAAAGCCCGATCGGCGCCTGCTCCTGCGCAAGGGTATTGACCGCTCCGTCCTCCGTCCAGAACGGTACAACGCGGAACGTCATCTGCCGCCCGGCGACAGGACTTCCCTTGCAGGTCAGCCGCGCCGTATATGCGTTGCCGTAATGGCTCCCGTCCGCAGAAAGCACGCGTTCAAGAGACAGCTCACACCCCGCGGGAGGCGCACCGTCCAGCCGGAACAGATCGGCGGCGATCGCCATGCGCGTCTGCCCGACCGCGCTGTCCGCGCCGCAGTGGCCGAAGGCCGCAGCGCGTCCGTCCGGCAGCAGGCGGATGCACGGCTGATAGAGTCCGTTTCCCGCGCCCTCGATCACCGTCCATGTCTGGCCGAGATCGCCGGAGCAGCTGAAGGGCTTGCCTCGCCGCGCACCGACGAGAACATCGCCCGGCATGCACACGATGCTTTCCGGGACGAAGCCGCCCTGCGGATTTTTCGCAGGCTCTGGCGGAGCGCCCGCGCCGATGGGCAGCAGCGGCCCGTTGATGAAGCCCTGCGCCGAGCGGCGGACGAGCTGCCGCCCGACCGGCGTGCCCTGCACGTCGCCCGCCACGAACAGAAGCCGTCCGTCAGACAGCTCTGCCGCGTCGTACTCATGCGCGCCGATGCCCGGAAGGACATAGTGCGGCCCCGAAAAGCTCCGGCCGTCGGGACTATGGAGGAAAAAGGTTTGGATCTTATTGAGATACGTTTCGCCGGGAAGCATGGTGTTGCGCGTTGCACGTTCGCAGCCAATGCCCCACGGCGTGCCGTAGAAGCTGGCAAGCACGAGAAGCGAACCGTCGCGCAGGCGGCGCAGCCGCCAGAGATAGACGGCGCAGCCCTCCAGCAGACGGGCCGTTTCCGTCCAGGTGCTGCCGCCGTCCGTGCTTTCCCGGACGGCAATATAGTCGCACCAGCCGGTGCGCGCGGCGTTGACGCGGCCCACGTCCAGCCCGACCAGCCGCCCGTCGGCAAAGCCCGCGTTCAGAAACGAGCCTTCGGCCAGCGGGCACCTGCCCGTCTCGTACCAGTGTTCCCCGCCGTCGTCGGAGGCCATATAGACGCGCTCCGAGACGGTATCCGCACTGCCGCATTCCGCCGAGCAATAGGACACCGGCGCGCCGATGGCCTCGCCCATTTCCAGTCTCGGCGGCACAAAGGCCGCGTCATGCGCCCGGCGGATCTCCTTAAAGGACAGGCCAAGCCGCCCGTTCTGATAGTCGAAGCAGTCCGTCCACGCCGTAAAGCCCAAGGCGTCCGCAGGCTCGTAGATCATGCGGTGCTCGGCATCCGCCGCGTGCGGGACCGAAGATATGTCCATCATAATACCGCCTCCTTCCGCGTCAGTCAAGCCGGACGACGCTTCCCGTTTCATAGGCCCGCAGCGCGCCGGTGAGCAGCTGGTGGCTCAAAAGCGCCTCGTCCGGCCGGAAGCAGCCGAACGCGCACGGTTCGCCGCAGAGCTCGGCGATAAACGCCGCGAACATCTGCAGCATGGCGTCGGAAAAACCAAACTCGAAAATGCCGCCGGTGATGACTGGGAAGAGCGTCCTCTGCCCCAGTATCAGGCGGCTCCACGCCTGCTCCCGGCCCTGATTGCGCGTGTACCAGACGGCGTTTGCGTCCTCTGTGGAAAATTTCGCAGAGCCGTCCAGCCCGTAGATCTCGTATTCCACCGTATTGGTGCAGCCGGGGGCCATGCGCTTCATTTCCATCACCATCGGGAACCGGTCGCCCGCCGCATTGTGCGCGCCGCAGAGCAAAATCGCGTTGTCATATGTCTCGCAGGGCGCAAAGCCGTCGCCGCAGGGCCGCTGCGGGACGAGGTTGGCCAGCTGCGCGCTCACGGAATCGACCCGGAAGCCGAGCCGGAACGGCAGGTGCTGGGTGTGGATGCCAAGGTCGCCCATGCAGCCATACGCGCCGTTGGTCTTCAGCTGCCGCTTCCAGTTGATGGGCTTGCTCAGGTCCATATCCGACGCGTGCTTGATGGTGAAGCGTGCCTCGATCACGCGGCCGAAGAAGCCCTCCTGATACCAGCGGAAGAGCTGCTGCGCGGCGGGGTAATACGGAAATTCGCTCGAGCAGCGGACAAAGACCTGCGGATGCTCCCGCATGGCGCTCAGGATCTGCTGGCAGGCGGGCAGATCGATCCCGAACGGCTTTTCGGCCAGCAGATGCTTGCCGGAACGGATGATATCGGTATAGATCTGCGCGTGCTGGTCGTGCGGCACAGCGCAGTAAACGGCTTCGACCTCCGGATTTTCCAGAAGCTCGTGATAATCATGGTAAAAATACCGCGTGTCTGGCACGCGCCGGAACCAGTCGAGGCTTTTGTCCGTCCGGCTGCACGCGGCGATGATCTGTGGGCGCGGCAGGTCGGTCTGCAGATGCAGCCAGCGCATGGAGGCGCTTGCAAACTCCCGGCCCATCAGCCCGCAGCCGATGACGCCGAATTTGATGGTCTTCTCCACGCTCAGCCCTCCATTTCGGACAGGCACTGCTCCATCCACGCGATCAGCTTCCCCACCATCGGCTCCGTGACCAGCAGCGGCAGCTTTGTCAGCGCGACGGGGCGGCAGTTGGCCTTGTAGGTCTGGGCGCTGATGTCGACGCAGAACTCGCGGTTCATCCGCGCGGCGAAGGCCGCCGCGTCCGGCACCTGATGGAAGCACAGGGCGCTCATATGCCCGTCGCCCTCCGCGCCGCTGCAAAGCGCGGGATGGCGCGCGGCAAGCTGGCGCAGCGCATCGTGATAGGTCTTGCCGACCGCTTCGATATGCGCGCCGTTATGGCTGACAAATTCCATCGTGACGAGATACGCAAGGCTTGCCAGTTCTTCCTGTCCGTTGGTGACGAGCGCGCCGAACTGGCTCAGGCAGTCGAACGCGCCGCTGACCAGCAGGCGGCTGGCCGGATACAGGCCGCCGGGGAAGCCCTTGCCGATGGAGACGAAGTCCGGCTGCAGACCGTATTTGCGGAACAGGAAGAGCGTATCATACCATGCGCTGGACTGGATTTCGTCGCAGAGCACAGGCGTGTCCGTTTCGCGGCACAGGCGGTAGGCCCCGGTCAGATATGCCTGATCCAGACGCGTGCCGCTGTAATTCATCATGATCAGCTCATGGCAGAAGCCCGCCGTCTTATAGGGCGGCGTGTTCCAGCGCTCGATGGCGCTGCGGAAGCTTTCGGGATCGTTGATCGCAACGGCCTCGACGCGCAGCGCGTTTTTGCATTTTTCTGCGAGCGACGGCCACAGGCCGCGCAGCATCTGCGCCAGAACTGTCGTGCCGTGGTATCCGGCGGTCACGCCGCCGTCGTTATCCGCCATGACGAGGAACACCGGGATGCGATCGGCATACGCGGGCGCGGAGCCGTCCAGCGTGTCAAAGCGGCTGAGCATCATCTTGAGCGCCGCCTCCACTGCCAAAGAGCCCGTTTCCAGATTGAGCACGCGGTTCAGAACGCCGGGCTGCCGCGCCTGCAGAAGCGTCTGCGGCAGCGGCTCGCCCATGGGACGGCCGTTGGCTGCGGCGATCAGGCGGCGTTCGAGCAGGCGCGTGATATATCCGCGCGTATTATTGTGTGTGGCGTTGGGAATGCCGAGTGCGCGAGCTTTGTCCAGCAGCGCGTAGCCCGGGAAGCCATGGCCGAGCGGAATGTGATAGTGCTCGCTCTTTCCGGCAAAATACAGCCGTCCGTCCTCGCCGAGGCGGAAGCAGCCGAGCGCGCTGAGCGGCGCGGGGGCATAGTGCTGTGCGGCGGCAAAGCTATCGGTCGGCGCGCCCGGCTCTGCCGAGACGGCCTGCGCGGGCGGGCAGAGCTGCCGCCCGACCTGCTCCATCAGAATCTCCTGACGCGCGGCAAACGGATCCGGATAAAATTCGACCGGCTCCTGCGCGAGCTTCACAAGCGCCTGCTCTGATTCTCCGGTCAGCGCCGCGCGTGCGCGGCAAACGGCAGAGGTATACTCCGCGCCCAGAAGCGACTCTAAACTGCGGCTGAAATTTTTGATCATATCGGTTCCCCCTTATGCTCTTACAGCTGTACAAATTCAACATTCCAAAGGCGGCAGAACAGGCGGATGCGGTCGAGCCGGTCGCCCAGGACGAGCGCCTCGTGGTGTGTGCCGCCCTGTTCGAGCCATGCCGTCACGCAGCTGCGCACGCCGCTGTCCGGCCGGAAGAACAGATACGGCATATCCACGTGCAGCAGATCCGCGTCCGGCAGGATCTCGCCCGGCGCGCAGACCATCCGGAAGCGGTCCGCCGTCAGATGCGTCAGCGACAGGATGCACGCGCGGCCCGGCTCCGGCGTGAAGATCGGCGTGGGCGGATTGGAAAGCCCGCCCTCGGACAGGACTCTGTTTTTCAGATACGGGCGGCGATCGGCGCGGCAGAGCCGCCAGTTGCCCTCGCCCTGATGGCACATCAGGATCGCTTCGCGTTTGAAGTCCATCATGTACATTTCCGTAAAGCCCGCCGCGCCGCAGAGCGTCTGCATGGCCGCCACCAGCACGGCGGCGGTGGAATCGCCCTCGGCGGCGTAGCCATAGCCGTCGGCCAGCAGGTTTGACGCCGCAAGCAGCGGCAGCTGCGTAAAACGGCCATCCTCGCCGCATTCGCCGTAGTGCAGCGTATAGCTGGACAGGCCGCCGGACTGCAGATAGGCCCTGAGGCCCAGATACATCCGCGCCGCCTCTGCGTGCGTCGGCTCGTCCAGCGTAGGATCAAGCTCAAAAACGGCCCGGTCCGCGTCCATCTGTGCCCGCACCGCGTCCTCTTCGACTTCGGCGCAGAAGCGGCGGACGGTCCCGATAGAGTCATAGACCAGTTCCGGCCCCAGGAAGCGGTAGATCGCCATATCGTCGGTAATGACGTCCCCCATGCCGGGCAGCTTGCCGATCACGCCGATGCGCATCCGCTTCATGGCGCGCACGGTCATGGCCGCGCGGCCAAAATCCGCGACGAACCGCACAAACGAGCCGTCGCAGCGGTTCCCGGCGTAATAGACGCAGTTGACGCCCATGCGCGTCATGACGTTCGCCTGATCCTGACTGCCATGGATGCCCTGATTGACCGTATAGTCCCACTCGATAAAGTCCGGCCGGACGGTCTGCTCCGGCTGGATGAGGGCAAGGGCCAGCGGCAGGTGGTTCTCCTCCAGCGCACGCACCAGATACGCCCCCTGCGAATAGGTCAGCAGCAGGATCAGAATTCCATCCAGCTTCTCATGATTATATTGCGCCACGAGCGACTCGATCTGCGCCCGGTTCATAGCTGCGTGCGGGAAAACGAACTCCGCCGCGTCCCGCAGGCCGTCCAGAACCTCGTTTACATACGCCGTCTGCGCCCGGTCGATGCCAGGAAACAGCGGCAGATAGTCCTCCAGCATCAGAGCCAGAACGCCGAGTTTCGGTTTTTTCTGTGTCATGTCTCTCATCCTTTCTGCAAATACAGCGCCTCATAGACGCGCCGGTAGGCCGCGTAGGCTTCTTCATACGCATCGGCGGTTTCCGCCTGCGGCTGATAGACGGTTTGCTCCTCCGCGTCATGCAGCGCCCAGCCAAGCGCGCCTGCGGCCAGCATGGCCGCGCCGCGCGACGTGGCCTGCACCGTGGAGAGCGTGTGGAACGGGCGGCGGCAGGCATCCGCCTTGATCTGCATCCAAAGTGCGCTCCCCGCTCCCCCGCCGAGCGAGGTCACGGTCTGCGCCGTGCAGCCGAGCGCAGACAGCATATTCAGAAAATCGCGCAGCTGGAAGGCCGCTGCCTCCAGAATCGCACGGGCGCAGGCGGCTCTTGTGCTGGACAGCCGCAGCCCGTAAAAGCCGCCGGAGGCCTCCGGCAGATTGTCGGGATCGACGCACCCGGCCAGATACGGCAGGAATGTCACGCCCTGCGCGCCGGGCGGCACCTGCTCCGCCAGCCGGTCAAGCGCAGCATAGCCGCCGTCCAGATCGCGGCAGAATTCGTCGCGGAACCAGCGCAGGCTCATGCCGATGGTGTTGCTGATGGGAAGATACAAATACGCGCCCGGCATGGCATGGCGGTAGATGGTCACATGATGGTCTTCGGAAAATTGCGGATGGGCCGTAAACGCGGCGGCGACCATGGCCGTGCCCGTCGTCTCGCAGAGCGTGCCCGGGCGGGTGCAGCCTGCGGCCAGCGCCGCGGCGGTCTGATCCATCGCGCCGGTCACGACGCAGGCAGAGGCAGGCAATCCCAGTGCTTCCGCCACCTCCGGCAGAACCGGCCCCACAATGCTGCCGCACGCAAGCGCCTGCGGCAGGCGCGTCCGGTCAAGCTCTGCCAGCGCGAGCGCCTCGTCCCAGTAATCGTCGCTTTGCAGGTCAAAATACCCGGTGGAAGTCAGCAGCGATTTTTCCGTGACTGCCCGGCCCGTGATCCAAAGCATCAGATAATCCTCCAGCAGGAGGAATTTGTCGGTCCGCGCCCAGCTCTCCGGCTCCTGCTGGCGAAGCCAGAGCAGCTTCGCCAGCGGCAGCGCGCCGCTCAGCTCCGGCAGGCCGGTGCGCTCGTAAAAGCGCTGCCGGTCAAGCGCGGCGGCAAGCCGCGCCGCCTGCGCCTCCGCCCGGCTGTCCAGCCAGACGATCGCGGGCCGCAGGGCCTTTCCCTGCCTGTCCACGCAGAGCAGCGTTTCGCCCTGCGTCGTCAGCGCGACCGCGCAGACCTTTGCGCGTGCCTCTGCGGGCAGCGCCAGAATGCATTGTGCTGCCGCGTCCAGATACACCTGCGCCTCCACCTCGGCGCACACGCCGCGCGTTTGCAGAGCATATTCCCGGCTCGTCAGCGCCGTCTGCCGGAGCTGACGGTCAAACAGGCAGGCTTTTACGGACGTCGTGCCGACGTCCAGCGTCAGAATCAGTTCCATATATGCGTTCCTCACAACAGAATCTCGGTCAGACGGCCCGTTTCGGCAGAACGTTTGGCAGCCAGACAGCACGCCGCGCTGCGCAGACCACCCAGAAGATCCGACGACGGCTTTCCGCCCGCCAGCAAGTTCATAAAATCCTGCGCCAGCCGCCGGTCGCCGCCGAAGTGATTGCCGCCGGTGGGCCGGATCCGGATCGTCGCGGTCTGGTCGAATGCATAGTCGTCATGGCGGATGACGCCGGTATAGAAATCAAACTCGGCGCTGCCCTTTGTTCCGATGATGCGGCAGCCGCGTCTGGCCGCCGTGCGCTTGACGGTAAAGTTCTGATTATAGCTGATGATCGCGCCGTCCTCGCAAAGGAACATGGCCGAGGCGACGTCCTCGTTGCCGGTATCCACGGCGAAGCAGCAGCAATCGCCCTGCACGTCCTCGCCGCGCAGCTTGCCGACGACATAGCTGCTCTCCACGCAGGTGCGGTAGTCGGGACAGTCGGGGCAGTGCAGACCGGCGGGCCTGTCTCCTTTATAATAGAGCTTCTCGGTGTGCGCAAAGACACGCTTCGGCGTCAGCCCGGCGGCGTGGCAGATATAGTCGATATCATGCGTCGTTTTCTGCAAAAACAGCCCGCCGGTCAGGCTCGGGTCGCGGTACCAGCTGTGATAGTACACGCTGCCGTAGGGCACATTGTTGACGGCCTGCACCATGGTGACGCGCCCGAGCGCGCCGCTTTCGACCAGCTGCCGCAGGCGGACGGTGATATCCGCCACGCGCAGAGGGAAGGACACGACGGCCCGGTCCAGCTTTCCCTCTGCGGCCTCACGCAGCGTCCGGTACTGCGCTTCGCTGATGCAGACGGGCTTTTCCAGAAACAGCGGGATATCCCGCTTCAGGACCTCGACCGCCAGCGGCGTATGCAGCGGGCAGCGCGTGCCGATGAATACGCCGTCCGGTTCACAGCCCCCCAGCAGCGCGTCCGCGTTTTCAAAATACCGCGCTTCAGCGAACAGCGGATCTCCGGCATTTTCCTCTTTGATCTGCTCCCAGCGCGGGTCCGCGACTGCAGCGACGGAAATATCCGCCTCGATCTCCCGGAAGGCCTGCAGCATGGTTTTCGAACGCAGGCCGTAGCCGAGAAAGGCAAGCTTCTTTGTCATATGCTTCGCACTCCTGTCTGCACATATTGTTTTTTAAATATTACTAATAATATGCGAATTTTTTAGTCGTAAACGAATAATAATCCAATCAAATATTATGAAATGTGTCTATTGACTTGCATCGTTTCTGTTGCTATACTACTACAAAAAGAAGAAAATATCAATCCTTTTTTCTTCTTTGATCATTTCGGATTGGGGCGTTCCGCCCATTTCCTCATTTAATTATTACTAATTTTCGAAAGCGAGTGGTCCTATGCGTAATCCGCCTGACGTCCCCGGTGTCCGCAGTCAGCGCACCCGATTCCAGAAGCTGCTGGCCTATCTGAAGCGCTACTGGTTCTTATATCTGCTTGTCCTGCCGGGCTTTGTCTTTATGATCGTGTTCAATTACGGCCCCATGTACGGCATTCAGCTGGCCTTTAAGGACTATCACGCAAATCTCGGCATCTGGGGCTCGCCGTGGGTCGGTCTTGAGCATTTCCGCGAGATGATCGCCGACGCCAATTTCTGGCGCGCGGCAAAAAACACGCTGATCATCAACGGCTATAACATCGTATTCAAGACGACGTTCACGATTTTCCTCGCACTCATGCTCAATGAGCTGCGCCTGAAAAAGGTCAAAAGCTGCGTGCAGACGGCAGCCTATCTGCCGTATTTCCTGTCCTGGGTCATTTTTGCCGGTCTGGTGCAGGTGTTTCTGGAGTACCCGTCTTCCTCCGGCAGCAGCGGCGGCGTGATCAATCAGGTCATCACGTTTTTCGGCGGTGAGCCGATCAATTTCCTGACGCGGCCCGATCTGTTCCGCGCGATCGTCGTGATTTCCAACATTATCAAGAACGCGGGCTACGGCACGATCGTCTATCTCGCGTCCATGTCCACGATCAACCCGGCTCTGTACGAGGCGGCGAAGATGGACGGCTCCAACCGGCTGCAGATGATGCTGCACATCACCATCCCCGCGATCCTGCCGACCATCGTGATTTTGCTGATCCTGGATCTGTCCAGCCTGTTCAGCGCGAACTTTGACCAGATCTACAATCTGTACAACAACTATGTGCTCTCCACCGGCGATGTGCTCTCCACGTATATCTACCGCATCAGCCTCGGCGGCGGCACGTCCTTCGAGCTTTCCACGGCGATCAATCTGGTTCTGCAGGTTCTCGGCCTGATCGTCGTGCTGATCACCAACAAGTTCGTTTCCAAGCTCGATATCATGGGCATTTTCTAATGGGAGGGCCGCGCATGAAAAAGAAACCCACTTCCCTGCGCCGCAGTATGTTCATGCGGCTGGGCTTTAACTTCTACGACGTGGCCGTGACGATCTTCTGCGTCGCGTTCGGCCTGCTGTGCTTTTACCCGCTCTGGTACTGCCTGGTCGCATCGGTCATGCCGTATGAGGAATACGTCAAGGGCGGTCTGATGCTCTGGTTCAAGGGCATCGATCTGCAATACTATATTCAGATCTTCAGCACCAAGGTCTATACAAACAGTCTGCTCGTCTCCGCCGTCAAGACGGTTCTGGCGACCGCGCTTTCCGTGCTGGTCACCTCCGCCATGGCCTACGCCGTCAGCAAGGTCCATATCCGCGGCATGAAGCTCACCTGTTCTTTGCCGGTGGCCTCATCCCGCAGTATATGCTCTACAAATCGCTCCACCTGACCGGGAACTTCTGGGTCATGGTCCTGCCCGGTACGCTGAATATCTCCTATTTCATCATCATGCGGAACTATTTCTCCTTCTCCGTCTCCCGCGAGCTGGAGGACGCCGCCATGATCGACGGCTGCAACGAGGTCGGCATTTTCTTCCGCATCGTCATGCC
>ERZ1106951.3126-NODE-3126-length-12230-cov-2.450842_pt1 | contig 12230 bp, 9 predicted proteins | sample MGYA00403676_ERZ1106951 | MGnify/ENA primary metagenome ERZ1106951 (study PRJEB35170, sample SAMEA104062398) | human gut metagenome | biome: human gut; feature: human-associated habitat; material: faeces | place: Denmark | collected 2012-04-23 ...
GAGATTATTTATATACGATCAAGAATCACCCACTGTTAGAGACAACGATCCTTCCGGTAGGTGATGGCGTAGCAATCAGTATCAAGATGGGAGAAAGTAATGAGAGACGTTGAATTATTAATTCCGGCAAGTAACTTGGAAGTATTAAAAGTTGCTGTGTTATATGGAGCAGATGCCGTTTATATCGGTGGAGAGATGTATGGACTACGTGCCAAAGCAAAGAATTTCTCCATGGAAGATGTTAAAGAAGGAATTATTGCTTCTCGCATTGCAGCCCATGCTGCGGACGTGGCAAAAGGACTGCCGGGTGCAAAAGACTGGGATTTTGAAATGAGCGAAGCACGTCGCAATCTTGATTGGGAAAAGCAGTTTGAACTTGCCATTGACCCGGAAAAAGCACGCCGTTACCGTGCAGAAAGCAAACCGGAAAAAGAAGATACATGTACGATGTGCGGAAAAATGTGTGCCGTAAGAAATATTAATAAAATTCTTCGAGGTGAAGACGTCGATATCATGGACTAAACGAATTACTATCTTGCAAAACACCCTCCATTAGGTGTATAATAATACTGCATTAATGTGCGGATATTATACCCATGGAGGGATTTTTTATGAAGAAAAAGATTTTGGATTTTTTAATTAAGATTGGAAAGAAGTGTAAACCACTTACCTACCCGGTAATGATTGTAGTCATTGCCTTTTTGACAATTTATCATGCGATAAGAAATCTATTTATAAAAAAGGAGAATAAATGGAAATCTCTTGTGACCGGTGCCATCTGTCTGGTTGCCGTTGTAGGAGCTGTTCTTGTCCTGCCATCACTGGCGGATGAGATGACGGGTGAGAGCCAGACCGAGACTGTGTCAGAGGAGGAACTTGAGCCGACGATGACACCGGATGTGACGGTGGAGCCGGTTGTGACTGAAGAACCGGAAGAAAAGCAGGACAGTGAGGAGACAGAATCGGCAGAAGAAACGACAAAACCGGAAGAAGAGAAAAAAGACGAGGAAAAGGCGACGGATGAGCCACAGGCAACTGAGGAACCGCAATATCAGTCAGCAGCCAAACAGGATGAATCCGATAATCTGCCAAAAGAGGAAAAGAAGGCAATTAAGAAAAAGAGGGAAGCGGCACCGGTTCAGTTAGAAAAACCGACCTGCCAGGTGGTAGAGCAGCCGGTAGGGCCGTATACATATCCGATGGATTCAACCATCAAAGTAAAAGTAGAAGTAACACCGCCGGCAGGAGCCGGTTATGAGTGCCAGTGGTATGTAAGCAAAACGGCAAACGGTACCGGTGAGGCGCTGGTTGGAAATGGAGCAAAGACAACAACGTATTCCATTCCGAAAGATACCGGAGCCGGTGATTATTATTTCTACTGTATGGTGAAAAGTGTTGACAATAACCAGTATGATTTAGATTCTGAAGAAGTACGCAGCGATGATGTAGTTGTGACAATTCAGAAGGGTGAGCCGCAGCTTTCTGATTTTGATATCAGTACGATTAAAGAGGAATACTATTATACCGGAGAAATCATTAATCCAACTATTGTGTCTTCGAAAGAGGGAATGGGAAGTGCTTACATTGTTGTGAAAGATGGCACGACAGAAAACCGTCCGAAAGCAGACAGTGATGATCCTTATGCGATTTATCTGCATGTCAGCAAGGGTAGTAACTATAAGGCAAAAACCATTGATTTGAATAAAACAATTACCATTAAGCGTTATCCGACACCAACGAAACCGTACACAGTCAGTGGTACAAAAGGAAAACTTGTCGATGGAAAACAGTGGTATACTTCAGATGTAAAGATTGTACCGATGAGCGGCTATTTGATTTCAACGGATGAGAGTGATTTTAAAGATTCCATCATTTGTTCATCCGATGGTACGAATCAGGGACCACTTAAGGTTTATTTAAAAAATAAAAATAATAAAGGAATCACCGGTGCAATAACGGTAGCAGAAAAGCGGGATGGACAGATTAATATTGATAAGACCAAACCGACAGCAACGATAACTTATGAAGGAAAACAGTATTCGGATGCCGATCATGAACTTGGCGTGGATTGCTTTAATCATGATGTTGTATTTTCTCTGAGTGCAGAGGATGAGACGAGTAAAGTGGACAGCCGTGCTTATGTGCTGGCAACAAAGGCGATGACGGCAAGCCAGTTAAAGTCAGCTTCCTGGGTTACTCTTGCAGAAGGGGACACGGTTACGTTCAGCCGGGAGGGAAAACGTATTTTCTATGCCCGTGTAATCGATAAGGCGGGAAATACAACTTATTCCGCATCCAATCAGATTACTGTGGATAAGACCCTGCCGGAAATTTTGTGTGGAAGTAAAAAATTAGGGGATACGAAAAGTTATATTGCAGATCGAAAAAAAATTACAGTTACGGATGACTATCTTTCAAAGGTTACTGTGAAAAACGGTTCCAATACGGTTCTCACAAAAACAGAAGATGATATCACAAAGGGAAGTGTATCGTTTGTTATTGAGAGAACCACGGAAACGAATGATGATATTGTCTATGAGATTACAGCAGAGGATAAGTCCGGTAATCAGAAAGTTACGACATTGACACTGAAAAATCCGGTACTTGATGTCGATGCGAAAAACCTCGATTTTGGCAGTGGCAGCTCGGCGCTGACTTATGGTTATGAAGAGGTGGAAGCACAGGCGGTAAGTTTGATAAATAAAGCAAACAATCAGCCGGTGGCAGCAGATTCCATTACATTGGAAGGTGCAAATGGAGAAGCAGAGTATTTTGAAGTTGCAGAGGGTACAAAAATACGTCCAAAACAGGGACTTCATGCAGGAACTTATACCGAAGCGGTTCGGATTGCTTATAATGGAGATGCTGAATCCGAGGTGACCTGCAAATGCAGCGTAACGATTAAAAAAGCCAACATGTTAGTGCGTTACACCGGTCAGAAAGATGTCGGTTATCATACGCTGCCGGATTTGAAAGGAACAATTGAGTACACAGCGACGGATTTTAAAAATGGAGACACAAAGGATGTATTTGTAAAAGATGCAGATTTTGTGGCACCGAAATTATATTATATGGATGAAAATCAGAATAGTCAGGAATTACATCGGATAAACGTGCAATGGAAACGATGCAGCTGATTCCGGATGGCGGTTCTTCACACGACTATGAATTTTCATATGCAGCCGGTGAACTGGAAGTGAAACATCATGTACTTCGTGACGGCTATGTGATTGAGGGTAAAAAGGTAAAAGGCTACGATTGGTATGTATCAGATTATGTAGCCATCCGCCCGGCGGCGAATTATCAAATTAGTGATTCGGAAGCAGCAGATTCTTTCGCTTCCCAGACACAGTCGATTTCCGTGGCTGGGCCGACAAACGGTGTAGAGAAAAGTTTTTATGTTATGAATACACAGACGGGTGAAATTTCTGCGCAGATGAAAGAGACGATAAAAATAGATAATACGGCTCCGTATTTTAGAAATGGAGAAGGTATTACCGTATCCTCCAATCTGTGGGCTGAGTTTTGTAATTCCGTAAGTTTTGGACTGTTTTTTAATCAGACCAAAGCGGTATCCATCAGTGCAACGGATGAAGAGAGCGGACTGGAACCAATTCAGTATTGTATATCGGAAAAAGCCGTGGAAGGAACAGCAGAGAGTTTAGATACCAAATTAAACTGGGTAACGTATGAGGATGGATTTTCGATTTCACCGGAGGAATATGAGAGTGCGGTTATTTATGCAAAAATAACAAATCATGCCGGTTTGTCAACTTATATATCTTCCAATGGTTTGGTGTTTGATAACAAGCAGCCGGAAATCAATAAGGTTGAAAATGGAAAAGAACAGGGTATCGTGGATGAAAAAGAATATATCACGGAAGTTTTGTCCTTAAAAGTTTCAGACGGTAATTTAAATGAGACAACACTCTATGAGGGAACCGATGTTACGGCATCCGGAAGTGCCCTTTCGATTGTTGAAGAGTCGGAAGGGTTAAAGACGGCGGAGAAGAAGATTGCCTGCCCACAGAAAGGCTCTAAGACTTATACCGTGGTAGCGAGAGATTCAGCCGGTAATAATGCGGAGCGTGAGTTTACGATTACGAAACCGATTTATGATATTACGGCAGATACGCTTAAAATTGCGGATGCGGTTTATGGTTACACATCAACGCCACAGACCAAAATAACCTTTAAAAATACGGATAAGGCAAATGCAGACGCTACGATACAGAAAGTCATTCTTGGCGATGACAAACATTTTGAAGTGAAAAACACAGGAAATGAATTCTGGATTGCTGCCAAAGAAGGACTTTCACATGGTAAATATGCAACGGATGTGACATTGGTTTATAACGGTGGCAAAGAAGCAAAGACGACATGTGGTTTTTCTGTTGACAAAGCGGTTTTGAAGGCGACATATTCGGGCGATGATTTGTATTATCACGAAACGTTAGCTAAGGGTTCTGTAAAAGTAACCGGATTTGTAACGCAGAACGGTGTTGTGGAAACACCGGAGACGGCAGCCGGCTATGTGGCTCCAACGGTTGATTTTACACAGACAGCGAAAGAGACAAAAGAGCTTACACCAAAAGGCGGCAAGGCAGATAATTATACCTTTGAGTATGTGTCCGGTCTGCTTTTGGTTGACCGCCGCTATGCGAGTGCCGGAAAAGACGGTCAGTACCGAATTGAAGGCAGTGTTTCGGATACCGGCTGGGATACTTCGGATTTAAGGATTGTACCAAAAGATGGTTACGAACTTTTGAGAGAAGAAGAAGGAAAAACACTGGATGAGATTGCTCTTACAAAAGATACAGACTGCGGTGAAGAAAAATTCTATATCATGAATGAGACTACGGGTATCCGAGTGTATTCAATTATAAGAAAGATACGAAAATGCCGGAAATTAAAGGTGTTGAAAAAGATGCCACATATGAGGCAAACAGTCGTGAGGTAACGGTATCGGATGAGAATCTGTCGAATGTTACCGTGAACGGTAAACCGCAGAGTGTGGAAAATAATACGGTTACATTTACTTTGACAGCAGAACAGGAAACGATGGTATATGTAATTACTGCAACCGATTGTGCCGGTAATATGTCAGATTGCACAGTGGTATTAAATCAGCCGGCATCGCTCCCGGCATCAGATGACACCGATGCGGATAATGCAGGCAATTCAGGTGATAATAATACGGATGGAAATGCAGTTACACCGACCGCTTCACCGTCCCAGGCAATTGCCGGTATTGTGAAAAAGCATGTCAAGGTGGTTGACGGAGCACCGAATACAGCACTTGTAACAGGTACACAGGATTTGAAAACATCTGTATTGTCAAATGGAGAACAGCAGGCGGTAGAAGATGGCAGTAATGCAAACATTGAATTGCGAATCAAGAATATTGACGGCAGTGTTCCTCAAAACGATAAGGAACTTGTGATTGCAAATCTGTCGGGTTATTCAGTCGGTGAATATTTGGATATTACACTGTGGAAGAAAGTAGGAAGCAGTTCAGAGAAAAAGGTAACAAATTTGGCAAAACCGATTTCTGTAACGGTAACGGTTCCTTCGGATTTGCGGAATGCGTCGCGTGAATTTGTTGTGCTTCGTGTCCATAAAGGAAAAGTATCCGTATTGGAAGATTTGGATTCAGCAACAAATACGGTTACGTTTAAGACAGACCGTTTCTCTACGTATGCGCTTGCCTACCGTACGGCGGCAGCACTTACAACGAGACAGACAAATTCCACGAAGAATACAAGTGTGATTGGAACACTTGCGACAAATCCATCACCGGCTACCGGCGATACGGCTCCGCTTCTGCCGATTGCTATTGTATTTCTCGGTTCTTTATCAGGAATACTCATAACGATGGTGCTTCGGAGAAAAATGTAATTCATCGGAGGTTTTAGCATGAAAAAAGTTAGAACACATTTGGAAGACCGTGTTCTTCCATCTTATACAAAAGGAGAAGAAATTTTTAATATGGTTTCCCATATTGCCGGTGGTGCGCTGGCAATTGCGGCACTGGTACTTTGTGTGATTTTTGCAGTAATACACACAGATGCATGGGGTGTTGTGGGAGCAGCTATTTATGGCTCCACGATGGTTGTGCTTTATGCGATGTCAAGTATTTATCATGGTTTGAAACCGGAAATGCCTAAAAAGGTGTTTCAGGTTATTGATCACTGTACAATTTATTTTCTAATCGCAGGAACTTATACGCCGGTCACTTTGACGGCACTGAGACCACAGTACCCGGTACAGGCATTTGTGATTTTTGGTATTGTGTGGGCGTGCTGTTTCATCGCGGCAACTCTGACGGCAATTGATTTGAAAAAATATCAGATTTTGTCGATGATTTGTTATCTTGCGATGGGATGGTGTATTATTTTCTTTATTAAACCGACGGTACAGTGTCTTGGTACCGGCGGAACCGTGTTTTTGTTTACCGGCGGTGTTGCTTACACCATTGGTGCAATTTTGTATGGTATTGGTAAAAAGAAAAAATATGTGCATTCCATTTTCCACTTATTTGTGGTGGCGGGAAGTATTTTGCACTTTTTTATGATTTTGTTTTATGTTATACTATAGCGTAAAGTGTTCCCTTATGAATGGGGATGCGGGTTGTTTAGTGGTTTTGATTGATGCAAAAGAATTTGGAGGATAAGATGATAGTAGAACCAAAAGTAAAAGGATTTATCTGCACGACAGCACATCCTGCCGGCTGCAAAGAGAGTGTAAGAAGACAGATTGCTTATTGTAAAGAAAAAGGCATGGTGGAAGGACCGAAGAAGGTATTGGTGATTGGCTCTTCGACCGGTTATGGTTTGGCAAGCCGTATTGCAGTAACATATGGTTACGGGGCAGATACGATTGGCGTGGCATTTGAGAGAGAGTCCAATGGAAGAAGAACGGCAACTGCCGGCTGGTATAACACAAAGGCATTTGAAGAGTTTGCCAAAGAAGACGGTTATTATGCAAAGTCATTTAATGGTGATGGTTTTTCGGAAGAAATGAAAAATCAGGTAATAGAGACGATTCGCAAGGATTTTGGAAAAGTTGATATGGTTGTTTACAGTATGGCAGCTCCGAGAAGAACGTTGCCGGATGGAACCACAGTATCATCTGTACTGAAAACTGTGGGAAAAGAACTGACAAACAAAACCATTGATTTGCGAAATAATGAAATTAAAGATGTAACGGTACCGGTTGCCAACGAAGAAGAGATTGAAAATACCGTCAAAGTTATGGGCGGTGAAGACTGGGAAGCATGGATTCAGGCACTTGTGGATGCAGATGTTTTGAGTGACAATGCTGTTACATTAGCATATTCTTATATCGGACCGGAGTTGACTCATGCGATTTACAAAGAAGGCAGTATCGGTCAGGCAAAGAAACATCTTTTTGATACATCGAAAAAACTCACAAAAGAGTTTGAGGCGAAAGGATTGAAGGCTTACATCTCGGTAAATAAGGCATTGGTTACACAGAGCAGTGCAGCAATTCCAATTGTCCCACTTTACATTTCTCTGCTTTATAAGATTATGAAGAAAGAGGGACTGCATGAGGGATGCATTGAGCAGATGAACCGTTTGTTTATCGACAAACTGCCGGCTAAGGAAACAGATGCAGAAGGTTATATTCGTCTTGATGACTGGGAAATGGAAGATAAAGTCCAGAATGAAATAACAAAGCTCTGGGGCTTGGTTACGACAGAAAACATTGGCGAGCTTGGTGACATTGAAGGTTACTGGGAAGATTTTTATCACATGTTTGGTTTCCATTATGACAATGTGGATTATAGTGCTGATGTAGAAATTTAAAAATGACAGGAATATAAAAGGGGCTGCCAAAAGGGCAGCCTCTTTTCGTTTACGCTTATAATCTTGCAACTACGAAAATATCATAGATAGCACGAATTGCATCTTCGAAATCTTCATTATTTACACCGATGATAATATTTAACTCACTCGAGCCCTGATCAATCATTTTTACATTGATATGTGCGTGAGCAAGGGCGGAGAACAAACGGCCGGCAGTACCACGTGTACTCTTCATGCCGCGTCCTACGACAGCAATCAAAGCTAAATCAGATTCCAGATGAATGGTATCCGGTTTTGCTAAACGGTTGATGTCGGCAATGACTTCCTGTTCTTTTTCCTGAAATTCGTCCTGATGAACAAAAATAGTCATGGTATCAATACCGGATGGCATATGCTCAAAAGAGATACCATTGTCTTCAAAAGCGCTGAGGACTTTGCGTCCAAAACCGATTTCGGAGTTCATCATATCTTTTTCAATATTAACGGCTACAAAGCCTTTTTTTCCGGCAATACCGGTGATGGTATAAGCAGGAATCCGGCAGGTGCTTTCTACAATCATTGTTCCATCGTCTTCCGGACGGTTTGTGTTTCGGATGTTAATTGGAATACCGGCTTTTCGTACCGGGAAGATTGCATTTTCGTGGAGTACGGAAGCACCCATGTAAGCGAGCTCTCGTAATTCCATATAAGTAATGGTATGAATGACTTCCGGATTTTTTACGATACGTGGATCGGTAACTAAGCAGCCGGAAACGTCTGTCCAGTTCTCGTATAAGTTGGCATTGATTGCTTTGGCAACCAAAGAACCGGTGATATCGGAACCGCCGCGGGAGAACGTAACGACTGTACCATTTTTCATGGCACCGTAAAATCCCGGAATGACAGCACGTTCAATTTTATCTAAATAAGTGGCAAGAAGCTCGTTGGTGGTTTCAGAATCAAAAGACCCGTCTTTGTTAAAACGGATTACATTGGCAGCATCGACAAATTCATAGCCGAGGTATTTTGCCATAATTTTTCCGTTTAAATATTCGCCACGGGAAGCAGCGTACATAGAACCTGCTTTTGCTACAAACTGTTTTTTAATGATTTCAAAATCTTCATCTAAAGAAAGATCGAGTTTCAAACCATAAATGATTTCGTTGTAGCGGTCTTTGATTTGATTTAACTGTTTGTTGAATGCCTTGCTCTGTTCTGCCAGTTCATAGCAGTGATACAGCATATCCGTTACCTTCGTGTCATCGGAAAAACGTTTTCCCGGTGCGGAAGGGACTACATAACGGCGGGATTCGTCTGCACGAATAATAGCGCCAACTTTCATAAACTGTTCTGCACTGGCAAGGGAACTTCCACCAAACTTAACTACTTTTTTCATGAAACATCTCTCCATATAATTTTTTTGTGTCAAAGATTTACAGACACACGATTATAGTAAACCATGTTTTTTAGTATTTTTCAAGAGTTTTTTGTGATATAATAAGAAAAAGAAATTTTACAGAGGGGGATTTGTATGGAAGGAATTACATTATATTCCATTGATTATTATAAAAAAAGTGTTTTTAAAGGCAGTTACCGGGGGATGAATTTCAGGATTTCGAAAGATGGCGATGAAGAGGAAAAGCAACTTCTTGCGACTGCGTGGAAAGGACCGTTTATACTGGAAAAGACAAAGGAGAAGCCGGTGACGATGACGTTTGATTTTTCGGACGAGGGGCTTTTAGAGGCGGATGAATGGCTGACGAAACAGCAGAAACTGTTAAGTCCGGGAGCGGGAGAAGAAGTGTAACGAGTGACCTCTTGTAACTTTTTGAAAAACGAGTATAATACTAGTAGCAGAGAAACATAAGAATAAGGAGGTTATTATTACCATGACAAAAATTGATATTTTTTCCGGTTTTCTTGGTGCCGGTAAGACAACATTGATAAAAAAACTGATAAAGGAAGCATTTCAGGGAGAAAAACTTGTCCTGATTGAAAATGAATTTGGTGAGATTGGTATTGATGGCGGTTTTATGAAAGATGCCGGCATTAATGTAACGGAAATGAATTCAGGATGTATTTGCTGTTCATTGGTTGGTGATTTTGGTGCCGCATTGGAAGAGGTACTTGAGAAGTATCATCCGGACCGCATTATTATTGAGCCATCCGGTGTTGGTAAATTGTCGGATGTTATTAAGGCTGTCTCCGGTGTAATGGAGAGCCATGACGATGTGCAGATGAATGGGTATGTTACGGTGGCAGACGCAACGAAGTGTAAAATGTACATGAAAAACTTTGGTGAATTTTACAACAACCAGGTTGAGAGTGCAAAGACAATTGTGTTAAGCCGGACCGGTAAAATTACGGATGAAAAGTTAGATGCTGCGTTGGCTTTGATTCGCGAGAAAAATGATAGGGCAACAATTATTACGACACCATGGGATGAGATTGATGGCAAACAAATTCTTGGTGCGATTGAGGAGAGTAATTCGCTGGAATTAGAATTGATGGAAGAAGAGGATGTATGTCCGGAGTGTGGACATCATCATGACCATGACCACGACCATGAACACCACCATCACCATGAGCACGGTGAGTGCGACCATCACGACCATGACCATGAACACCACCATCACCATGAACATCATCACCACGGGGATGGCGAGTGCTGTTGTGGACATGACCACGAGCATGGACATCATCACCATCATGCGGACGATGTATTTACAAGCATGGGTATCGAGAGTGCGCACAAATACAGTGAGGAAGAATTGACCGGTATTTTGAAAAAATTGTCTGCTGAGGATAATGGTTATGGAAACATTCTTCGCGCGAAGGGAATTGTACCGGCGACGGAAGGTGAATGGTTCCACTTTGATTTGGTACCTGGTGAGTACGAAGTACGCCGGGGCAGTGCAGACTATACCGGACGAATCTGCGTTATTGGAGCAGAGTTGAAAGAAAGTGAAATTAAGCAATTGTTTTTAGGATAAGGAATGGAGGAAACTATGTTTGGAAATCGGGATATTCCGGTCTATTTGTTTACCGGTTTTTTGGAAAGCGGTAAATCAACATGTTTTCAGGAAATACTGGAAGAAGGAAATTTTGAAGACGGCTTGCGGACCTTGTATCTGATGACAGAAGAGGGAGAAAAAGAAGTCGATGAAATGTTGCTTCGCCATAATAAAGTGGACACGGTTTTGATTGAAGACGAGGAAGATTTGACAGAAGATAAGTGTAAAGAACTTGTGAAACAGTATAAGCCGGCACGAATTGTTATTGAAGTAAACGGAATGTGGGATTTGGTTAAGTTAATCAATGAAACCATTCCGGAAAATTGGATTGTTGTGCAGACTTTTACGACGGTCAATGCGGAAACATTTTCTGTTTATATCAATAATATGAAATCATTGATTATGTCGCATTTTCAGCAGTCGGATTTAGTTATTTTTAACCGTTGTTCGTCCGATATGGACAAGGCATCCATGCGTCGAAATGTCAAAGCAATCAACCGCCGTGCCCAGGTTTTATTTGAATCAGAGGATGGCTCGGTTGAGAGTAATATTGAAGAAGAATTACCGTTTGATGTCACTGCAAAAGAAATTGTATTAGAAGATGACGATTTTGGATTGTGGTATCTGGATGTCAGTGAGCATCCGGAAAAATACGAGGGAAAAACGATTGTATTTAAAGGACAGGTATACAGAAATAGAACCTTCCCGAAAGATGCCTTTGTACCATCCCGCGCGGCCATGACTTGCTGTGCGGATGACATCGCAAAAATCGGATTCATCTGCCATTACCCGGAGGCTGATAAATTTGCAACCAACGACTGGGTTATGGTAACGGTAAAAGTAAAACCGGAATTTAGCCGTAAACAACAAGCATTAGTGCCAATGCTTTGGGCTGACAAAGTCGAAAAAACCACTCCCCCACAAGAGGAAGTTGTATACTTTAGTTAGCTACAAGCCACGCATCTCTTTTGGTATGAGGCGACAGCCTCTATGAGCGGAGCCGGAGGCGGAGCGAATAGCGTGGGATATTCAGCGGAGCGAATAGCATGTGCTGTTCGGCGGAGCGAATAGCGTGGGGGATTCGGCGGCTGCAAACAACGTTTTTTCATCATTTTTACCATTAGCGTTGCACTTTTTGGTTGTTTTACGATATTACTGAGCTTTTTTGTGACGAATTACACCCAATTAGCAACCTTTTTGAGTGGATTTTAGCGAAAGGGTTGTTTTTGAAAGATAAAGTTTTTGAGCCAATGCAACGTTTTTGTTCTTTGAGTAAAGTTAGCGTTGCATAAGGCAAGCTATCACAGTTAGTGTATAATTTTTATTGGCAAAAATAAAGGGAAGAAGGAAATACCCTCTTCCCAATCATACAGTTTTTCTTTATGATGTTAGTTGCTAGAAAAACAAT
>ERZ1106951.3137-NODE-3137-length-12205-cov-17.031770_pt1 | contig 12205 bp, 9 predicted proteins | sample MGYA00403676_ERZ1106951 | MGnify/ENA primary metagenome ERZ1106951 (study PRJEB35170, sample SAMEA104062398) | human gut metagenome | biome: human gut; feature: human-associated habitat; material: faeces | place: Denmark | collected 2012-04-23 ...
TGCCGGAGCGGTGCTTAAGCCGCAAGGCGGGAATTGTGCGGTGTTGCCTTATATAAAAGGGTGGAACACAGATTGAAATAAAAGAATGGATCACTGGTGCGCGGGGTGGCGTTTCAGGAAAGCGCGGTATTCCCGGTACCAGCACTGGGGGCAAAGGCTCTGATACTCTACAGCGTCCACTGTGTCAATCGCAACCTGGGCGCCCTCAAACACGAACTCGCCGTTTACCTTGCGGCCGTTGCAGGTGGCTTTGCGGCCGCAGGCACAGATGGTTTTCATCTCCTCGATCGTGTGGGCCAGCTCCAGAAGGCGGGTGGAACCGGGGAAACCGCGGTTCATAAAGTCTGCCCGCAGCCCATAGCAGATGACCGGAATGTTCAGGTCCACCGTGACCAAAAACAGCTGCTCGGCCTGCGCCGGGGTAAAGAACTGGCTTTCGTCACACAGCACACAGGCAGGGGCGCTGCCATGGGCGGCAGTATCGGCCCGGACGATATCCAGGATGTCCATGTCCGGGCTGACCAGCACATCCACCTTGTGGCTGACCCCCAGGCGGGAAACAATATGATCGCCGCCTTTGGTGTCCACGCTGGCTTTCAGAATCAGCACCCGCATGCCGCGCTCGTTATAATTGAAAGCAACCTGCAAAAGCGCCGTGGTTTTGCCGCTGTTCATTGCGCCGTAACGGTAATATAGCTTTGCCATGTTTGGCTCCTTATTAAGATAAAGTGAAAAACAGCATGAAAATCGGGGTGTACCACAGGATCCTGCACCCATGCCGGGGCAGGCGCTGGGGTACACCCCGCCGGAAACAGTCATGTGCTGTGTGCCCGGCTTTTATTCATCATGGTTGCGCAGCCGGTAGCCAAGGCTCATCAGGCTGTCGCCCAAATGGACGTTTTCCACTGTGACCTGCGGATAAACGACCGAAAGATCATAGTGGCTGAAGTTCCAGAAGCCCTGAATACCCAGCCGAACCAGCTCGTCCGAAAGGTCCATGGCGCTCTGGCGCGGCACGCACAGCACGGCGACCACCGGCTTGTGCGCCGCACAGAAGCTTTCCAGCTCGGACAGCGGGCGGATGGTTACGCCGCTGATCTCCTTGCCCTCCAGGGCGGGGTTGATATCAAACGCGGCAATCAGCTTGTAGCCGTTGGTATCGCGGCTGATAAAGCTGGAGACCGCCGTGCCCAGGCGGCCGGCGCCGATCAGCACGGTAGGCAGCAGCTCGCCGTTGCCAAACAGCAGTTTGCCAATCTCGGTAAGCAGCACATCCACCTTGTAGCCGATGCCCTGCTGGCCAAAACCGCCAAAACAGTTAAAATCCTGCCGCACCTGGCTGGCGGTGGTGCCCATCATGCGGGCCAGCTCGCTGGAAGAAATTTTATCACGCCCATCTGCCTGCAGGTTGCTCAAGTAGCGGTAATATTTGGGCAACCGCTTGATCACGGGCAACGATGCTTTGTTTTGCATTGTTGATGACATAAAGACTAATCTCCCGTTCTCCGGGCAGGGGTAAAGGGAACACCCTGCCTCTTGTGTAATTCCGATGTAAATTCTAGTAAAAGTATAATCAATCTTGTGCCGATTGTCAATTTTTTATCTAAGTTTTTCCGCGCTTTTTTTGCTCAGTCGCGCCCCTCTGTGCATAAAAAAGCGTACCAGCGGGGCATACTGTCAGGGTATAGCCGGGTTTTGCACTGCCCGGCGCACCGATTTTGTCGGAAGGAAAGGACCCCCGCCATGCCAAACCGTACCCCAAAACAACAGCCCGCCCCCCATGCTGCCAAGGACGCCAAGGATGTGGAGCGCATGCGGCTGGAACATGACCTGATCACGGACAGCGGCATTGTGCCCGCCACCAAGGGCCGCCATGCCATTTATTGCCTGACGGTGATCGGCACCATTGAGGGCCACAGCCTGGCCCCCGATAACCAGAAAAGCACCAAGTATGAGCATGTGATCCCCCAGCTGGTGGATATTGAGGAGGACCCCGCCATTGAGGGGCTGTTGGTCATCCTGAATACCGTGGGCGGCGATGTGGAAGCCGGGCTCGCTTTGGCGGAACTGATCTCCGGCGTCAGCAAGCCCAGCGCAACGCTGGTGCTGGGCGGCGGGCATTCCATCGGCATCCCGCTGGCGGTTTCGGCCCGCAAAAGCTTTATTGTGCCCACCGCCACTATGACGGTGCATCCGGTGCGCCACTCCGGCATGGTGCTGGGGGTGCCCCAGACCCTGCGCTATTTTGAGCAGATGCAGGAGCGCATCGTCAGCTTTGTGGCGGGGCATTCCGGCATCAGCGCCAAGCGCTTTACCCAGCTGATGCACAATACCGGGGAGCTGGTGATGGATATGGGTACCGTGCTGGGCGGGGAACAGGCTGTGGAAGAGGGGCTGATCGATGCCATCGGCAACCTGGGCGATGCGCTGCGCTACCTGTATGCCGAAATCGACGCCGGGAAAACCGGATATTGAGGGGGCACTGCCCGCCAGTGGGCGGAAAGGCTTTGGGCAATACCGCATAATTCTAAGTGCCGATACGGCGAGCGAGGTGCGGCAGATGCCAAGCCAAAAGCGCAGATAATACTGGATGTCTTATTGAGCATTTTGGCAACGCAGATGCTGTGCCGCAGCTGCCGGAGCGGTGCTTAAGCCGCAAGGCGGGAATTGTGCGGTGTTGCCTTTGATGAAAATAGAAAGAGAAAGGGGTTTTACAAGCGGGCGTTTTCATGTTACAATATACCTTATGCTATAAGGGGCAGTATGCCCCTGCCCAAAACAGCACGGCACAGCCGCCGTGGCGGATGGCAGATAAAATCACTGCGTGGAAAGTCTCTTTATGCGGGGTCGCCGGATGCTGTTTAATGGCCGCCCGCTGCCAGATAAAAGGCGAACGAACTTTCGTTCAAAACGGGGGCAGGGCCCGCCGCGCCAAAGCAAATCAACAATGGCTGCCCGCTGAACAGGGCAGCCTGAATATACGCATATTATAGTAAAGAGGTAGGGAGAGCATGGCACGTTCAAGTTCCGCCAAAAACGGAAAAAACAGTAAAAACACATACCGCGCCTCCGGCAGCAAAAGCAGTAAAAGCAGCAGCTCCGGGGCCAGACACAACAGTTCGGCCTCCGGCAGCAAAAAGCGGATGTCCAGGCTGGAACAGCGCCGCGCCCAGCAGCAAAACCTGATCCGCAGCGTGGTGCTGGCCGGGTTTGGCATTCTGGCCATTGCGCTGGTGCTGGTGCCGGGGCAGAGCTTCTGGAATGTTCTACGCAGCTGGCTGTTTGGCACCTTTGGCGTGGTTACATATTTTGTCGGCCCGTTTTTGCTGTATCTGGCCTATCTGCTGGCATCCGGTTACCATGTGGGCACTTTCATTGGCAAGGTGCTGCTGCTGGCGGTGCTGCTAGCCGGTACGGCGGTCATCTTCTCGGACTTTAAGGTAGGGGATACCCCCTGGCAGACCGTCAAGATGCTGTTTGCCTGGGGGCAGCGCAAGTTCTGGACCGGCGGTGTGCTGGGCGTGCCCATCGGCGCATCGCTGCTGGCCGTCTGTGGCCGTCCCGGTGCCAATATCGTCATGATTATTGTCATCCTGATGGGGCTGATGGTGTTTTTTGCCGTTACCCCGGTGGATGTGGTGCAGTTCATCAGCTATTATATTCAGGAATTCAAAGCCCGCCGCGCCGCCCGTGCGGAGGAAGAAACCGCTTATGATACCCAGCTGTTTGGCCATGAAGCGGAGGAAGAATCCCTTGAAAACCTGACCGGCAGCCTGCCGCCCATGGCCGGCGAGTCTCCGGCCACGCCGCAGTCTGGCACCCGCCGCCCCTTTGATGTGGCCCCCTATCTGGAACAGGAGGAAGCCGCCCGCCGCAATGCGGCCCAGGCAAACCCTGCTGACCAGGCAGCCGCCGCAGCGCAGGCCGGCCAGCCGGCGGCCCAGCCCCAGCAGGCGTATACGCAGCCCGGCACCGCAACATACCCCGATATGCAGCGTGCCCAGGCTGCGCCCCAAGGCGTGCAGCACACCCAAAGCTTTGCCCCGCCTGCCCAGCGTTCGGACTTTGATGTGGACCTGGGGCCGGATGCTTCCCAGCGCGCTTTGCAGAACGCCGTGCAGCATGACCCGCTGCAGAAAATTGAGATCGGCCCCGGCGGCACCTTTGGCCTTGACCCGCTGGAGCAGTTGAACCATCGCGAGTACCCCGCGCCCCAGCCGGAACCCCAGCCGCAGGAAGAAAGCTTTGAGCTGCACCTGGAACCGGAAGCCCAGCAGGCTGAGGAAGCCCCGGTGGAGGAAGACAGCCTGAATGACCTGATCCAGCGCGCCGTGACCGGGCGGGATACCCCCGTGGCCGGTGCCGATGTGGGCCTGCCCGATGAGGATGAAGCGGAAAGTTTTGAAACCCCGCTGACCCCGGAACCGGATGATAACGCACCTGCCGCCTCAGTGGAAGATTTTTCCACCCCGCTGGAGCCGGTAGAGGAATTGCCGGAACCGGATGACGTTGGCAGCAGCGAAAGCGCGGATAATTTTGAAACACCGCTGGTGCCGGAACCCACCCAGCCAGCGCCTGCCCCTGTTACAGCCATCCCCACATTGGGCGGCAGCTTTGACCAGGGCGGTTTCGATGCAGCCAAGGCTGCCTGGAACGCCGGAATTCCGGTATCGGATCTGCTCACCGGGCGGGTCAGCGTGCAGGCCCCGGCACCGCAGCCCACGGCCCAGCCTGCCGCCGCTGCGCCTAAAGTATACAGCGTAACGGATGAACGCCGCCCCGGCAGCCCCAACCGGCTGCGGGTATCTTCCAGCATGGGCAATTCGGCTTCGGCTCCCATTTCCAGCCCGCCCAGCGTGGCCAAAGCAATGGCGAAAGCCCCTGCCGCCCCGGCAGCCACCGCACCCGCCGGCGCAGCCCGCGAAGCGGACGAGGATGCCAGCAGCGAAGCTACGGCAGCCTTTGCCGCCCAGGCCAAAGAGGAGTTCCCGCCGTATACTTACCCATCTTTGAACCTTTTCAATGCGGCCAAGCCGGAAGATGAACGCGGCGCGGCCGCCGAGATGAAGAAAAACGCCGATATCCTGGTGAACACGCTGGACAGCTTTGGTGTTAAGACCCATATCCTGGATATCTGCCGTGGCCCTTCCGTGACCCGGTATGAGCTGCAGCCCCAGGCGGGCATCAAGGTCAGCCGTATCACCAGCCTGTCGGATGATATCGCCCTGAACCTTGCCACCGCCGGTGTGCGTATCGAAGCCCCCATTCCCGGCAAACCCGCCGTCGGTATCGAGGTGCCCAACAAGATCCGCTCTACCGTCAGCATCCGCGGGGTGTTTGAATCCCAGAACTACATCAACATGCGCAGCCCACTGACCATGGCGCTGGGCAAAGATATTGCCGGTACAGCCCAGGTGGCGGACCTGTGTAAAATGCCCCACCTGCTGATCGCCGGCTCCACCGGCAGTGGTAAATCTGTCTGCGTCAACTCGATCATCATCAGCTTTTTGTTCCGCTCCGGTCCGGAAGATGTCAAACTGATTTTGATCGACCCCAAGGTGGTGGAACTGGCTGAGTATAACGGCATTCCCCACCTGTTAATGCCCGTTGTGACCGAGCCGCGCAAGGCCGCCGGTGCCCTGGGGGCCAGTGTGGCCGAGATGGAGCGCCGCTATAAGCTGTTTGCCGAAAACAATGTGCGCGATATCAAGAGCTATAACAAGCTGGCCAAGCAGCACCCCGATGTGCTGGAACACCTGCCTTATATCGCCATTATCATTGACGAGTTGGCCGACCTGATGATGGTTGCCGGCAAAGAGGTGGAAGATTATATCTGCCGCATTGCCCAGAAAGCCCGTGCGGCCGGTATCCACCTGATTGTGGCAACCCAGCGCCCCAGCGTGGACGTTATCACCGGCCTGATCAAAGCCAACATCCCCAGCCGTATTGCATTTGCAGTTTCCAGCCAGATCGACTCCCGCACCATTCTGGACAGCGGCGGCGCCGAAAAGCTGCTGGGCAACGGCGATATGCTGTTCCTGCCGGTCGGTGCTTCCAAGCCCGTGCGTGTGCAGGGTACCTTTGTGACGGATGAAGAGATCAGCGCTGTGCTGAACTTTATCAAATCCACTTCCAGCGCCCAGTATGATGAAGAGATGATTGCCGAGATGGAGCGCCGTGCCGTGGCCGAAAAGGGCGGCAAGGGCAGCAGCTCCGATTCGGACGATGACAGCGGCAGCCGCGACCCCATGTTTGAACAGGCGGTGGAATGCGTCATCGAAGCCGGGCAGGCATCCACCAGCCTTTTGCAGCGCCGCTGCAAGCTGGGCTATGCCCGTGCGGCCCGCATCATGGACCAGATGGAACAGGAAAAGATTATCGGCCCCTATGAGGGCGCCAAGCCCCGTGCCGTTTTGCTGACCCGCGCCCAGTGGCAGGAACGCCAGCTGGGCCAGGGTGAGTAAATACCGGCGGCGCAGGTATTGCCGCCATTCCTACCGCCGCCCCCAGGTGTGGACCATTGTGGCCGCTGTTCTCATCGCCGTTGCCTTGTATGTGGTCGAAAATTACGGCGGCAACGGTTTTGTGCCCAGCTGGGACCAGATTTACCAATGGGTTGGCCTGGAACCCAGCCAGAGCGAAACCACAGCCCCGCTGCCGGAGGGGGAAACCGAAGTGGTGTTCCTGGATGTGGGGCAGGGGGATGCCGTGCTGATTTTGCAGAACGGTGCGGCCTGCCTGATTGATGCAGGCCCCAAGGATGCCCGGCAGAACCTTGTGCAGGACCTGCGCAGCTATGGTGTAAGCCAGTTAGACCTGTTGGTGATGACCCACCCCCATGCCGACCATGTGGGCGGCATGCAGGCCGTTTTGCAGAACTTTGATGTGCAGACCCTGCTGACCCCCGACCTGAGCGAAACTGACGTGACCGGCCAGACCCAGCGCACCCTGCAAACCGCCCAGGAATGCGGCGTACCGGTGGAAACTGCCTATACCGGCCAGCAGTACACCATCGGCACCGGCACATTGACCGTGCTGCTGCCCGGTGTGGATGCCGATACGGCGGGCAGTGACGATGCAATAAATGATATGTCGCTCTGCCTGCGGTTTGAAGCCGGGAACTTTACCTTTTTGGATACCGGCGATGCCGAGCGCAACGAGGAAGCCGCCCTGGCGGAGCAATATCCGTTCCGCTTGCGGTCCACCGTGTTCAAGGCCGGGCACCATGGGTCGTCCACATCCAACACCCAAACACTGCTGTGGCAGGTGCAGCCCCAGCTTGTGGTTGCCAGCTGCGGCCTGAACAATGATTACGGCCACCCCCACCGCGAGGTCATCCAGGAAATGCAGGATGAGGGCATTGATTTTTACCGCACCGACCTGTACGGCACGGTGACCGTGACCGCCCAGGCGGACGGCAGCTTTACTGTGCAGACGGCAAAACAGCCGGACGAAGAGCTGGCTCCCGCCGCGTAACCCCCGGCAGCCTGACTCTGTGTGCCTGACCCCAAGTAAGTCGGCAGGAAAGTGTTCCCGCACGCCCCAAAAGTTTTAGGCAACACCGCACAATTCCCGCCTTGCGGCTTAAGCACCGCTCCGGCGGCTGCGGCACGGCATCTGCGTTGCCAAAATGCTCGATAAGACACAAAGTATTATCTGCGCTTTTGGCTTAGCAGCTGCCGTACCTCGCTCGCCGTATCGGCACTTAGAATTATGCGGTATTGCCTTAATTGGGTAGAAATAGAGGAAAGTAATAAAAATACAGGAGGATGAATCCTATGCAGATCTCCCAGATGTTCAAGCGCAAGCCTTGCGTGTTTTCCATCGAGTGCTTCCCCCCGAAGCAGACCGCCAACTTTGGTAAAATGAAGGACACCCTGCGCACCATGCGCACCCTTAACCCGGATTTTATCAGCGTTACTTACGGTGCAGGCGGCTCCACGGGTGGCGTTTCCACTGTGGAAGTGGCCGAATTCCTGAAAAACGACCTGAACGTAGAGCCGCTGGCCCACATGATCTGCATGGGCAGCGATAAGGCAAAGGCCGCCCAGCTGCTGGACCAGCTGAATGCCGCCGGTGTGCGCAACGTGCTGACCCTGCGCGGCGACCGCACCCCCACCCGCCCCGAAAGCCCGGACTTTGCCCACGCAAGCGACCTGGCCCAGTTTGTGTGGCAGACCCAGCCGGAATTTGATATCCACGCTGCCTGCTACCCCGAAGGCCACCCCGAAGCCGCTACCCTGGCCCAGGATGTTGCCAACCTGCGCTTTAAGCAGGAGGCCGGTGCCACCCACCTGCTGACCCAGCTGTTCTTTGATAATATGCACTTTTATCGCTTTTTGAACCTGGCCCGCCGCGCAGGCATCACTTTGCCGGTGTCTGCCGGTGTTATGCCCATCGTTAAGCGCAGCCAGATCGAGCGCACGGTGGCACTTTCCAGCGCCAGCCTGCCTTCGGAGTTTACCCGCATGATCTCCCGCTACCAGGACGACCCCGAAAGCCTGTATGCTGCCGGTATTGACTATGCCGTGCAGCAGCTGCGAGATCTGATCGAGGGCGGCGCGGACGGTGTGCACCTGTATGCCATGAATGACGCCAAGGTTGCCGCCGCTGTGTATGAGGGCATCAAGGACCTGCTGTAATCGGCCTGTTGGCCCCATAGAGGGGGAGTGAAACGCTGTGCAATTAGCCTACCCGCAAAACGATACCCGCGCCGAAACCCTTCGCTACCTTGGGGCAGGGGGCTGGCAGCCGGATGCTGCATCCCAGGTGCTGCTGCAAAAAGCCGAGGACGCCCTGCGCGCCGCCGCCACCCCGCGCGGCGTGTGGAAACAGCTGCCGCTGACCGCCCTGCCGCTGCAGAACGCCGGGAATGATATTGCCCGCCACCTGCGCGGCTGCGATGCCATGGTGCTGATGGCTGTTACCCTTGGCAGCGGGGCTGATACCCTGATGCGCCGCCTGGAGCTGACGGATATTGCCCTGGCCGCTGTGGTGGATGCGATGGCTTCCGCTGTGATGGAAGAGCTGTGCAACGCGCTGGAAGCCGAGATCCGCACCAGCGTGCAGGCGCAGGGGCACTACCTGACGGGGCGTTTTTCCCCCGGCTATGGGGACTGCCCGCTGACTTTGCAGCAGCCGTTTGCCATTGCGCTGGATACCGTGCGCGGCCTTGGCATGGCGGTCACGCCGGAAAATCTGCTGACCCCGCGCAAAAGCGTAACAGCCATCCTTGGCGTGGCGGACCACCCGGTAACGGGGACCCGCGCCGGGTGCGGGCACTGCCTGCTGCGCGAAAAGTGCGAATACAGAAAGAGGGGAACCACCTGTGAAAATTGAGGAAGTATTTGCCCGCCGCCGCTTTATTATGCTGGATGGCGCCATGGGCACCCAGCTGCAGCTGCGCGGCCTGACCACAGAACAAAAGCCGGAACTGGCCGCCTTTATCATGCCGGATGTGCTCACTGCCGTCCACCGGGACTATGCCCGCGCCGGGGCGGATATCCTGCTGGCAAACACCTTTGGCGCCAACCCTCGTAAATTGAAGGGAACCGGCTATACTGTGCAGCAGGTGATCGAAGCGTCCATCGCATGTGCCCGGACTGCCGCGCAGGAAACCGGTGCCCTGGTGGCACTGGATATCGGCCCCATCGGCGAGCTGCTGGCCCCGGCCGGTACCCTGCCGTTTGAGGATGCCTGCGCCCAGTTTGCTGAGATGGTGTGCGCCGGTGCCGCAGCCGGGGCAGACCTCGTCTTTCTGGAAACAATGACCGACCTGTATGAGCTGAAAGCCGCCATCCTGGCCGCAAAGGAAAACTGTGACCTGCCGGTGTTTACCTCGATGAGCTTTGAGGCCCGTGGCCGTACCTTTACCGGCTGCACAGTGGAAAGCTACGGCATTACCGCCGCCGGCCTTGGTGCGGACGCCGTGGGCATCAACTGCTCGCTGGGCCCCAAGGAAATCCTGCCCTTTGCTCAGCGGCTCTGCCGTGTGGTGCCCGCCGGTGTGCCGGTGTTTGTCAAGCCCAATGCGGGCCTGCCGAACCTGGACGGCAGCTATGATATCACCCCGGCGGAGTTTGCCGCTGAGATGGCCGCCTACCTGCCCACCGGAATTTCCATGCTGGGCGGCTGCTGCGGCTCTGAGCCGGAATCCATCCGCCTGCTGAAAGAGCTGACCCAGGATAAAACCCCCGCCGCCAAAACCCCTATTGTGCGCAGCCGCCTGTGTACCCCCGTGCGCTGCGTGGAGGTAAACGGCATTACCGTGGTGGGCGAGCGCATCAACCCCACCGGCAAAAAGCGCTTGCAGCAGGCCCTGCGGGAGGGCGACAGCGCCTATGCCTGCGCCCAGGCCGTAGCCCAGGCCGAAGCCGGTGCCGAGCTGCTGGACGTGAACGCCGGTCTGCCGGATATTGACGAACCCGCCACGCTGGAAATGCTGGTGCGGGAGCTGCAATCCATCACCGACCTGCCATTGCAGCTGGATTCTTCCAACAAAGATGCTTTGGCCCGCGCGCTGCGCATTTATAACGGCAAGCCGATCGTCAACTCGGTCAACGGCGAGCAGAAGGTGCTGGACAGCATTCTGCCCCTGTGCAAAAAGTACGGCGCCGCCGTGGTTGGTCTGGCACTGGATGAACACGGCATTCCCAAAACGGCAGAGGGCCGCTTTGAGGTTGCCAAGCGCATTGTGGCCGCAACGGATGCTATCGGCATTCCCCGCGGGGATGTTTACATCGACTGCCTGACGCTGACGGTTTCTGCCGAGCAGAGCGCCGCTGCCGAAACCCTGAAAGCCATTACCATGTGCAAAAAGGAATTGGGCGTGCGCACCGTGCTGGGTGTTTCCAACATCAGCTTTGGTTTGCCCTGCCGCGGCTACATGAATACCACTTTCCTGACGTTGGCCATGCAGGCCGGGCTGGACCTTGCCATCATGAACCCCAACACGCCGGAAATGATGGCCGCCGTGCGCGCCTACCGTGTGCTGACCAGCCAGGACGAAAAGTGCAATGATTACGTTGCCGCCTATGCCAATGTGCAGGTGCAGACCTCCCAGGTGGCAAAAACTGATGCCGCCGCCCCGGCGGGCGGTGCAGCAGGGGCCGATGCTCTGTTTGAAGCCGTGCGCCGCGGCCTGAAAAACGAAGCCCGCGCCGCTGCAGAGGAAGCCCTGAAAACCCGCGAGCCTTTGCAGGTGGTGAACGAAACGCTGATCCCCGCGCTGGATGTGGTGGGCGATGCCTTTGAAAAAGGCTCCATCTTTTTGCCGCAGCTGCTGCAATCCGCCACGGCGACCCAGGCTGCTTTTGAAGTGATCAAAACCGCCATTGCCGCCAGCGGCAGCCAGGGTGAAAGCAAAGGCCGTATTGTGATCGCCACCGTAAAAGGTGACGTACACGATATTGGCAAAAACATTGTGCGCGTAATTTTGGAAAACTATGGCTATGACGTGCTGGATCTGGGCCGCGATGTGCCGCCGGAGCGCGTGGTGGAAGCCGTGCGCCAGACCGGTGCGCCGCTGGTGGGGCTTTCGGCCCTGATGACCACCACCGTGCCCAACATGCAGGCCACCATCGAAGCCCTGCACGCGGCCAACCTGCCCTGCAAGGTCATGGTGGGCGGCGCTGTGCTGACCAAGGCATACGCCGAACAGATCGGTGCCGATTTTTATGCCAAGGACGCCAAAGCCAGCGCCGATTACGCCAAACAGATTTTTGGCTGATTGAATCAAGTTTTGACTTTCACGTTTCAGCTGGTATTTTGCTATAAGAAAAAAATTAAATACGATAACGCAATAAAACAGCAGCACACCGTTTCCCGGAAAATAGGAAAGCCGTTGTGCTGCTGTTTTTATTTGGAAAGGGGGAATGGCGAAATAGGAACGAAAAGAGTGTGGAAATAAGAAATGAGGAAATTGGAAAAATTGAAGAAAGAAGAAATCAAGAAGATAAAAGAGTGAGTTACGCCTTTTCTACCTCACAATCACTCCAGCTGTCTGCTGTGGCGGCGGCGCTGGTGTCCACACTGGTTTGGTAATGGCAACGTTCTGCAGCAAAAAGGTGGATTCGGTGTTGGTGGTGTAAAACAAGGATGTGCATGGCCCTAAAACGATGAAGAAGGAACTTTTTAATCGGATTTTTATTCAAGGCAATACCGCATAATTCTAAGTGCCGATACGGCGAGCGAGGTGCGGCAGATG
>ERZ1106951.3145-NODE-3145-length-12190-cov-48.463700_pt1 | contig 12190 bp, 10 predicted proteins | sample MGYA00403676_ERZ1106951 | MGnify/ENA primary metagenome ERZ1106951 (study PRJEB35170, sample SAMEA104062398) | human gut metagenome | biome: human gut; feature: human-associated habitat; material: faeces | place: Denmark | collected 2012-04-23 ...
TCAGCCAGCACATGAACTTCTTTGGCATCGACCTGACCCGCATCCCGAAGCTGGGTCTTTCTCTGGATCTCGTGCTGCCGCTGCTGTCGGTCATCACCATGTTCCTGTCCACCCACATCAGTATGAAGGCCTCCGGCCAGCAGATGCAGGGCAGCATGAAGCTGACCATGTACATGATGCCGCTGATGTACCTGTTCTTCTGCTTTACCTACCCGCTGGCATTCTCTCTGTACTACGTCATTTCCAACATCGTCATGACCGCACAGACTCAGGTCATGCGCAAGTTCTACGACCCCGAGAAGATGCGCAAGGAAGTGGAAGCGGAGATCGCCGCCAAGCGCAAGCAGGAAAAGCGCGGCGTGAAGAACACCACCATCACGGTGACCGACCCCAAGACCGGCAAGAGCGTGGAAAAGAACCTTTCCGCCAGCGAGATGAACAAGCGCCGTCTGGAGTATGCCCGCCAGCTGGACGCCGAGCGCTACAAGGATGAGCGCACCGTGCCGCTGAGCGAGCTGAACAAGCAGGACAAAGAATAAGAGGAGGATGAACGGTTATGATCCGTAAGCAGGAAGCGACCGGCAAAACGGTCGATGAAGCCCGCGCAAAAGCCTGCGCTCTGCTGGGCGTGCAGGCCGATGATCTGAATGTGAGCTATGAAGTGCTGGAGATGCCCCAGAAGACGGGCTTTCTGGGCCTGAAGCTCACCCCCGCCAAGGTGTGCGTGAGCGTGGAGGAGCCGGATGCCCCGGCTGCTGCTCCTGCGCCCGCCGCCGAAGAAAAGGCCCCCGTGCAGCCCGTGAAGGAGGAGCAGGCCGCTCCCGCCGCACCGGCTGTGGAGGAGGTGCCCGCCCCGGCCGCACAGCCGGAAGCAGCGGCAGAACAGCCTGCTGCCCCTGCCGCAGAAGCTGCCGAGCAGCCCGCCGCAGAGGAGGAGACCGAAGTCCCCATCAACATTGCAGAAAACGCCAAGGTGAAGGCCGCTGTGGAGTACCTGCAGGAAGTCATCACCAAGATGGGCGTGGAGAACGTCACCTTCAGCGCCGTGCAGAAGGGCGAAGCCACCATCATCCGTCTGGACGGTGAAAAGCTGGGTGCCCTCATCGGCCGCCGCGGCGAGACCATGGAGAGCCTGTCCTATCTGGCAAGCCTGGTGGCCAACCGTCTGGAAGGCGATTACATCAAGCTGGGTCTGGATGTGGCCGGCTACCGCGACAAGCGCGAGAGCGACCTGACCGCACTGGCACAGCGCATTGGTGCCAAGGTGCGCAAGACCGGCCGCAGCTTTGCCATGGAGCCCATGAACCCCTACGAGCGCCGCATCATCCACTCTGCCATCAGCAAGATGGAGGGTGTGCGCAGCGAGAGCAAGGGGGAGGGCCGTGACCGCCGCGTGGTCATCTACTCCACCGCACCCGATGCCCAGACCGAGAACACCTACGGCGAGCGCCGTCCCCGCGGCGGCCGCGGCAACGGCCGTCGTCCCGGTGGAAACCGCAAGGACGGTTATCGCGGCGGCAGCCGTGGCGGTGAGCATGGCGGCCGCAGCAACGGCGGCTACCGTGGAAACCGCAGCGGTGCACCCCGCGGCCCGCGTCCTTCCAGCGTGCCCGAGCGCACCTATGCCCCCCGTGACGCCGAGAGCGCCGCACCGGTGGCACCCAAGCGCACCGAGCGTGTGGATGATTTTGCCGATTTCAGCTTTGGCAAGATCGAGCTGTAATGCGTTGAACTGATCCTGAGAGCCTTCCGCTTTTTGCGGAGGGCTCTTTTTGATGCGACAGAGAAAAAATACGGCCGGATTTTCAACCGTTTTCCGGGAAAACGTTGAAAAACAGTATCATTCGGCCGCGATTCGTGGTAAAATGAAACTGTATCGGCTGAAATGAACAAGGCCGGACATGGGAAGGGAACGGGAGGAAGATCATGCAGGAAACGACCATTGCAGCCATCGCAACGGCACCGGGCGCAGGCGGCATTGCCGTGGTGCGGCTTTCCGGTGCCGAGAGCTACCGGGTGGCGGCACGGGTGTTCCGCCCGGCCAACCCGAAAAAGAGCGTGGAAGCGGCCAAGGGCTACACCGCCCTGTTCGGCCATTTCGTGGAAGGGGACGACGTCTTTGATGAGGGCGTGGCCCTGTTTTTCCGCGCACCCCACAGCTACACCGGCGAGGACGTGGTGGAGCTTTCCTGCCACGGCGGCAATGCGGTGGCGCGCCGGCTGGTGGAAGCCTGCTTTGCGGCGGGCGCGCAGCCTGCGGCCCGTGGTGAGTACACCCGCCGCGCTTTTCTCAACGGCAAGCTGGGCCTGACCCAGGCCGAAGCCGTGATGGACCTGATCTCCGCCGATGGCCGTCAGGGCGCGGCGCTGGCCAACGCGGCCCTGAACGGTGCACTGGCGAAGAAGATCAACGCCCAGAAAGATGCCCTGACCGGGCTGCAGGCCCACCTGGCCGCGTGGGTGGACTTCCCCGAGGAAGATGTCCCGGAGCTGGACCCCGCCCATCTGCACACCGTGCTGGGGGGCGTGAGGGCAGAGCTGGACGCCCTCATCCAGAACTATCAGGCCGACACGGTCCTGCGCGAAGGCGTGGACTGCGCCATCCTGGGCCGCCCCAACGCGGGCAAATCCACCCTGCTGAACCTGCTGGCCGGGTTCGACCGGGCCATCGTGACCCCGGTGGCGGGCACCACCCGCGACGTGGTGGAGCAGGCCGTGCAGCTGGGGGATATCCGGCTGAACCTGTTCGACACCGCCGGTCTGCGCGAGACCGAGGACGCCATCGAAGCCGAGGGCATCCGCCGCAGCTGGAAGAAGCTGGAGGAAGCGGGGCTGATCCTGGCTGTCTTTGACGGCTCCGAGCCGCCCACCCGCGAGGATCTGGAACTGGCTCGGCGCTGCGCCGGACGCCCGGCCATCGCGCTGGTGAACAAAGAGGATAAGCCTACTCGGTTCGACGCGGAGCTTATCGCGCCGTATTTTGCCATGGTGCTGCCGGTGTGCTGCCGGGAGGAGGGGAGCCGCAAGGTCATTGCGGCGGCGGTGGCCCGTCTGCTGGGCACCAGCCAGATCGACCCCCATGCCGCCAGCCTGTCCGGCCAGCGGCAGCTTGCCGCCGCCCTGCGGGCACGGGATGCCGTGGCCGGGGCGCTGGACGCCGCCGCAGGCGGCTTTGGGCTGGATGCGGTGTCGGTCTGCGTGGACGACGCGCTGGACGCCCTGTGCGAACTGACCGGCGAGAATGCCTCGGAAGCCGTCATCGAACAGGTGTTCGAGCGGTTCTGTGTGGGGAAATAAGGGCGGGGATGTTCTCTTTTGACACCAAAAGAGAACCAGAAAAGTGCCAGCGATTTCGACGCGCTGGAGCCACGAAAAAGGGGCTGCTCGCCCCTTTTAACCCCAAAGCAGAGGGCTACACCGGAAAAAACTGAAGATTCACGCCTGTTCGGCGTGAAGATCTTTTAACCGTTTTTTCCGGCTCCGCCGATTTAAAGCCCCTCAGTCGCTGCGCGACAGCTCCCCCCGGGGGAGCAAGCGCGGCAGCTGCCGTTTCCCGTTACGACCCCTCCCGTGAAAATAGCGTTTGGAGCGCTCCGCAGAGCGCGACAAACGCGAAATTAAAAATAATTCTTCCGCTGAATATGCCCAGCAACGACGACGACCGCCGCCAGTGGCGGAAACAGGGAGGAGTTGTTGGGGCAGCGGCCAGCAAGACGCGAGTGCCGCCCAAGGCACGAAGCGGATGCTGGGTGCCGCAACCCGTAAGCAGTGGAGGGCATTTTAAATCTTTGATTAGAGGAAACCCGAAAGTATATGAACCACTTAGGAGATTATGATGTCATCGTCATTGGTGCCGGTCATGCCGGCATCGAAGCGGCCCACGCCGCCGCGACGCTGGGCGCAAAGACCGCCGTCTTTACCATGAGCCTGGATGCTATCGGCAATATGCCCTGCAACCCCAGCATCGGCGGAACGGCAAAAGGTACGCTGGTACGTGAATTGGATGCTCTCGGCGGCGTGATGGGCCTTGCCGCCGACGCCACCTATCTGCAGAGCCGGATGCTGAACAAGGGCAAGGGACCGGCCGTCCACGCCCTGCGGGTGCAGACCGATCGTAAGCGCTACCACGAATATATGAAGCACGCCCTTGAGCTGACGCCCGGCCTTGCCATCCATCAGGCCGAGGTGGTGGGCATTGAGGTGGAGAACGGCCATGTGAAGGGTGTCGTCACCCAGCTGAACGGTGAGTACAGCGCAAAGTGCGTGGTCATCGCTACTGGAACGAACCTCGGCGGCAAGATTTTCGTCGGTGATGCGTGGTATGCGTCCGGCCCGGACGGCATGCACGCCGCCAACGCCCTGACCGACAGCCTGAAAGCAGCCGGTCTGCCGCTGCGCCGATTCAAGACCGGCACTCCCGCCCGCGTGCACCGCCGCAGCATCGACTTCAGTCAGCTGGAATGCCAGCCCGGCGACCCGGACAGCGAACTGCAGCCCTTCAGCTTCATGACGGATGCACCCATGCACAACAAGGTGGAGTGCTGGATCGCCTACACGAACCCGGAAACGCACAAGATCATTCTGGACAACATCCAGCGCAGCCCGCTCTACGGCGGCATGATCGAGGGCGTGGGCCCGCGCTACTGCCCCTCCATCGAGGACAAGGTGGTGCGCTTTGCAGGCAAAGACCGCCACCCCATCTTTGTGGAGCCCTGCGGCGAGAACACTGAGGAGATGTACCTGCAGGGCGCGTCCAGCAGCCTGCCGGAGGACGTACAGAACGCCTTCTACCGCAGCATCAAGGGTTTTGAACACATTGAGATCATGCGCCCGGCCTATGCCATCGAGTACGACTGCGTAGACCCCACCAGCCTGGAAGCCACGCTGGAAAGCAAGGTGGTGCGGGGCCTGTACGGGGCAGGGCAGTTCAACGGTACCTCCGGCTACGAGGAAGCCGCCGCGCAGGGATTGCTGGCCGGTTTAAACGCCGCCCGCAATGCGCTGGACGAAGAACAGCTCATCCTGCCGCGGCACACCAGCTACCTCGGCACGCTGGTGGATGATCTGGTCACCAAGGGCGTCATGGACCCCTACCGCATGATGACCAGCCGCAGCGAGTACCGCCTGACCCTGCGGCAGGACAACGCCGACCAGCGTCTGACCCCCATCGGCAGGGAATACGGCCTTGTGCAGGACGACCGCTGGGCAAAGTACCAGCACACCCAGAGCATTCTGGAAGCGGAGCGCCGCCGCCTGCACGAGACGCACCTGCGCACGGCTGACCTGCGTGCCGCCATGGAAGCGGCAGGCCTTGCGCCTGCAGCCGAGGGCGGCATTGCCGAAGAACTGCTGCGCCGCCCGGAGATCAGCTACCCGCTGCTGGCGGGCGTCATCGGCTGGGGAGAGGGAATCACCCCCATGCTGGCCGAGCGGCTGGAGACCGAGATCAAGTATGCGGGCTACATCGCCCGGCAGGACCGCATGATCCGCGACGTGGCACGCCACGAGAAAACGCTCATCCCGGAGGATTTCGAGTACGCCGACCTCACTGGTCTGACGCTGGAAGCCCGCGAGAAGCTGGCCCGCATCCGGCCGAAGAACCTCGGGCAGGCCGGGCGCATCCCCGGCGTTTCGCCGTCCGATGTGGCACAGCTGAGCATTGCTTTGGCAGCAAGGAAATGATGGCTTCCCTGGCAGAGCGTATTCGTGTGTGGAACGTGATATTGCTTTTATAAAATTCTTCGCCGTCCTTTCTGGTTCTCTTTTGGCACCAAAAGAGAACCAGAAAGGACGGCGGTGCCCGGAGGGCATGAAAGCCCCAGTGGGGCTTTTAAGCCGCAGACCGGTTTGCGAAGCAAATGCCGCGTGTTTAGCGCGGCAAGGGCACGGCGATTTCGACGCGCTGGACCCGACGGGTTGCGGCACCCTGCGTCTGCTTCGTGCCTTGGGCGGCACTCGCATCCTGCAGGCCGCTGCCCCAACAGCTCCTCCCAGTATCCGCCGCTGGCGGCGGTCGTCGCCGTTGCAAACAAGGGGCTGCTCGCCCCTTTCAACCCCAAAGAGGATGGCTCCATACAAAAAAGCTAGCCGCTTCGCTAAACGATTTTTTCTCGTTTCTCCGATTTGAAGTCGCTGCGCGACGAAACGTAAGGCCAACAGCGTGTTTTAATGGCCGACGCGAATGCTCCCGCAGGGAGCCAGCGCCAGCAGATGCCGTTTCCCGTCACGACCCTTCCCGTGAAAAAGAGAATTTGAAAAGTCCGCAGATTTTTCAAATTCTCAAAATAAAAATAATATTTCCGCTGAATATGCCCAGAGTGAAACGGAGGGCATTCTAAATCGTCAAACTTAGAAAGAAGCTGCAACCTATGGAAGAACTTCAATTATACGAGGGCCGGCCCGCCGACTGCACCGGGCGGCTGGAAAAAGAGGTCCGCACCTACGACCTGCTGGACAAGCTGGGCATCCAATTCTGGCGCACCGACCACGGCTGGATGAAGGCCGATACCATGGAGGACTGCCACATCATCGACGCCTGCCTGAACGCCACAGTCTGCAAAAATCTGTTCCTGTGCAACCGGCAGAAGACGAGCTTCTATCTGCTCATGATGCCCGGCGACAAGCCCTTCAAGACCAAGGAGCTCTCCCACCAGCTGGGCATCGCCCGCCTGAGCTTTGCATCCCCGGAGGAGATGGAGCAGTATCTGGACTGCACGCCCGGCTCCTCCTCCATCATGGGACTTGCCAACGACACCGAAAACAAGGTGCAGCTGCTGATGGATGAGGACGTGAAAGCAGGGGAGTACCTCGGCTGCCACCCCTGCATCAACACTTCGTCGCTCAAGCTGCGCACGGCCGATGTGCTGGAAAAATTTCTGCCTGCCGTGCACCACGCACCCATCTTCGTGCATCTGACCGGCGAATAACAGAAAGGAAAAACTGCGTATGATCGATAAACAGCGCCTTGCGGAAAAATGTTCCACATGGAACATCGCCCTCACCGGCACCCAGCTGGATCAGCTGGACGCCTTTGCGGAAATTCTGGTGGACTACAACCAGAAGGTCAACCTGACCGCCATCACCGACCCCGAGGGCATTGAGGACAAGCACTTCCTCGACAGCCTGCTCTTTGCCAGCCAGCCCGAAGTGGCGGGCCGCATGGTGGACGTGGGGGCGGGCGCAGGCTTCCCGGGCATCGTGACCAAAATTTTCAAGCCTGAGCTGCAGCTCACCCTCATGGAGCCCACCGGCAAACGGGTGGAGTTTTTGAAGTACGCCTGCGCCCAGCTGGGCCTGACCGGCGTAGAGTTCGCCAAGGAGCGCGCCGAAGAAGCTGCCCGCAAAGGGTGGCGTGAGCAGTTCGATCTGGCGTCGGCCCGCGCCGTGGCGGCCCTGCCCATGCTGGCCGAATACTGCCTGCCGCTGGTGAAGGTGGGCGGCAATTTCCTCGCCATGAAGGGCGCTTCCGGCGAGGACGAGCTGGCCGCAGCCCGCGGTGCCATCAAAAAGCTGGGCGGCGAGTACAAAGAGACCCGCACCCTGCACCTGCCGGGCGGCGACACCCGCACCCTGATCCTGTGCAAAAAGATTTCGCAGACTCCGACAGCCTACCCCAGAAACGGCGGAAAAATCGCAAAAAGCCCGCTGAAATAACGACGCAACGCGAAGAATTTGCAAGACCCTGCCGAACGAATTGTCTGGCAGGGTCTTTTGTTGTGTGGTACACTGGGCCCAGAACGCGAGATTTTCCACACTTTCCCGGGAAAATGTGGAAAACAAAACCCATGCATTGTGTGAAAGGGGAGTGTATCCATGTTTGAACGCAGAAAACAGGCAGGCAAAATTTATTCCCTGCCCATCGACCAGATCCGGCCCTCGCCGTTTCAGGCCCGGAAAGAGTTCGACGAGCAGGAGCTGGCCGCGCTGGCGGTGAGCATCCGGGAGAACGGTCTGTTACAGCCCATCTCGGTGCGAAAGATGTCGGACGGCGGCTACGAGTTGGTGGCAGGGGAGCGGCGGCTGCGGGCCTGCCGTTTGGCCAAGATGACCACCATCCCGGCCATCCTCTGCACCTACGCCGACGAGCAGACCGCCGCGCTGGGGCTTTTGGAGAACCTCCAGCGTGCCGACCTGAACCCCTTCGAGCAGGCGCAGGGGCTGAAGGACGTGATGGTGCTGTGGGACTGCACCCAGGCCGAAGCGGCCAAGCGGCTGGGCATGGCACAGCCCACCTTTGCCAATAAGCTGCGGCTTTTGCAGCTGAACGCCGACCAGCGGCAGTTCGTGCTGGACAACAACCTCACCGAGCGCCACGCCCGGGCGGTGCTGCGTCTGCCGGAGAACCGCCGCAGCGAGGCCCTCATCAACATCGCCAAGCGCCGCATGAACGCCCGCCAGACCGACCTGTACATCGAGCAGCTGCTGAACAGCACCGGCAAGGGCGGGCACCGCATCTCCATGGTGAAGGATGTGCGCATCTTTGTGAACACCATTGACCACGCCATCCGCCTGATGACCGACAACGGCGTGCCCGCCACCGCCCACCGGGAGGAGAAGGACGGGTACATTGAATATACGGTGCGCATCCCCACCGCTGCGGCCGAGCGGTAAATTTGTTCCATGTGGAACAGGGGCCGATAGAATGCTTCCCGGGCAGAGCGCGGGCGAGCGTTTCAAGTTTTATGGCTTTTACAAAAGGCAGCGCCTCCGGGACGCTCCGCTGGGCCAGAGGTAGGGAGGGGTGTTTCGACTCCCCCCCTCCCTTCCTCTGGACTCCACCCACCCCACAACGAATTAAGGGCTGCTCGCCCTTAATAATCCCAAAGCAGAAGTCGAAGCGGAAAAATGCTAGCCGCTTCGCTCAGACGGGTTGCGGTGCCCAGCGTCCACTTCGTGCCTTGAGCGGCACTCGTGTCCTGCTGACCGCTGCCCCAACAGCTCCTCCCTGTATCCGCCGCTGGCGGCGGTCGTCGCCGTTGCACTTTTTTCTCGCTTCTCCGATTGATAGGCCCCTCAGCCGCTGCGGTGGCAGCTCCCCGCAGGGGAGCGGGTGCGCCCTCTCCGTCACCTTCGGTGACACCTTGTCCCCTTTTTGTCGCTGCGCGACATCTTCCCCCGACCGGGGGAAGTCTTTCAAAGGGAGAGGCAAGAAGCGTTCCCTCCACGGTCTTGGCTCTCCCTTCGGGAGAGCTGGCGCGAAGCGCCTGAGAGGGCTCGTTCTTCCGCAGGCCGCGACAGACGCAAAATAATTTTTCCGCTAAATATTGCCCAGAGCGAAGCGGAGGGCATTTTAAATCCGGTTTTTGTGGTTTTAAAATCACAAAACCCCGAAAAACCCGCACAAAAACGCTTGAAAGCGGTTCAAAAAAGATTCTGGATGTGCTATACTAACAAATGAGGTGTCCGTTCGGCAGGGAAAACGGCGGGCATGACTGCGAATGTTCCATGTGGAACAACTCTTTTTCCCGGAAGGAAGAAACGTGCGTGGCAAAAATCATAGCAGTTGCAAACCAGAAAGGCGGCGTTGGTAAGACCACCACCGCCGTCAACCTTTCGTCCTGCGTGGCGGCACTGGGCAAAAAAGTGCTGATCGTCGATCTGGACCCGCAGGGCAACACCACCACCGGTTACGGCATCCCGAAGCGCAGTGTGGAGTACGGCACCTACGAGGTGCTCATCGGCCGGGCGTCGGCGGCGCAGGCCATCCGGCACACCGAGTACCGCACCGATGTCATCGGCTCCAACACCCGTCTGGCCGGTGCCAGCCTGGAAATGATCGACCTGCCCAGCCGCGAAGGCCGTCTGCGCAAGGCACTGGCCGAGGTGCAGAAGGATTATGACTTCATCTTCATCGACTGCCCGCCCAGCCTGGACCTGCTCACCCTGAACGGCCTGACCGCCTGCGACAGTGTGCTCATCCCGGTGCAGTGCGAGTATTACGCGCTGGAAGGTCTTTCGGAGCTCATCAGCACCCTGAAGACCATCCGCAAGAAGTATAACCCCTATCTCGACATCGAGGGCGTGGTGTTCACCATGTTCTCGCTGCGCTACAACCTGACCATTCAGGTGGTGGAACAGGTGCAGAAATACTTCGGGAACAAGGTGTACCAGACCACCATCCCGCGCTCCATCCGCATCTCGGAAGCGCCCAGCTACGGCCAGCCCATCAACTTCTATGAGCCGAAGGGCAAGGGCAGCGAAGCGTACATGGATCTGGCGATCGAGTTCGTCAAGCGCAATCGTCCCCACGAGCCGAAAAAGACCCGTGGCCGCAGTGCGCCCGCCGCAGAGCTGGCGAAAAACGCTCTGGAAGACTAAAGCACAGGGGGAACAGAAATGGCAAGAGGAAAAGGAGGACTCGGGCGGGGGCTGGAAAGTCTGTTTGAAGACGCATCGCCCATCTTCGAGTCCGACGCAAAGGTGGAGACCCTGCCCCTGCGCGAGATCGAACCGGACCCGGGCCAGCCGCGCAAGACCTTCGACCAGCAGGCGCTGGGCGAGCTGGCGGCCAGCATCGCCGAGCACGGCCTGCTGCAGCCCATCGCGGTGCGGCCCCAGCCCCGGGGCGGCTACAGCATCGTGGCCGGCGAGCGCCGGTGGCGTGCCTGCCGCATGGCGGGCCTGAACGAAGTGCCCGTGGTGGTGAAGGATGTCTCAGATGAGCAGGCCATGGAGCTGGCATTGGTGGAGAACCTGCAGCGCGAAGATCTGGACCCGGTGGAAGAAGCCGCCGGCATCCGGGAGCTGATGACCCGCTGCGGCCTGACCCAGGAGCAGGCAGCCCAGAAGCTGGGCAAGAGCCGCAGCGCACTGGCCAACAGCCTGCGCCTGCTCAATCTGCCGGAAAACGTGCTGGAACTGCTAAAAAGCGGTTTTATCAACATCGGCCATGCCAAGGTGATCCTGGGTCTGCCCACGCCGGAGCTGCAGGAGCAGGCCGCGCAGATCATTGCGGACAACCAGCTGAATGTCCGGCAGGCCGAGGCCCTTTGCAAGAAGCTGGCAAAGCCCGCAAAGGAGCCCAAAGAGCCCGAGCCCCGCGGCACCCTGCCGGTGGAGGTGGAAGAAAGCCTCAAGCAGGCGCTGGGCAGCGAAGTGAACGTGGCCTACCACGGCGGCAAAGGCAAGCTGACTGTCCACTTCTACTCGGATGAACAGCTGCGGGCCTTCGCCAACCTGCTGGGACAGTACCAGACCGAAGAATAAAGCGATCCAAGGCGGGCGACCGCCTTTGAACGGCACAGGGGAGACCGCTTCTCTGTGCGAACCGAAATAGAGCAAGGAGAGTCAATCATGCTTGATATCAAATTTGTCCGCGAGAACCCGGACGCTGTCAAGGAAAACATCAAGAAGAAATTTCAGGATGCGAAGCTCCCGCTGGTGGACGAGGTCATCGAGAAGGATGCCAAGTACCGCGCATGCCTGAAAGAAGTGGAGTCCCTCAAGGCTGCACGCAACAAGCTGAGCAAGGCCAACGGCCCGCTGTTCGGCCAGCTGAAGAAGTGCGACGACGAGGCCAAGAAGGCAGAGCTGCAGGCCCAGATCGACGCCAACAACGCCGCCGTCAAGGCCGACGCCGACAAGATGGCCGAGCTGGAGAAGGAAGAAGAAGCTCTGGCTGCCCGCATTCAGGAGATCATGTACACCATCCCCCAGATGATCGACCCCAGCGTGCCCATCGGCCCGGACGATACCTATAACGTGGAAGCACAGCGCTTCGGCGAGCCGGTCGTGCCCGATTTCCCCATCCCGTACCACACCGAGATCATGGAGAGCTTTGACGGCATCGACATGGACGCTGCAGGCCGCGTGGCCGGCAACGGCTTCTACTACCTGCTGGGCAACATCGCCCGCCTGCACGAAGCAGTGCTGGCCTACGCCCGCGACTTTATGATCAACAAGGGCTTCACCTACGTGATCCCGCCCTTCATGATGCACGGCGATGTGGTGAAGGGCGTTATGTCCTTCCCCGAGATGGACGCCATGATGTATAAGATCGAGGGGGAAGACCTGTACCTGATCGGCACCAGTGAGCACACCATGATCGGCCGCTTTATCGACCAGACTCTGGACGAGGCCACCCTGCCTCTGACCCTGACCTCCTACAGCCCCTGCTTCCGCAAGGAGAAGGGTGCCCACGGCATCGAGGAGCGCGGCATCTACCGCATCCACCAGTTCGAGAAGCAGGAGA
>ERZ1106951.3147-NODE-3147-length-12189-cov-6.154524_pt1 | contig 12189 bp, 9 predicted proteins | sample MGYA00403676_ERZ1106951 | MGnify/ENA primary metagenome ERZ1106951 (study PRJEB35170, sample SAMEA104062398) | human gut metagenome | biome: human gut; feature: human-associated habitat; material: faeces | place: Denmark | collected 2012-04-23 ...
ATTCCTAATACACAAACCGTCATGAAAATAAAAAGCAATGCTCTCTTCATATGAATACCTCCTCAAATTCCGATTTTTCGTTCTCTGCGACTTCCCAATAAACGGGAAGTTGTTACTCTGATTTCCGCCAGAACAATCCTTCTGAAGCTGCAATTTTCTCGAACAACATACACATTTCTTCATCTGGATTATAAATGTTTATATTTAAGCAATCCCATCCAAACTGGAGAAGCACATCTTTACTTGTAAATAATATATTTACATCACCAGAATGGCTTTCCAGCATAGTATCAATGATTTTTGTTACTTGTTCGGGGGTTGGCTGTTCAATCCATTTGCCCCATTGAACAGATGCAGGATAATAACACATCGCTTTCAAAATAACGCCAACAAATCTATCTCTTAACCCACAGTAATCATAGTGGTTGAGTAGATAAGTTTCTACTTCAAAAAACTGTCCACCACAATTCATGGGTACTTGTTTAGGGAGGAAATCCATTATATAGCACGGGGTTTCCAAGAGTTTGTCAATTATGTTCACTTAATCACGCTCCTTTAACAAATTCCGATTAGTTACTCACATAATATCATGTTTTTTCTTCAATTACATCTACATAATTTTAATAAACTGCCATTCGGTTTGCTTCTGTAACCAGCGTCCGGTTAATCTTCTCCTGCATTGTTTCCCTTGCATCTTCGTTGAAATGATAACGGATGACAGAGACTGTCCAACTCATCGATACGCTCTTTGGGAATACAAGGCTGTTCGGATATATCCTCAATGTATTAGATATCATCCGCAAAATGGGATTCCAGTATTACTTCCCGCATCGTACATCCCATCCCGGCGCATTGCATTTGACGATTAAACTGCCGGACGAACAATCCTGCCCTCCGCCCTTAGCATTCTCCTGCAAGCTTAGAGGAACCCTCCCGGAATTCCTCAAGGCCCGCTCCCGGAGGGATACCGGCGCGTCCCCGCAACAATGAATCAACATACAGAACCTGCCACCGACATCTTCTCCCGGTTATATGGCCAACAAAAAAGGGCCTGCTGCACCAGCAATCCATTGCCAGTGCAGCAGGCCCTTTAAAATACGTTCTAAATTACATTCTAAGTCAACATCTAAGCTGAAATCTACAGGCCAAGAGCCATCACTCCAACTCAAACGCCCCAGTATACAACTGATAATACACACCCTTCTGCGCGATCAACGTCTCATGATCCCCGCGCTCAATGATATGCCCGTGATCTAAAACCATGATCGCCTTACTGTTGCGTACCGTAGAAAGTCGGTGGGCGATGACAAAGACGGTACGTCCCATCATCAGGTTATCCATGCCCTCCTGAACCAGCGCCTCCGTTCTCGTATCGATCGAACTCGTCGCCTCGTCAAGGATCATCACAGGAGGATCAGCGACAGCTGCTCTCGCGATGGAAATGAGCTGTCTCTGCCCCTGCGAAAGGCTGGCGCCGTTGCCGGTCAGCATCGTATTGTAACCTTCCGGAAGTCTCTGGATAAAATCATCCGCATTCGCAAGCCTTGCAGCCGCCATGCATTCTTCATCGGTGGCATCCAGCCGTCCATAACGGATATTCTCCATAACCGTACCCGTAAAGAGATTCACATCCTGAAGAACAACGCCGAGAGACCGCCTGAGATCCGGTTTCCGGATCTTTGTGATATTGATCCCATCGTACCGGATCTTGCCGTCCGGAATATCATAAAACCGGTTGATCAGGTTCGTGATGGTCGTCTTACCGGCACCTGTGGCGCCGACGAAGGCGATCTTCTGACCGGGCTTCGCGTAGAGTGTGATGTCATGAAGCACAAGCTTCTCCGGCGTGTATCCGAAATCCACATCCTCTAAACGGATATCGCCCTTTAAAGGAGTATAAGTGACGGTTCCGTCCGCCTTGTGTGGGTGCTTCCAGGCCCAGATTCCGCTCTTGTCGTTTGTCTCTTTTAAGACGCCGTCAGCGCCCCATTCCGCGCGTACAAGAGTCACATAACCCTCATCTTCCTCCGGTTTCTCATCGATCAGTGCGAACACACGGGAAGCGCCCGCAAGACCCATGGCGATCATGGCAACCTGCATGGAGGCCTGACCGATGGTCTGGGAGAGCTGTCTTGCCATACCGAGGAAGGAGACGATCACACCGATGGTGACAATACCGGAACCGCTGAGACTTAAGTTCGGGGCTTTGAGATATACGAGGAGTCCGCCGACAATGGCGAGGACCACATACATCAGGTTGCCCACGTTATTTAAGATCGGCATCAGGGAGTTGCCATAACGGTTTGCCTGCTCACCGTCGGAGAAAAGCTGCTCGTTCAACTTGTCAAAATCCTTCTTACATTCGTCCTCATGGCAGAAGACCTTGACGACCTTCTGTCCCTGGATCATCTCCTCGATGAAACCTTCCTCCTTCGCGAGGGATCTCTGCTGTGCCATCATGTAGCGGGAGCTTGCGCCGCCGAATTTCTTCGTGACGGTCAGCATGAGAGCGGAGAAGAGGCACACAACGAGAGTCATCCACACACTGTAATAGATCATCATGAGAAGCATGACCGTGATCGTGAGAGAAGACTGGAAGACCATCGGAAGCGACTGGCCGATCAGCTGGCGGATCGCGTCGGTATCGTTTGTGTAGGTACTCATGATATCGCCGTGGGCGTGGGTGTCAAAATATTTGATCGGCAGGGACTGCATCTTATCGAACATGTCCACACGCAGGTGCTTTAATGTCCCCTGTGTCACGGTCGCCATGAGGTGGGTGTAGGTGAAGGCTGCCGCGACACCAAACACATACAGGGTGACCATCGAGAGGATCGTCTGCATGAACGGCTGCCGGATGCTCTCAAATCCGTTCTCCAGTCCCGGAAGAATGCAGGTATCGATGAGCCGTTGTAAAAATACGGTCTGGACCACGGAGGCAGCTGCGGCGATGATGATGCAGATGATCACGGTGATCATGTACACCCGGTAGTTCTTGTAAATGTAGCGGAGCAGGCGGCCGAAGGTGCCATTTTTCTTATTCTGTTTTTCCATGATCATGCCTCCTTGCTCTTTGTCTGGGAATCATTGACTTCTCTGTAAATGCCGTTTAAGGCGAGAAGTTCTTCGTGGGTTCCGGATTCCACGATCCGCCCGCCATCCATGACGAGGATGCGGTCTGCGTCCTGAACAGAGGAAACACGCTGGGCGATGATGATCTTTGTGGTGTCCGGAAGCTCATGTTTAAATGCCTGACGGATCAGGGCATCAGTCTTTGTATCGACTGCGGAAGTCGAGTCGTCCAGGATCAGGATCTTCGGTTTCTTTAAGATCGCTCTCGCGATGCAGAGACGCTGTTTCTGGCCGCCGGAGACGTTCGTTCCGCCCTGTTCGATGTAGGTGTCATATCCATCCGGGAATTGTGTGACGAACTCGTCCGCCTGCGCTAATCGGCACGCGTGGATCAGCTCCTCGTCTGTGGCGTTCTTATTGCCCCAGCGGAGGTTTTCCTTGATCGTTCCGGAGAAGAGGACGTTCTTCTGGAGAACGACAGCCACAGCGTCACGGAGGGCCTGAAGATCGTACTCCCGCACATCGCGTCCGCCGACCTTCACCGCGCCCACCGTCACATCGTAGAGACGTGGGATCAGCTGGATCAATGTTGTCTTTGCGGAGCCGGTACCGCCGATGATGCCGATGGTGGAACCGGACGGAATCTTAAGATCAATGTCAGTCAGGGCAAATTTCTTGTTCTTTCCGGAATAGCGGAAGGAAACATGGTCGAACTCGACGCTGCCGTCCTTTACATCCGTTGCTCCGTTTTCCGGGGATCGTAAAACGCTCTCATGATTCAGGACTTCGGCAATACGGTCGCCGGATTCCTGGGCCATGCTGCACATAACGAATACCATGGACAGCATCATCATGGACGTGAGGATCTGGACGCCGTAGCTGATCAGGGAAGAAAGTTCCCCGGTGGAAAGCTCGCTGCCTCCGGTGCCGATGATGAGCTTCGCGCCGAAAAAGCTTACTAAAAGCATTGAAACATAGATGCAGAAGGTCATCACCGGGTTATTTAAGGCGAGGATCTTTTCTGCCATCGTGAAGTCTTTTCGCACCTCCTCGGCAGCGTTTTCGAATTTCTCCTTCTCGTAATCTTCGCGGACGAAGGATTTTACGACACGGATGCCGCCGACGTTCTCCTGGACGGAGTTATTTAAGGCATCGTATTTCTTGAAGATCCGCTTAAAGATCGGGTGGACATAGAAGAAGATGCCAAACAGTGCCGCTGCAAGAACCGGGAGAAGTGCCAGAAAGATGAAGGACATCCGGACATTGATGCTCATGCTCATGATGACGGAAAAGACTGTCATAAGCGGGGCACGGACTGCCATACGGATCAGCATCTGGTAGGCGTTCTGAACGTTCGAGACATCTGTCGTCATCCTCGTCACGAGAGAGGAGGAGGAGAACTTGTCGATGTCTGCGAAGGCGAAGTCCTGGGTCTTAAAGTAGAGATCTCTTCTTAAGTTCTTTGCGAGTCCACACCCGGCTGTGGCAGCCGCTCTCGCCGAGAGAACGCCGAAGAGCAGGGAAAGGGTCGCAAGGACCAATAAGAGGGCGCCGTATTTTAAGATCGGTGCCATGGAAGTTCCGGTCATGTCATCGATAAGCTTAGACATGATGAGAGGAATCGTACATTCCAGAATGACTTCCATGGTGACAAACAGCGGTGTCTCGATGGACACGCGTTTGTACTGGCGCACGCTTTTTAAAAGTGTTTTAACCATGAATGATTTACCTCGTTTCCATATAAAATTTGCGATCCCGCAAAAGCTCCTGATGCGGAGAACATGCAGGTTCTGCAGGTGGGACCCGTCCGGATATTCAGGACATGTTTCGAATCATCTGGTTGATGACCCTGAAAAACACGGCGAGATCCTGGGGAGATATTCCGGATGTCAGACGATCTTCGGTTTCTTCCAGACTCTGGTGGATCAGTTCCTGATACTGCATGGCTTTTTCAGTAGCGACAATGCGTTTTAGGCGGGCATCATAAGGAACTGCCTCCCGGTAGATCAGTCCGTTTTTTTCCATATCCTTTAAGAGCTTTGTGGCGGTCGGTGGTCTGAGACTGTACTCCTCTTCGATATCTTTCTGGAAGACATCACATTCCTGCCCGCGCGCCAGAATAAAATGAAGCGTTTTTCCCTGTGCGCCGCTTAATGTACCATGAAAAGAAAAGGTACTGAAGTGCCTGCGGATCAGGTTGGAGAGCATTCCCACACTGCGTCCAACGGTTTCTTTCATAGATCAAGTTCCCCCTTATAAATAAAAAGCTGTGATTTGGTCGTCTGCCATATACTTAGCAAACTAATTTATTAGCTTACTAAGCATAATAAGACTTTTGTGGGGGAATGTCAATGAAAAAATTGTGAAGAAACTGTGATCAATGATGAAAAAGCTGTGGTTTGCGATAGAAAGTGGGGACAGCTTTAGAATCCCATGGATGTCATGGTGAGGACAGGATGAATGTGAATAATGAAATGATAGAATTGGGCCAAAGTTTTGTGCAAGTATACAAAATTGATGTTTTGTGGAAAAAAGTACTTACGAAGCGATAAAGAAATATTGTATACTGCGTTCACATAGAGATTGAGAACGCAGTGAGATGTACACGAAAAGAGCAGTGGAGTCGCAACGAGTTTTGCTGGCTTCGCTGTTTTTTTCTGTCATATGTCCGGAAGGAATGGTCAGAGACGGTTCTTATGTCCACGGCGTTTTCACAGAAAATTACAGGTTGAAAAAGGAGAAAATGTATGCCAAGAAATAAGAGAGAAAGTCTGATCTACACAGTATTAATGTGTTTTACCATGGTGCTCTGGATGAGCATCTACAACGTAACACTTCATATGGGAGCGTTAAACCTCACAACGATCCGCGAGGCTTGGATCGGATTCCCGATCGCCTATGTGTTTGCAATGTGCATGGACTGGTTCGTGGTCTCCGGACCGGCGAAGGGATTTGCGTTCCGCTTCCTCGTAAAACCGGAGAGCCCGGTACTCCACAAGGTGATCGCGGTTTCCTGCTCCATGATGGTTCCGATGGTGATTATCATGTCCCTCTACGGTGCCCTTGAGGGCTGCGTAAAGAGCGGAAACTTCAGCCTTCTGCTGATTATCTGGCTCACGAATATCCCAAAGAATTTTGTAATGGCACTGCCGTTCCAGCTCATCATCGCAGGACCGCTTGTCCGCAAGGTGTTCCGTGGCGCATTTCCGGAAGGGACTGTGTTAGCGTAAAGAATTCAGAAAAGAAAGCTGCGGTACAAATTGCAGCGTAGATAAGAAAAAGCCGTCTGGTCTTTCTCTGTGATAGGATTATGAACCTATGGGAGAGAAAGCTCAGGCGGCTTTTTATATAGAAAATTTAAATGTATTCACTGGAAAATTTCTTTAAAACGGACTGCTTCCTATTTCAAACTGGAGAACTTGCAAGAGTGGGCTGCTTTATGATTCTGCCTAAAATTATGAAGTTTAAATGCGAATTCGTAAAGCAATAATTTGAAATAATGAAAGAATGATTGTACTACTCATAGCTATGTGATATGATGGAAAATAACAAAAACACTAAAGAGCAGGCAGTGGTAATTATAAGAGGTGACAATATGGCAGTATGCTATAAAAAGCTGTGGAAAATGTTGATTGATAAAGATATGATAAAGAAAGATTTACGTTTACAGACAGGTTTCAGCACGACAACAATGTCAAAACTGTCAAAAAATGAAAATGTAAGTATGGATGTAATAGAAAAAATCTGTACTGTGTTAAAGTGCGATATTGGAGACATTATGGAGTTTGTTCCTGATGAAAAAGAGGAACAGTGAGGAGGCAGGACAGTATGGATCATTCTTATCCGTATATTGCATCTTTGACCAGAGAACCGTTCCTCTTCTACGAAATGCGTTCCACCGCAAATCTGATGGCAGAAGGTAATTCAGATGATGCGATTGTAAAAAAAATTGTAGAGCAGAATCTTTTCCAGTATCCAACGGAAAGATCCATCTCACGTATGGCAAAAGCCTGCATCAAACGGCTTCATGCGTTAGAAGATGCTTCACTGGTTTCTGCAATTGCGTCACAGCCAACGGATACAGCAAAGCAGATTTGTCTGTATGCGCTGATGAAACAGAGCAGACTGGTCTGGGAATTTATGTTGACCGTCATTGGCGAGAAGTACAGATTAAGAGAAATGTCTTTTGGTAAAATAGATTTGAATACATTCTTTATGCGTTTACAGGAGCAGAATGATACCGTGGCTTCCTGGAGCGATACTACAATAATAAAGTTAAAACAGATCATCGCCAAAGTGCTTGTCGAGACAGAATATCTCGACAATCGGGGGGCAGATCATTTGAATCCAGTATGGCTGCATCCTGTTTTGGAGAATGCCATCAGAAGCAATGGCGACACGGCGATACTGCCAGCGTTTAATTGCTTTTCATAGGAGGTAGCCTGATGAGTGACAAGGTGAATTTCAGCGCAGCTGAAAGAGAGAGCGGCCGGGGCCGTATAAAAGAACGCCTGGATAAAGTTCGGGCATTGATTCAGGAACCGGAGTTTCTGGAAGGCAAGGGACTCAGTAATGAGGTGAATATCAGAATCTTCTGCTATGAACCGGAGAATGAAATGGTTGTCCGCCATTTTGTGAATCAGCTGGAAACCGATCAGTCCTTAGATTGCCATTTGATCGTTTGTAATTTATATAAAACATTTCTCTCTATCTGCGATGATATGGACATCACAGATGCGATTCCCGATATGGAAGAAGCTGACGGAAGTGCTTATCTTTTAGAGCAGCTGAACTCCGCAATCGGCAATAGAGAGTTCATTGATAAAATCCAATATGAGCCGCACGAACCGGGCGATGTACTCATGTTGACAGGGGTAGGCGAGGTGTTTCCGTTTATGAGAATTCATACGTTACTGGAAGCCTTGCAGCCGTATTTTTCGAATGTTCCGATTTTGGTTATGTATCCGGGTGAATTTGACGGTCGCCATGTAAAACTGTTCAATCGTTTGACACCAAATGATTATTACCGGGCATTCAATGTCATAGATTAAGGGGGATAAAGCCATGATGATTCGAGATATGTTTGTGGATGACATTAACCGCAAAATCAATGGTGTTATTAAAGTCGACCAGGCTGCCGATGATGTGATTGATCAGGAATTAAATGAATATGTCATCACCAGAGAATTGAAGAAACACTTCATTACTTTCTTCAACTATTATGGAGATGCCTTTGACCAGCCTACCGCTGATATGGGCGTTTGGATTTCCGGATTCTTTGGAAGTGGTAAATCTCACTTCCTGAAAATGCTTTCCTACCTTCTGGAGAACAAAGAGGTAAAAGGCATCCGCAGTGTAGAGCGTTTCCGTAAAAAGTTTGAGGATGATCCGGCAACCTTTATGCTGATCGACCGTGCCACAAAGGGACCGACGGAGACAATTTTGTTCAATATTGATATTGAGGGATTCAGCAATAAGGACAAGACGGCTGTTCTTCGTGTATTTGCCAAAATGTTCTACAACCATCTGGGATTTTACGGTGAGAACCTGAAAGTTGCCATGATGGAGCGTTATATTGATCAGCAGGGAAAGACCGAGGAGTTCCGTAGAGTTTTTGAAGAAAAGAAAGGCAAGTCCTGGCTGGAAATACGTCGTGCCTTTGCTTTCAATGGTAAGTTCATCATTCCGACATTGATGGAAGTTCTGGATATGAGCGAGGACGATGCTAAAGCATGGTTCAATGATAAGACGGCAACTGAAATTTCGATTGCACAGCTTGTGGAAGATATGAAAGCTTATGTGAATACAAAACCTGCGAACTTCCGTCTATTATTTATGATCGACGAGGTTGGTCAGTATGTTGGTACAGATACCGATATGCTTTTGAACCTCCAGTCTCTGATTGAAAAAATCGGAAGTGAGTGTGAAGGTAAGATTTGGGTGATCTGCACCGGGCAGGAAGCCATTGACGAAATCATCAAAGTCCGTGCAGATGAGTTCTCACGAATCCAGGCTCGTTTTAAAACAAGATTGAGCTTGTCTTCTTCCTCCGTGGATGAAGTTATCCAGAAGCGTATTCTGAAAAAGAAACCAGAGTCCGAAAAAATGTTGGAAAAAGTATATGAAGAAAACGATTCTGTACTTCGCAATTTGTTCAGCTTTAGAACAGATATCGTTGATATAAAGAAAGGTTTTACAGGACCATTAGAATTTGCGGAAAATTTCCCGTTTATTCCATATCAGTTCATTATCATGCAGAAAGTATTTGCCGAAATTCGCAAACATGGAAATTCTGGCAAACATCTGTCCGGTGGTGAGCGTTCCATGCTGTCTGGTTTCCAGGAAGCTGCACAGGAAATTCAGAAGCGGGACGAGTATGCGATTGTTCCATTCTTCCGTTTCTATGATACTGTACATACTTTTCTGGACGGTTCGATCCGCCGAGTGATCGAACGTTGCCAGAAGGCGGCCGATAACGGCGATGGGATCGAACAGCAGGATGTGGATGTGCTGAAACTTCTGTATCTGGTTCGCTATATTGATGATATCCCTTCTAATCTGGATAATATCGTGATTCTCATGGCAGATGATATTCGTGTCGATAAGATTATCATGCGTGAAGCTGTCCGCGGATGTCTCGACCGTCTGATGAGCCAGAACTATATTGGCAGGACCGGCGACACTTATAACTTCCTGACTGATGAAGAGCAGGATATTCAGCGTGAAATCAGAGACACCAATGTGGATACCGCTTCTATCGTGGAGCGTATCGCCCAGATGATTTACGGCGATATTTTTACAACCAAGAAGTTCCGTTATGGAAAATATGACTTTGCATTTGATCAGATGGTGGATGGCATTACGGTCGGTGTGGCAACAGGCGGTATGCGTTTGCGTTTTCTGACTGTTGCCACTGATGCCATTGAAAAAACAGATTACCGTCTGATGGCAGAATCCAAAGGTAATGAAGCAATCGTGGTTCTGGCTGATACGCCATACTATGAATCACTGGAATCTGCCATGAAGATTCGCAAGTATGTAAAGCAGAGAAATGTAAGTCAGCTTCCAAAGAGTGTGCAGAAAATTATCAGCGACCAGCAGGACGAAGCTGGAAAATATGAGCTGAGTGCCATGACCGAATTGCAAAATGCCATTGAAGGGGCGCAGTTCTATGTAGACGGTGAGCATTTGGAAATCAAAGCCGGAAATGCCAAGAGCAAGATTGACCAGTCTCTTGAATATCTGGTTGCTCATGTATATAGCAAGCTCGACCTGATTACAGATAATGCAGGCAGTGACGCAGATATTATTGCGATTCTGACAGGTGCGGTAACAGCACTTCCGGGCATGGAACCGAACCGTGATGCTGCTTCTGCTATGGAAGAGTATCTGGAGATGCAGGATGCAAAAAAACTGCCGACTTCTATGGCAGATATTCAGGGCAAATATAGTGCGATTCCGTATGGCTGGAAAGAGATCGATATTGCTGCGGTTGCGGCACAGCTGATTTATTCCCAGAAAGTAACGATCAAGTATGCAGGTAATACCATTCAACCGGATGACCCGAAACTGCCGGATATGCTCCGCAAAAAAAGCGAGATCGGGAAAACTTCCATCAGCAAGCGAAAAACCATTTCTGCTACGATGATGCGTGATGTAAAAGCAATGCTCCGTGAGTATTTTGACATCATGGATGTGCCGGATGATGAAGATGGTTTAGTTCGTTTTATAACCGAGAAGTTTATGGAGCAGCGTAACTACTATGCATCGTTGGATACCCGTTATGACGGACATAAATATCCAGATCGTGTATTAGTGCAGGAAGCTGTTCATCTGATGGACGATGTACTTTCTCAGAAGAAAGACAATATTGCCCTGATTGATCGAGTGCTGAAAAAAGAGGATGAGCTCTTTGATAATAAGGAAGCCATGAGCAGCGGTATTGAAAATTTCTTCAAGACCCAGGTAACAGTATTTGATCAGGCAGTTCAGTTTGAAAAATCTCTGCACGATGACCTTGACCGTATTGCGGAAAATGAGGAAGCACATAAGGCACTGAATACGATTCGCCTGATTATCATGGTTCAGACCGGAAGCAAATTCAACTATAACCGGATTCGTGAACTCAATCCGTTGATGGATACCGTTCGTACTGCCCATGATAAGATGCTGGAAGAAAAACGTGCCGAGGTTCTGGAAACGGTTCGTCAGTGTATGGAAGCAACCCACACTGCCGCAAACGGCGATTCCAAGGCATCCCATCTGATTGAAAAATCAGACCGGTATTTCAGCCAGTGCAAGGAAAAAATCGCAGAATTAAAAAGCCTTGCCCTTCTGGATGCCATGTTTCTGCCAATGTGTCAGTACAAGGATGATACAGTCGATAATATTGAATCCGTTCTGGCTCCGCCTGTACCGAAGCCACAGGTACAGCCGACACAGTCAGGAAAAGAAACTGCTCCTGTAAAGAAGAAAGTGGTTCGTGCCTATAACCGTCAGGTTGTATTTCAGGCAAAGACCTTACAGACGGATGCGGATATTGATGATTATGTAGAGAAAATTCGTTCTCAGCTGAAACAGTTGTTGAAGAATTGCGACGAGATTAAGCTGAACTAACGAGGAGAGACGAGTATGGATAAGAATGCGATTAAAAAATTTGCTGTCTGGGCAAGAACAGAGCTGATCGCCCGTGTTTCCCTAAAAGGTGTGGAATACGGTATCACAGAGGATAACATTGAGGATGCCAATGCGGACAGTGTTGGCGGCAAAGTCCTCACTGCCGATGAAAAGAAACAGCGTCAGGCTCTGATTGCCGAGATTAACGATAAAGGATATAAGCAGGTCATGGAAGAGGTTGCCTATACTTGGTTCAATCGCTTCTCTGCTCTGCGATTCATGGAAGTCAACGGCTATCTTCCTTCTCATGTGCGTGTATTTACGGACGAGGAAAACAACTTTAAGCCGCAGATTATAACCGAAGCCATTCATCTGGATTTGGATGGACTCAATATGGAAAAAGTCTATGAGCTGAAAGATGCAGAAAAGACCGAAGAACTGTATAAATACCTACTGACTGTGCAGTGCAACGCTCTGAATAAAATTTTGCCGGGAATGTTC
>ERZ1106951.3154-NODE-3154-length-12168-cov-2.726822_pt1 | contig 12168 bp, 11 predicted proteins | sample MGYA00403676_ERZ1106951 | MGnify/ENA primary metagenome ERZ1106951 (study PRJEB35170, sample SAMEA104062398) | human gut metagenome | biome: human gut; feature: human-associated habitat; material: faeces | place: Denmark | collected 2012-04-23 ...
TTAAAGTCTTGTCCAGACCAAGGGAAGCGTTGAACCAGCCAACCTGCTCAGCCTGCTGTGCACCAACTTCAGCACCAAGGAACCATTTTAAGAACTCTACGCACTCATCTGGGTACTTGGTCTTAGAGGAGATCGCAAATCCTTCAGGAGCGCCGGATACCAGATTTGGATTACCCTTAGCACCTTCGATGGTTGGGAACTTGAACATTCCCCAGTTCAGATCTGGGTTTTCCTGCTTAACGTTGGTGATCTCAACTAACTCTGCAAAGAGGATAGCGTTCTGTCCCTGGGTAAAGCCTAAACGGGCCATATCATGGGTCATACCATTTACACCTGTGTTCATGTAGGATACTAACTGCTGGTATTTTTCAAGAGCTTCTGCATATCCTGGATCGGTAAATTCACCGGTCTTAGGATTGTAGTCTTTTGCTCTGGTCTCATCATCTACTAACTGCTCATTTAATGCGCCGATGTAGTGAGCGGATGGCCACTTGTCCTGGTTTCCTTCTGCGATAGGATCCATGCCGGATGCTTTGATCTTGTCAAGAACCTCGATGAACTGATCCCATGTCTCAGGAACTTCCAGTCCTAACTCATTGAAGATATCTTTGTTGTAGAAAAATTCTTTTGCATCCAGACGGAATGGGATACCATAAACCATGCCATCTTCAGTTGTGTATTCATTCATCTGTGTTTCCATCAGAGAAGCTTTCCAGTCAGGATCTGCTTCCATGTATGGAGTTAAGTCTAATAACAGGCCTTCACGGATAAATCTCTCAGAGAACTCACCGCAGAAACTGAAGAAGATATCTGGGCACTCATCGGAACCAACTACGACTTTGATCTTCTCTTTGTATGGCTGGTTCTGTGCGCTGGTCACTTCAAACTTGATATCTGGATGAAGGGATTCGTACTCAGCAAGTTTGCTTTCAATGAAGCTGTTGCATGGATCATCAGGGAAACGGTGGAACAGTTTGATGACTTTTACATCACCGCTGTTTCCGGAATCAGCAGCTGCTTCTGTTTTGGTTTCTCCACTGCCTGCTGCAGCTGTGGTGCTGTCAGAAGAGGAACTGCCGCCTCCGCATGCGGTAAGGCCCAGTGCCATTACTGCTGCAAGTCCAAGGCTTACGGTCTTTTTCAGTTGTTTTTTCATAATGATCTCCTTTCGGTCCTCAGTTTTCGCTGTCTCTGTTGTATTGATACAACACATAACATCTTAGTACAAAATATACCACATTGTTATATGACTTGCAACTGTTTTTTTAATGTTTTTGTAACTTTTGTTGATAAAGTTTTAACTAACCAGCACTTTTTTGAGAAAAAATGACGGCGTTTCTTTAGAAAATAAAGTTATTTCATAAAAAACGCCGTTGTTTTTAAAGTTCCTCTTTATAGTTGTATTGTCGCCTCTGAAGAATATTAGGTACAGTAATTTATACTATGAACCTACGTAACAATCGTAAGACGGTATCTTTGGGGGTTGGTAAGCAGCTTGCTGTAATGCAGCACCTCATCATCCTGGTCAAAGACCTCATCCTTTTGCAGCAGGAGGGCATGTTTTTCCGGAACCCCCAGACGCTGTGCTTCTTCCGGTGTGGCATAGCAGATCTCTACTGTTTTAACAGAATGGGTTGGGATCAGTCCGTGGTTATGGAAAAATTCATAGGTAGAGCCTAACAGGTTTTCCTTTAAAAGAAATTCCATACGCTTGGGATAATAACTGTCTTCGATCATGACCGGAATATCATCATTTTTGCGCAGGCGCACGATCCTCAGTACTTTTTCGTTTTCGTCTACTTTCAGACGTTTGGCAATGGAGCCGTCCGGTATCATCCATTCAACGGTGATCAGTTCCGCAGATGGCACATGCCCGTCCATTTTACTCATTTCCGTAAAGCTTATGATCTGGTTGTCTACAACACGGTGCAGTTTCTTTTCTGCCACAAAGGTTCCAATGCCCTGCTTGCGTACTACGAAACCGTCATCTGCCAGCAGTTCAATGGCCTTGCGCACAGTAATGCGGCTTACTTCAAAATGCTGGCTGAATTCTGCCTCTGTCATCAGCTTGTCCCCGGCTTTTAATTTGCCGTCTGTGATCTGCTGTTTGATCTTTTCGGACAGCTGCTGGTAAAGAGGCACCATAGAATTTTTTATCATGAATATTTATTTCACTCCTAATACATTACATTTATACTGTTTTGCTTAAATACGGCACGGCTATAAAAGCGGGTGCGTGAAAAATTCCAAAACTGGGAGAATGTTAATCGATAATAGCAGTTCCGTAGCCGAAAGCCCCTTCTAAGCTGCAGACCTTTGCTGCAAACTTTGCCCCACAGTCCATGACATGCTTCAGCTGGGCGATCATATGGTCATGGTCACCGGCAAAAAGAGCCCCATTTTCCTGAAGCAGGGTAGTAAGCAGAGTGGAGAAATAGGAGTCTCCGGCGCCCATGGTATCTAATACGGTTTCTGCTTTATAAGCAGGTGCATAGACGATCTCACCGTCATAAAGTGCATAGGAGCCGTCTTCGCCTACAGTACCGACTACTAAGGTTACTCCGTAGGAAGCCGCTTTTTTCATTTCACGTTCTCTTTCCTCTGCAGTTAAATGTGCGCAGGAAAGAAGGGCTACTTTGATATGAGGACACACCTGTTCAAGCAGGGCATCGTCCCATACAGTAGAAAAATCAAAGGCAATAGGTACACCTGTTTCTTCTAATAAAGACAGGTCATCATAGATGTAGCTGTTTGTATTGGAGTAGATCACCTGGAAGGACTTGATATAGTCCAGATCTTCTTTTGTAAAGTCAAATGGATGTTCTTTGGCAACACCGCCGCGGTTGGAGCCTAAGAATACACGATCCCCGTCCTTTAAGGTAACGCGGGCTGCACCGTTTTCACCGTGGAAATGTCTGGAATGGCTGAAGTCTACGCCTAACTGGGTTAAGATTTTGCAGTTGTATTCAGCAACGCCGTCATCACCAAATTTACCAAGATATGCTGGCTTTCCGCCGTTCATAATGGAATAGACACATGTGTTTACACACTGTCCTCCTGGATACATTTTTCCTCTGGATAAGTATTTATCCACTACATTATCACCAATGGCAATGATTTTTGCTTCACTCATATTAAAAACCTCCGGTTTTTTGCTCATATTTCCTGACGGATGTCCGTAGGACAACAACAATCTGTTAGATACAATATATAACAATATATAACATCTTGTCAATGAGTTTGTATATTACCGGAGGTTTTTCTTGCAAGCTTACGTCGGATTTACGATTTTTTGACCCTGGTATCATTACATATAAGGTTCAAACATTTTGAAGTTTCGGCAGTCAGCCTCAAATGGCTTCTGATAATAGTCGGAAGCAGTGATCTCCTGGCTTAAAAGTCCGGTGTAGCCGTTTTTATTTACAGTTTCAAGCCAGTTTTTCAGGTTGTGATTTCCGTCACCCCAGATCAGATGTCCGTAGGGAGTTCCGTCTATGAAGTGCATGTGTACAATGTTCTCGGCTCCTAAGGTATCAAACCACTGCTGTAAAGTCTCGCCTGCCACGCCCATTGGACAGGTGTCGATCATGGCTTTAAAATTAGGATGGTTTATTTCCGTAAGCATCCGCTTTACATCATCAACAGTGGTTGCCAGATTGGTCTCATCCGGGCGAAGGGATTCCATAGCAAGGGTAATGCCCTTTGTGCCGGCATAATCAGCCAGCCGTGCCAACATGTCGCGGCCCCGTTTCCAGCCTTCTTCCCGGTCTTCGTTTAAATATCCCCGTCCGGAGTGTACAGCCATGACCTTACAGCCAAGTTCTTCACCGGCATCCAGGCCTTTTTTGAAATATTCAAAACTTTTGGCATACAGATCCGGGTCTCCGGCTGCAAACTGATAGGGGACAGAACAGTTTTCCGGGGTGATGACCTGGATGGTAAGACCACGTTCTCTTGCCATTTTGCTTACTTTTTTACAGTCATCATATTCCAGATTGCTTAAGAAAAAATGAGGAGAACCAGCCCATAATTCGATGGTCTTAAAACCGGCCCGCATCTGGGATTCCAGAAAATATTCCAGAGAATAGAATTTATAATGGATGTTCATGCCGGATACCTGGTCAGGTCGTATTAGTTTCATTTTGTATACACTCCTTTAACTGTAAATTTTTTAAATTGAGTATAACACAGGAAAGCCGGGGCGTACAGATAGGAAAAAATTAAGGTATGTTTCTTTTTGTAACATGCCATATGCCGTATATGATCAGAACCGAACCAATAAAGGAGGACAGACCAAAGGGTTCTTTAAGAAACAGTACTCCTGCAAACATGGACCACATGGTCTGCAGGTTGGAGAAAGCAGCAAGCCTGCCGACGGACATTTTTCCAGCTGCATAATTTACCAGGATATTGCAGGTAACAGAGCAGAAGATACTAAGGATCAGTACCGGGATGATAAAGCCGGGGATGGTGGCGTAGTGAAGCAGTTTCATGGCATTACCGCCCAGTTGGTGGACTGCATTGGTGGTGAAAAAGAGACAGGAGCTGCAAATAGTGAAATAAGTGCGTTCAAATGCAGAAAAATTTTCATTGTCATCTGATATGCATACAGAAGCAGCGGCACGACCATCGTCATGATCATGCTTGCCAAAAACAAACGAACTGTATATTTTTTCACAAAGACAGCCGCAATAAATGTCGCCGCATACATAAGCACGATCAATATAATTCCAAGGATCGCCATTACTCTTTTTATTGTTCGAAATACCTTTTCACGTTTCATTCTTTGGTCTCCTCTCCATGAATCCATGCAAAATACTGCCGGATCTTGAGCTCATACCCATGATCGACCGGATGGTAAAAGGTTCGATCCGCTATCTCATCCGGCAAATACTGCTGTTTTGCATAATGTTTTGGATAATCATGTGCATACTGATATCCGATTCCATGTCCTAATTTACCGGCACCGCCATAATGTGCATCCTGCAAATAGGGTGGGATTCCGGAAATTTTCGTATGCTGAACACAATCCATTGCCTCACTGATCGCCGTTACTGCAGAATTGCTCTTTGGCGCACTTGCTACATATGTCGCTGCCTGCGCTAAAATGATCTGCGCCTCCGGCATTCCGATCCGTTCTACCGCCTGCGAAGCACTTACAGCAACTACCAAAGCCATGGGATCTGCATTAGAAACATCTTCTGCTGCACAGATCATAATGCGTCGGGCAATAAATTTGATATCTTCCCCTGCATTTAACATTCTTGCGAGATAATAAACCGCCGCATCCGGATCAGAACCACGCATACTTTTAATAAACGCTGAGATCGTATCATAATGGTTATCACCGGATTTATCATATCGCACCGCACGCTTCTGAATACATTCCTGCGCCACGTCAAGTGTGATCGTAATAAGGCCGTCTTCTCCACGCTCTGTTGTCAACACAGCCAGCTCTATCGCATTCAGTGCAGCTCTGGCATCTCCATCTGCCATATCTGCCAAAAAGTCCAGTGCATCTTCTGTCAATCGCACCTTATAACTGCCCATACCACGCTCTGTATCCTCTACCGCACGCCGTAAAAGCCGCTTTATGTCATCCGTCTGCAGCGAATGCAGCTCAAAAATGATCGACCGCGACAGCAAAGCGCCGTTTACTTCAAAATACGGATTTTCTGTCGTAGCTCCGATCAAGATGATCGTCCCATCCTCCACAAAAGGGAGCAGATAGTCCTGCTGACTCTTATTAAAACGATGAATCTCGTCTACAAACAAAATCGTGCGCTTTTGATACATTCCTGCATTATCCTGTGCCTGTTTTACAACTTGTTCCATATCTTTTTTGCCAGCGGATGTTGCATTGATCTGCAAAAATTCTGCACTCGTCGTATTGGCGATCACCTTGGCAAGTGTTGTCTTCCCGGTACCCGGCGGTCCATAAAATATAATAGAACTCAGTTTGTCTGCCTTGATCGCACGATATAACAGCTTTCCCTTACCGATAATATGCTCCTGTCCGACAACTTCCTCCAAAGTCGTTGGACGAAGACGAGAGGCAAGTGGGGATTCCTGTTCCTTTGTCTGTTCTCTCATATATTCAAATAAATCCATGTTCTTCCTCCAAGCGCCTACATAACGATATTGCTATCCCGAAACCATTCCTGCCCTGATCGGACAGAAATATAATTCCTATCAAAGGCTATCTGTCACATTCTAATCAAATAGCAGCACCTCGCCGTCACGCACGCCAAAATAAATATGTTCTTCTTGTCCGCTGATCTGTGCCTGCCCGGCAGTCGCTTCTGTCACTTTATTGATCAAACTGTCTTTGTCACTATCCGGCACAGCAACTGTTACAACTACATCTTCCGCATAAACCGTATCCATCAGCGGTAATCCCATCTGCCCAAAAATATACTGTAATTTCCCAATCCCATTATAATCTGTGCGGATCTCCAACCGATATCCCATCAGTTTATCTATGATCGTACTCGCCGCAAGCCCCGCCTGCGCCGCCTGTGAATAGGCACGCACCAGTCCACCGGTACCGAGCAGCGTACCGCCAAAATAGCGTGTCACGATCACTAAAATATCATGCACGCCCGCTCCATGTAACACTTCCAAAATAGGTCTGCCCGCAGTTCCTGACGGTTCGCCATCATCTGTACAACGGCTGACTTCCCCATGTTCGCCAAGTATGAAAGCATAGCAATTATGTCTGGCATCCCAATATTTCTTTTTGGTCTGCTCAATGATCTGCATCGCCTCCTGTTCTGTCTGAACGGGAAATACCTGTGCAATAAATCTCGATTTTTTTTCAATGATCTCATCCGTGCCACCTTCGAGCACAACACATCCAATCCGATTTGTTGAAATATCCATTCGTTCCTCCATCGTAACAACAATGATCCCACGTGCCTACTTTTGCTTGTGACTCCGGTATACCAAGGAAATCTGCGTACCGATCGTGATCAGGGCACTTATGATCACCAATGCATAAAAACTGACGCCACGGCTTAACAGCATTGCCGGATAAACGTATTGATTCTGCATGATCGTTCGAAACATCACCACGCTAAATCCCTCATTCGCTCCAACGCCACCCGGAACCGGCAGAATATCAATACACACAGAGATAAAACTCTGCAGAATGATCACTTCGATCACCGTGCTTCCGGATAGTCCAAGTGCCAGATAAATAAACCATGTGACCAAAAAGTAGACCAAACGCTGTGCTAATGTGATCACTAACACGATCCCGGCAGTTCCCCAATGAGTACGCATATATAGGGCGCCCTCTTCATAGGCTTCCAGCATATGATCCAATTTCTTTTCCAAGCGTTCTCTGCGTTTTACCAAACGCACTTTATGAAGCAGCCACGTTGCAAACCGAACAATATAGCGTGCTCCATTTTTGGAAAATACAATAATTCCATACAATACGATCGAAACAACATTAACTGCCATCCCAACCCAGAACAACCATTGATAATGTCCCAGTGTCTTTACCATAAACGGATGGTAAAACAGCACCACGATCGCTTCCACGATCACCAATGCGATCTTGTAAATAATCGTCCAAAATAACATTGCCACCGAAGATGCACCCATATTGATGCCGTCAGCTTTCATATACAATACCATCATGGGCTGCCCACCGCTGGCTGACGGTGTCAATGCATTAAACAAAAAGCCGATAAAAGAATACCGCAGCGACGGAAAAAAATGCATACGCTCTCCAAGCGAGCGCAATATAACGATCAAGGACGTGGATTCCAAGATCAAATACATGACCGCACACAACACAGCAAATAATATCATGCTTCCCGATGCCCCCTGCAGCAGTCGTCGGATCTCCGGAAGATCCTGATCTTTTAACAGCAAATACATGGTTGCTCCCAGCAACAACAGCATAAATATAATGTTTCCGATTAATTTTGTCTTTTTTTGCATATATCCCTCACTTTATCATTGATAACCTTATAACCCACTTTTTAGGAAGGATCCTCACCTTACTTATCACGAAAAAGCTCTGTGGAACGCTGCACAATGCCGTTAATATAAGCAATAAATATTCCATAGTTCACAATCGGCACCTTTTGTTCCTTTGCCATAAAAATACGATGTTTCATCTCTTTTTCATGAAGCGTACAGCCTCCGCAATGGATCACCATGGCATATGGAGATAAGTCCGCCGGAAAGCTGGTGCCACTGCAAGTCTCAATATCGAGCTTACACCCTGTATGTGTTCTCAACCAATTCGGTATTTTGACCGTACCAATATCATCGCACTGACGTCTATGCGTGCACCCTTCCGCAATTAACACTTTATCGCCATCCCGTAACTGTTCTATCATCCGGACGCCCTCCATCAGCTGCTGCAGATTCCCCTTGTGTCTGGCAAACAAAATTGAGAAAGATGTCAACGGTATATCAGCCGGTACGATCTGATTCACTTCCTTGAAAGCCTGTGAATCTGTGATCACCAGCTTTACTTTATCTGCTAACGCAGACAACACACCGGCAAGTTCTTCCACCTGCGTAACAATCGGAATGGCATGGTGATCCAAAAGATCACGTATTGTCTGCTGCTGCGGCATGATCAGACGTCCCTTCGGTGCCGCAGAATCAATCGGCACGACTAATACCACCATATCACCGGTCCGTACCAAGTCACTGACGATATGCAGTTCATCGACTTTCTGTGGAGCTGCAGCGACCAATTGATCTTTCAACTCTTCGATTCCCTGCTTCTTTACCACACTTGTCAATACAACAGCATGACCGGGATATTTTCCCTGTGTCTGATGTCTGATCTGCTCTGCTTCCTGTACAGGTAATTGATCTGCCTGATGCAGCACAATAATTGCCGGCACCTTACGTTCTTCCAACCAAGTGAGCATATCCTGCTCTAACCGTGGCAGCTGCCCGGAAAATTCTTCCTCCTCTGCCAGTTGTGCAATATTTACTACAAGCACTGCAACATCCGCACGCCGCAACACTTCCTTGGTCTTCTCCACACGTTTTCTTCCAAGCTCACCTTCATCATCAAGTCCCGGTGTGTCGGTCAGAAGACACGGCCCCACCGGCAAAATTTCCATCGCCTTCGACACCGGATCCGTTGTCGTTCCCTTCGTATCAGAAACGATTGCAAGCGGCTGTCCTGTAATCTCATTGATCAAACTTGATTTTCCTGCATTCGTCTTGCCAAGCAGTACGATCTGCAGACGATCACCATACATTGTTGTCTGTAATCCCATCGCTGTCTCTCCTTTTTGTATGACGTCTCCATTATCGAATCTGTCCATCTCCACAGATCAAATACTTCATTGTTGTCATTTCCCGCAGTCCCATCGGTCCTCTCGCATGCAGTTTCTGCGTCGAAATTCCAATTTCTGCACCCAAACCAAATTCTCCACCATCGGTAAATCTTGTCGAGCAATTGACATATACACATGCAGAATCCACTTCCTTTTGGAATTTTTCCGCATTACGATAGCTTTCCGTGATAATACACTCCGAATGACCTGTAGAATATTTGGAAATATGTTGTATTGCCTCATCCACAGAACTTACAACGCGTATGGAGATAATATAGTCCAAAAATTCCGTTGCATAATCTTCTTCGGTTGCCGGGATAACACTGTCTCCCAAAATCTGTCTTGTTCTCTCACAGCCGCGGATCTCCACCTGATGCTCTTCCAGCTTTTGCTGCAGCATCGGCAAAAACTGCTCTGCTACTGCCTCATGCACCAAACAGGTTTCTAATGCGTTACATACGCTTGGGCGCTGTGTCTTGCCATTGTCAGTGATCTGCACTGCCATTGCAAGATCTGCCGTCTCATCAACATATATATGACAGTTGCCTGTTCCCGTCTCGATCACAGGAACCGTTGCGTTCTGTACAACTGCCTGGATCAGCCCGGCACCTCCACGCGGGATCAGCACGTCAATACTGTCATTGGCACGCATCATTTGCGTAGATACTTCCCTAGATGTATCTTCCACTAATTGGATCATGTCTTTGTTGTAGCCGCACTTAGCTACAGCCTCGCGCATCAGTTCCATTAACTTGCAATTGGAATGAAATGCTTCCTTGCCTCCTCGCAGAATAGCTGCATTACCACTTTTAATACATAAGGCAGCAGCATCTACCGTAACATTTGGTCTGGACTCAAATATAATACCAATAACACCCATCGGTACTCTGATCTTAGTGATCTTCATGCCGTTTGGTCTGGTCGATCCTTCGATCACCTCACCTACCGGATCTTCTAAATCAGTCAGCTTAAGGCACGCATCGGCAATACCGTCAATACGCTCCATCGTCAAACGCAATCTGTCGATCATCGTATCGGATATTCCATTGTCCTTTGCCTGTGCAATATCCTGTTCATTTGCCTTCAGAATTTCTGATGCATTAGCACGTAAAATTGCTGCAATCTCTGTTAAAATACGATTTTTTTCCCCTGTCGGGCAGCCGGCGATCTGCTTTTTGGCTCTTGCTGCATTTTGTCCTAATTGCTGTATGTAGTTCATTCCTGTCCTCCTATTCCAATGTAAAAGTGCAAAAGCTGTCACACGTGTAACGCATAACAGCCCTTATATGTTTGTTTATACTGATAACTTGTTCGTGCACGCGATTGCTAACGCCTTTGGACCAATGTGACACGATACACTTAGCGACAATGGATCTGTCATGATCTCGCCCACGTCACCAAAACGTTCCCTGATCAGATCACAAAACTGTGCCGCTGCCTCTTCATTGCAGGTATGTGCAACCTCCATATGGACATTTTCGATACCATCAAAACGTTTCTCGATATCATCCTGTATCGCATCTAACATCTTGGAAATGCCACGCTTACTGGTCTTTGCGACCGTAAAGGCATCTAACTTCTCTCCCTGTATCTGAAGAACCGGCTTTAAGCGCAGTGCAGTTCCTAACGCTGCCACTGCCGGGGTGATACGTCCACCTTTTTTGAGATATTTTAAGGTATCTAACATAATATAAATGCTGGATTCTAACTTTTCTTCTTCTAACTTTTCCTTGATCTGCTTTGCGCTCCATCCCCGGTCCGCCAAAGTGAGTGCATCCAATACAGACTGCTTCTGCGTTACCGAAATGCGCTGATTATTAACAACCTGTACCTTTCCATCATAATCATCTGCAAGCATGATCGCTGTCTGACAGGAGCCGGACAATCCACTGGACATCGGAATATATACTATCTCCTCTGATGTCTCAAGTGCTTTATCCCAAATTTCCATCACGGTTTCGGGAGAGGGCTGCGATGTTGAAATATCAACATCTTCCTGCAATCTTGCAAAAAATGCATCATGTGTCAACGTAACATCTTCAAAATACGTTTCTCCGGCTATCAAAAACGGCATTGGCACAACAACAACCCCATACTGTTCTGCCTGCTTTTGCGTGATTCCACTATTGCTATCCGTTATTACTGCAATCTTTCCCATGTTATTTCCATGCCTTTCTCATTTACTTGTTTCACAATCCTATTCGTCCATTATAGCATATCGAATTTCCGTTGGAAATACAATATTTCCTATGCAACTGTCTATAACTTATCCGGACTGTCATAATCTGCATTTCCCTGCATCCAGACAATGCCCTTAAATCTGGCGCCGAGAATCGGTTCTCCCATCAGATCGTCCCTGTGAATACTGATCGTGATCAGCAGATCATTACAATTGATCTGCAAGAGCACGATCTGCTCTCCGGTGTATTGATTGGATACGCTGGTCCAATTGATGATCGTACCGATCACCATATAATTGTCTGATTCTGAGCCGTAAGGCACAAATGTTGTCTCTACAATGCTATACAGATCTTCAGTTTTTATGCGGCGGCGTATCTGTGAACTCAGATCCATCTCATCTAAGGTTAAACTGTCAATGGCATCTTGATCTCCTTCTTTTGCCTGCTTGATTAGTTCCTGTTTCTCATGTCCTTCACACATTTTCTGTATTTGAGAAGTATTCGATCGATACACACCTAATATAATCTTGCCGCCTAATGACAAACCCGAAAAGGAAATCTTAGCTCGGTGCGGAGTGTTGTCTTCACAACCTAATCGCAGATAATCTGCAGCATTTTGCAAGTAAAAGATCAATGATATACCAATACGAACATCATCACACATGCCG
>ERZ1106951.3156-NODE-3156-length-12159-cov-4.588070_pt1 | contig 12159 bp, 10 predicted proteins | sample MGYA00403676_ERZ1106951 | MGnify/ENA primary metagenome ERZ1106951 (study PRJEB35170, sample SAMEA104062398) | human gut metagenome | biome: human gut; feature: human-associated habitat; material: faeces | place: Denmark | collected 2012-04-23 ...
CCACGCAGACAGTTCCTCATAAGTGGGATGTTCCATTTTGATGTCCCGGAATGTATAGGAAATGCCGTTCTCGTCCAGCCACTTCTGCGCCTTCTGGCAGGTGGTGCATTTGGGGTAGCAGATAAAAGTCATGGTGTTACGCTCCTGATAGTCTTTATGTAGTTGGTCACCTCGCACTTACAATTCAGCCAGAACATACTCTTTCAGCACATCTCGCATTTTCACAACGAGGTCAATGGATTTATTCATAAGCTCCGGATAGTTTTCCTGATTTTTGAAATCCAATCCCTTGATATATGTGCAAATCAGAGAGGATTTTTTGTTGTCCAGCCTCTCCCATGACAGCGCCATTCCCATCGCCGCTTCTATTTCTGTCTTGTGCTGCTTCATATAGTCAAAGCGTTCCTTGTTGTCAGCAATCCACAGCCCAACTCTTATCTTATGCTCTTTGTTGACCAAGTCGATTGAAATTTGACATTCCGATGAACCAACTGCAACAGAATACCAATGATCTGTTGTCGCTTTACGCTTGTTAAAAGGCTTGCCGCGCTGCTCAAGAATATCGTTGAACTGCGTCCAAAACTCCAATCTGCAGCCCTGAGACTCGTTCATCCCCTTATCCTGTGAAATGCGTTTCACAATTTTTGCAAAATCGTTGGGTTGCTCAATAATCTTAAATTGCGGTGCAGGCTCTGAATCGCCTATCTTGTAGGCATGGATCTCTATCAAGAAAAAAGAAATGCTATCATCTGTGTGTTTGTTGAGCCACTCGATGGCGCTTGCGTGTTCATCACGCGCGGCAGCAACTACCCACACAACAACAGAAGCGTCAAGACCGGATGCATAGGTCAATATTTTCCCTAAGTGGTCATGGTTGGTCTGTTCAAGCTGATTTTCAATGAGCACGACTTTCCCTGTGATCTCATCTCTGCATAGAATATCGCAACGATAACTACCAACAAGCCTTTCTGTTTCAATATCCGTTAGCGACAAGTTAAGTACATTTCCAAGCTCTTGAATGTTCTCTTCCGCAGCAAGCCACTTTGAAAAATCATATTGTTCATGCGGCCAGACTTTTCTTATATCGACCTCGTGCAGTTTTCCAAGTTTCATTTTTCTTTTCCTCCCTTCACGTCTATGCCCCCAGCAAACTCTGGTCGAACGCGAACAGCGCCTCGTTGATCTCGAAGATGTCGTACTTCTTCTGCCTGATGAAATACTCAATAATGACGTCGAACTTGCTGCTGGCGCTGAGAGCGTAGCCCGCGCGGGCAACGAGGTCACGCGTCTCATCCAGATTCAGCTCCAGCGCTATAGCAAAGGCAATGGCTGTTGCCTTGGATGGCTTGTAGTCCGGGTTATTGCGGATTTTCGAGAACAGCTTGCGGTCTACATTGGCCTTCTTGTAGACCTCTGCGTCTTTTTTGCCGCTGCGGTCGATGAGCTTCAGCAGGGTTTCCGAGAAACCGGCGTCCAGATGTGCCAGCAGACTATCCAAGCCGTCGGCAGCCATAGGCGCTGCCGCTGCATCGGCGGACAGCGTCCTGCTTTCGAGAACGCTCATCCGGCGCAGGCGCTCCCGCTGGGAATCAGTATGCGCATCTACATAGTGGTCATCAACGTACTCGGCGATGTCGGCAAACAGCTTGCTGCTGATCTGATATGCCGTGCGGCTAAAGATCACAATATAGACCGTCATGTCGTTGTGCAGCAGGAACTCGCCGATAGTGTCCACCGCCACGCGCAGCGCCTGATCCTTGGGGTAGCCGAAGATGCCGGAGGAGATCAGTGGGAAGGCAACCGTCTCACAGCAGTGCTCCTTCGCCAGCGCAAGGCTCGTCCGATAGCAGGAGGCGAGCTGTTCCCGCTCGCCGCACTTACCGCCGTTCCACACGGGGCCGACGGTGTGGATCACATATTGGCAGGGCAGCCGGTAAGCCTTGGTGATCTTGGCATCGCCGGTCTTGCAGCCACCGAGCGTCCGGCACTCGGCCAGCAGCTCCGGTCCCGCCGCGCGATGGATACAGCCATCCACGCCGCCACCACCCAGCAGCGTTTCGTTCGCCGCATTGACGATAGCGTCCACCTTCATTTTTGTAATATCATTGCGAACAATTTCAAGAGGCATGGTTCTATCCCTCAATTTCTATCATTTAAAATCAAGTCAATGCACCGTTGTTCTCTAGCTTTTCCACTTCGGACAGCTCTTCCCAATCCTCAAGATTCCCGCACCTGCGAAGGTAATCGTGGCCGCCATCCACGGCGCAGGAGCCGCAGCTGCAAAACTTGAAATCATGGACGGTTTTGCTTTCAATGATATCTCCGCATTTCTTGCATCTAATCGCGTTCCTGATAATTTTCGGCATGATCATTCTCCCTTAAGTGCATTTTTGATTTTCTCTTTTTCCCCGCTGCCGTCTGTACGGAGGCGCAGCAGCGGGACGGCGCACTTCTCCAAAATGGAGTTTTTCTTTATATCTCGTTCTGCCTGCTTGCTCCCAGATTTATGAGATCCGCCATCCGCTTTAATCGTTAGCACATACTTTGCTGATTAGGTCGCAAGTTAGTTCAAAGTTGGTCCCAAGTCAGTTCCAAGTCGGTTCCAAGATTCGTTAGTATTTTGGATTATTTGGACGCAAACCACCTTGCGGCACTTGTTGTACCTTCGCAGAAAACCTCCCCGCTTTCACGCAATTCTTTCATCAAAACGCGGATTTAGTTTCGATCAAGCCCCGGCAAAACTTGCTGCAATTCTTTGAACGGAGTACCGACTTCATTGTTTTGCCGGATGTGCTTTAGCAGCAGTTCCTTGTTGGTATCTCGATCCAAGCCGACGTGTCTTGTATGCATGCCGCTTTTGCCCGTCGCTACATAGAGACTTCTGGCAAGAACATACATCTTGCGACCGATATGCTCGACAATGCCCATCTCGATCAGCCGGTTCAAGCGAAACTGCATCTTCTCGTTCAGCGGTCTTTTGTTTCGTTGCAATCTGATTGGTGAGCATTCATCCTTTGTCCACGGCACTGTCGAGACCTACTTGCAATTCTTTCGCGTCTTGAGCTGGTATAGCGGCATAATCTGAATAATCATATATTTTGCATTTATCGGCATCGGTTTGACTCCATACATCATCAAAGAAGTCATCAATTAGCATTGGAGACTCAACACTCGGAATTATATGGTGACTCTTTCCAACAGAATTGACAGAGGTGCCAAGAGACCACACGCGAGTTTTATTGAGCTGGTATTTAATCATCCAAATATACAAACGATTGAGGAGCTGATTGAATATTAAAGTCCGCTAAAGATTTTGAAGTCTCATACCTTTTAAATGAGCCAAGGGCAAAAGCATATGCAGTCGTGCATCCACTAAAGTACTCTCTATACTTCAATCTGCTAATACCAGCATTTGCCTTTGTACTGTTCCAGAGCGGCGTAGGTTTCATCTTGATCGTTTTTACAACTTCAACCTCGCCAATAACAGCTTGTTCTGGAGCAGAGGAATACACAACAATCTTTGATACCTCTTTTTTAGGAATACGTTTTCGGTACTCATAGTGTTTCTGCCCGTCAAATATTTTATTGGCATATTCTGGTTTGATAGATAATAGAATCGTGGCCATGCCTCATTGCCTTTCAAAGTATATTTTTGTTTGCGATTTGGCTAAAATCGTGTCAAAATCTGCGTCAGAAATATGATCAAATGGTCTTGGTCCGCTATATTGTGGTATGATTCCACTACTCCATAATTCGCCTAAAGTAATTCGTTTTGTAAGACTTTTTATAAAGATGAATTTAACAACCAGAAGTTTTTCACTGTGCTTTTCCCAAAGCTGATTTAGCGTTTCGGGGCTAAAGACTGTCCGGTTTTCACAGTATTTGAGGTAATCCTCTTTGCTTGAAAAGTTATATCGCACTTCATCAACAACACAAATCGTACTGACAACAGATTCATACGCTTTTCTTCTTGGCGTTATCCCCTTCCGGTAAATAACAAGCAAGTCGCCCGGACGCATATCCCGTTTATATGAGAGAGAAATATACACTTTTTGCAGTGCATAGCGATGAGCTTTGTCTCCCAGATAATCAAAGTTTCCTTCGGTTCTCAATTGCGAGTCTGGAAATAACGGAGTATGGTATTGTGCTTCAATCGGAAGAAAGAATTTCTGCACATCGTATCTGATATTGGGAAAATTCTCTTTAACCGATTTTGATTTATCATAACCGGCCATTTTCTTAACGAGCACAACTTCTTCACCGTTGTCATTTCTCTTAATGCCATATTCATAGAACCCCCATCGAACCAGCAAATCATATAGCGTCCTTAATTCGGGACGGTTCATATATAGTGTAACATATATCTCCTCCACATTGCGTTCAATGGCATTGTCAAAAATAATCTTGATGAATCGTTCACCAAGCCTAAAGCCGGAAGCTTCAACCTTGAATGTCCCAACTTTTAATCTTCGCTTAGGTCGAAAAATTGGCGCAATGTCACTGTAATTTTCCTCTTCTGTTTCAGTTTTGAGATATAGAAATCCAAGTATTGCGCCTGTGTCCGTTCGACATACATAGGCTTCTTCATTGCTCTTTCTTATAAACCAATTCTCGAATCCCGTATATGCTTCACGGAAAGTAGCAAAAAACGGGTCTGCCACATCAATATTACCAAACAGCTCCTTTTTGACTGCAAGTACCTTATAGTCTATAAGATCAGGATTTTCATTGGTACATTTTTCAATGAACGAGTTGATTGTAAATACACGCTCTGACAGCCCTAATCTATCTGCTTTTAAGCGCATACGACGGTCTTCTGTGATTAGAATATCTGCCCTTTTGCAATACAATTCGCATAGAAGTTGATTGTCAATTTGATCGTTGGCTGTTTTAGGTGTGTCACTGAGCAGTGCGGTAAATTCCGCCGTCTGCGGCGCAATGCATCGCATCTCTGTATAAGCATCAATTTTTGCATCATACAGCGATTGCATTTGTGGGTTGCGATATTTACGAAGTTCAGCTATAGAGTATGGATGAATCAGCTTTTCATAGTGCAGTTTGTCGAGCCAGTAGAATAGTTTCCCGATAGTAAAGCTTGTCGCTTTAGTATTTTCTCTATGTATAATGACATTCGTATCGAGTAGCGCTCGCATTTACTCACCCCCCAGGACATATTCTCTAACTTGCTGCACATCGGAATCGTCAAATAACATCTGATGGATGTAAAGTGGGAGACCTAATTGCTTTGTAATCTTTTCACATTGCATCTTTTCACTTTGTTTTAGGGATTTCAATGCATCAAGTGGATAGCAACGTGAATCTCTATACCGAAGATTTTCACAAACTTTAGTCACATCTGATTCAAGTAAAACCACCTTCGCAATTGGCATTAACGAAAAAACAGACTCAGGCAGCCTTGCAACATTAAATGATTTATCAAAAATACAGAAGTGACCCGCTAATATAAATGCCGTATCCTTCTGTAACCTGTCATTCACTGCCGCAACAAGAATATCCTGATTTTTTTCCTTGTTCACTACAGTTTTGTTACGACCATAAATTTCTCCGTTGATTGCGCTTATCAAGTCACCAGCTGAATAGCAGGGGATTCCAATGGAGATACTAAGTCTTTCACACAAGGTGCTTTTTCCCACGCCATAGATTCCCGCAACAAAAATTATGCCATCTTTCATTGTTATCCCCCTTTTGAAAATGTAATAAGTTTGGGTTAGCCCATCCTCATCTCCCGATACACTACATCGGCCAATGCGCTCATAATGGCATTGTACTTGTGCTGATCCTCAAAGAGCGAGGTATAGGTATCCTGCGATTCCAGATAGCTGTCCTGGGCCGCTGCACCGAAGGCCTTAGGGAAAATGCTTTCCACAAAAATCTGCGGATCTGAGGTCTGCGCCATCTTGGTCAGCTTCTTGTCGGCCATCAGACGGCTGCGCAGAGCTGTCAGCAACACTTTGTCTCCCTCGGTGAATTCACCCTTGTACTTTTCGTTGATCTTGGCGATGATCTCATCCAGCGGCGACTTTGTGTCCAGTCCCATTGCACCCTTTTGCTTGGCCGGTTCGTACACGCCCTTCACCTGTTCCAGCTCAATGCTTCCGGCGAAGGTCTTTTGCAGCTTGTAGTATTCCAGCTTCAACTTACCCTCAAGGTCCACCATATCCGTGGTTTCCACAGGCAACAAATTGATCAGATAACAACAGAGTACATATTCCTTGTGTAGCTCCTTATCGAACATCCGCAGGATCTGCGAAATATAGCCGTACCACTTAATGAGATTGCGCACCTGACGGCGGAACTGATACCGCTCGTTGGGCGTTTTTTGATTATAACGGTCTGCCACCGGCTTCAACACACTGGTCATTCGCCCCATCGCCCGGGCATCCTGCCGGCCTGTGCTGAAATACTCCTTGGCAAAAGCCTCAATATCTGCATCGTTATAGACCGCAAATCCCCGCAGCTCCTTCTGCGTCTGATAGATCAGGTCAGCGTTGACCTCCTGCGAAAGCGAGGTTTCTTGATAGAACGGCTGAAACGCCTCCAAAATGTCCTCTTTCTTGTTGGCAAAATCGAGAACGAAAGTGTCCACCTTGCCGGTGCAGGTACGATTCAATCTGGACAGCGTCTGCACCGCCTTGACACCCTTCAGCTTCTTGTCCACGATCATCGTGTGCAGCAGCGGCTCGTCAAAGCCGGTTTGGTACTTCTCGGCAACGATCAGCACATTGAAATGGTCGTGGAATTCCGCCTTGGTCTGCGTTTCGGCGATGTGCGTTCCATCCGCACGAACATTCAGTTTCGGCTCGGTGTATTCTGTGTCACCGTCCTGCACAGCACCCGAAAAGGCCACCAGCACCTGCACATCGTTGTACTTCTGCTCCTCTATGTAGCGCTTGACCTCGTGGTAGTAGCGCACTGCCGCAAGGCGGGACGAGGTAATGACCATCATTTTGCCCTTGCCGCCGATCTTGTTTCGGGTGGTTTCCCGGAAGGTCTCCACGATGATCTGTGCCTTTTGGGAGATGTTATACGGATGCAGCTCCTGATATTTGCGGATCACCTTAGCTGCACGGCTGGCGGGCACATCCGGGTTATCTTCGGAGGTTTTGACGATTTTGAAGCAGGTGTCATAGGTCATATAGTTCTGGAGCACATCCAGAATAAAGCCTTCCTCAATGGCCTGCCGCATACTGTAAATGTGGAACGGATGAAAGCTGCCGTCCTCATATTCCGTGCCGAACAATTCCAGCGTCTTGTCCTTGGGCGTTGCGGTAAAGGCAAAGAAGGACAGATTCTTATGCCGCCCCTGAACGGTCATTTCCCGCATCAGGCGGTCTTCCGGGTCCAGTTCTTCTTCGGCCTTGCCCTCGATCTCGGCGTATTCCCGCAGAGCATCCTCCGTATCTGCGAGGGCGGCTTTCAGTTTCAGAGCCGAGCTGCCGGTCTGGGAGGAATGGGCCTCGTCCACAATAATCGCAAAGTTCCGTCCCGCTACTTTATCCACTTCCTGATAGATGACCGGGAACTTCTGCAAGGTGGTGACGATAATGCGCACTCCGCCGTTGATGGCGTCCCGCAGGTCCTTGGAGGTCTTATCTTCCCCGATGGTCTCAATAGCGCCGAGAGTGTGGTCAAAGCCGGAAATGGTCTCCTGCAGCTGCGCATCCAGCACGGTGCGGTCGGTAACGACGACCACGCTGGAGAACACCGGCTTGTTCTCCTCATTGAACAGCGAGGCCAGCCGGTAAGCCGTCCACGCAATGGAATTGGACTTGCCGCTTCCGGCGCTGTGCTGGATCAGGTAATTATGCCCGGCTCCGTTCTGCCGGACATCGGCCAGCAGCTTGCGCACCACATCCAGCTGATGATAGCGCGGAAAAATCAGCGTTTTGCCGTCCTTCAGGTTCATAAACTTCTGGACAATGTCCATCATACTGTCCTTCTGAAAGACATTCTCCCACAGATACGCTGTCGGGTAACCGTTTGGGTTTGCCGGATTGCCCTTGCCGCCGTCGTTTCCGGCTCCGTTGGAGCCCTGGTTAAAGGGCAGGAAATAGGTGTTCTTTCCGGCGAGCTTTGTGGTCATCCACACCTCGGTGTGATCCACGCAGAAATAGGCCAAAATGCGCTTGTTGAACTGGAAGCAAAGCTCCCTCGGGTCACGGTCATACATCCACTGCCGCTTGGCATCGTCCACCGTTTGTCCGGTGTACTGGTTTTTTAATTCGAAGGCGAACACCGGGATGCCGTTGAGCACCAGCACCATATCCACGCTCTTTTTCGTGTCGGCAGAGAAGTACCACTGGCGATAGCACTCGATGGTGTTTGCCGCCCACTGGGCAGCCGCCGCCTGATTCAAGGCAGACTCCGGCTTAAAATAGCACACCCGAAAACGCAGTCCACGGTGCTTGAAGCCGTGGCGCAGGACAGAGAGCAGTCCTTCCGTCTCGCAAGCGGTGTTGAACGCCGTGCAGAACTTCCGCACTGGGTCTACCTGATTGGCGTTTTCAAAACGCGCCCATTCCTTAGGCTGGGTGCGCTGCACGAAGTCGATCAGGGTATTTACATAGAGCCCCTGTTTCGCGTCATAGGTGTCTGCACCCTTGGTATATCCGCCCGCCGGGGAGAGAAAGAAGGATTCTATATCCGCTTCAAAACGCTTTTCGGTGGTAATCATAGTTCGTTCCCCTTATGTAAAGTTATCCTCTGTTGTGCTTATTAAAATACGCAGCGATAACTGCACAAAACTCTGCCATTGCCTGCTGCTGATAAGCAGTCTCGATTTTGTCGCAGCCGTCCAGAAAATCAGACAGTGCCTTCGCTGTGTCCTGTACCTGCTTGACCTGCGAAAAATGGTGCTGCATTTGCGCCTGCTGCTGAATATAGTCATAGTTCCAAATGTTGTAGAATGGATTCATTTATACGACCTCCTTCTTGCCCGTCACATACTCATAAATCAGGGATTTCTTGTAGTTCTCGATTTCGATGAGGTATTGCTGTTTCTTGACAATCAAAGCGTCAATGCCTGCGCACTTTTCGTTGAGGTATTCAGCAATTTCTTCTTGTTCACTCAGAGCTGGATATGGCAAATAAATCGAAAACAATCCTTCGGTATAAAGACGCATAAGTCCAGCGGCGATTCCGGTAGATTTTTTTCTGAATTCCCCAATACACTGTGGAGTCTTGAAGATGTATTCTAAGTATTTAAGATTAGATTTTCCAGTTGAACAGTACACCGCATAGTCTGGACTTACAAGTCCGTCATATCTTGATACCGAAAAAACGCCAAGATGCGCCTTTAGCTTATTGAAGACCAAATCGTCCACATATGCCAGTTTCGCACCAACAAAGGATGATGCCATATTGGGAATGGACTCCAAAAATTTCGTCGGCACTAATCCGACTTTTTGACTCATCGAAAGCGGTTCTTCTTTCCCTTCCTTAGACCTTTCATTGCGTTCTTTTAGCAGCTGCTTCACTCTTATTACATCCCACTCCACCGGAATGTCCCCAATCCATTCAATGCCGCTGTCCTTCATCGGCCTGTCGCCACGGATGCCTTTAGTGACTGACTGCGTAATGATCGCCTGTTTCAGCTTTTTGTATTCTTCAATGGATGCACGGGTCTTTTCCAATACAGTGTCGATCTCGGCGCACTCCGCATCCAAAAACGCCGCAATACGCTCCTGCTCGGCAAGTGGTGGCATCGGTATAGTAAAATTATTGAACACAGATAGGGTCACATGTTGCATAAAAATGCCATGCTTATTGTCGTTGTTCATATTCTTCATAGATTCCTTTATCATCCAAAAGAAAAAATCATAATTAATGATTCTTCTATTAGGAACAGCTTTGAAGATATGCTGGTTCAACCATCCATTTCCTTTGTTCCAGATGAAAGCATCCAATGTAGCAGCCCATGAGATAAGAATATCTCCATTCTCAACCCAATATTTCTTGTCAATTTGCCCTTCAAAATAATTTGGATTATCATTTGAACCTGTTAAGTCTTGAATGCGGATAATAGGCACACCTTTGGATCCCCATTCTTCTGGCTTAAATGCGTAGCCATTGATATACTGACCGAGATACTTGAGCTTTGATGTGTTCCAACAATGTGGAATCTTCCCAATCCACGCAACCCCACTATCTTTCATTTCACGCATTTGCCGTCAGCCCTCCTTATGGAACAGCGTGTTCAGGCTGTCGGCAATCTCACGCTCCAGTTTTTGAATCCGCTCCACAATGTCGTCCACCGGCTCCGGCGGCTGATACTCGTAGAAATAGCGGGTCATCGGAATTTCATAGCCCACCTTGGTCTTGCTCTTGTCGATCCACGCATCCGGGGCGTAGGGCAGGACCTCCCGGGCAAAATAAGCGTCAATATCCTGCACCAGCGGCACATTTTCGGTGTCCCGCAGGGCAGTGTCCGCCACCGGCTTGCCCCGCTTCATCACGATCTCACCGTTTTCGTCCCGCTGCGGACGCTCCACTACGATTTTGTTGTAGCCAAACTCCTCACTGCCGAAGATCTTGCTCTCGCAGTACACGCCGGGTTTGTCCCCATACACGGCATTGTTTCGGTATTCGCCGTAGGCCTGCACGATCAGTTCCCGGCAATGGTCGCTGATGTCGTTGCGCTTGGTGCCGATGGTTTTGCGGCGCTGTTCATAGCAGTGGGACGCGTCAATGAGCTGCACCTTGCCGCAGCGGTAGGCGGGCTTGTCCTTACACAGCACCCAGATATAGGTGGAGATGCCGGTGTTCATAAACTGGTCGATGGAAAGCTGAACAATGGCGTCCAGCCAATCGTTTTCCAGGATATACTGACGGATATTGCTGGGGCCGCTTCCGGCATCACCGGCAAACAGCGGCGAGCCGTTCTGAATGATCGCCATTTTGCCGCCCGGCGCCAGCTTGGACAGACCGTTGAGCACAAAAAGCTGCTGGCCGTCGCTGATTTTCGGCAGACCGGGCGCAAAGCGCCCCAGCTCGCCCTTGGCGGCTTCGGCCTCCACCGCCTTCTTTTCCCGCTTCCAGTCGATGCCGAAGGGTGGATTGGAAATGCAGTACTGGAAGGTGAAGCCGGGAAACTGGTCATCAGAGAGCGTGTCACCGAACCGCATATTATTGGGGTCGCCGCCTCGGATCATCATATCCGCCTTTGCAATGGCAAAGGTGGAGGGGTTAAACTCCTGCCCGAAGCAGGTCACCTCCACATCACTGTTCAGCTCGTGGATGCGCTCCTCCATACAGGAAAGCATCTGCGAGGTGCCCATCGTCATGTCGTACACGGTCACATTGCCGTCATCCAGTTTGGCGTCGCACAGCAGCAGGTCGGTCATCAGATAGATGATGTCCCGGCTGGTGAAGTGCGCTCCGGCCTCCTCGCCGAAGGACTCGGAGAAACGCTTGACGAGATCCTCAAAGATATAGCCGCAGTCCACGGCGCTGATTTTATCTGGGCCGAGGTAGCCTTTGGGGGAGTTGAACTCCTTGATGACCAGATACAGGCTGTTGCACTCCACCATACGGCGGATGATGTTGTCAAAATCGAACTTGGCCAGCACATCCTGCACATTGCCGGAGAAACCGGCCAGATAGTCCCGGAAATTCGCTTCAATGTTGTCCGGGTCGGCCAGCAGGCTCTCAAAGGTGAAACGGCTGGTGTTATAGAACTGATAGCCGGAAGCGCGGGTCAGGAAACCGTCAATGACCGCCAGCTTCTTAACCTTTTCATATTGCTCGATCACCGCATCGTGGGTGGGCAGCAGGCAGTCGTGAAACCGCTTGACCACCGTCATCGGCAGGATCACAAGGCCATATTCGTGGGGCTTGAACGGCCCGCGAAGCACATCCGCCACATTCCAGATCATCGTGGCCTTTTCCTGTATATTTACGCCCACGGCGCTGCTTTTTTCATTAACCATTGCTTTTCCTCCACGTGTGCTTTACAGTGACTATTTCCTTACTGAATTGAAAAATCAACAAATTATTTTTCATCTCACTTCTCATCTGGCACGATTTCCACAATATCCTCAATCCTGCAATCCAGCGCCGTACAAATCTTCACGAGTATCTCTGTAGTGACATGCCCATTCCGTCCCATTTTAGTGACGGATGCTGGGCTGATACCCGCCT
>ERZ1106951.3160-NODE-3160-length-12150-cov-3.877966_pt1 | contig 12150 bp, 9 predicted proteins | sample MGYA00403676_ERZ1106951 | MGnify/ENA primary metagenome ERZ1106951 (study PRJEB35170, sample SAMEA104062398) | human gut metagenome | biome: human gut; feature: human-associated habitat; material: faeces | place: Denmark | collected 2012-04-23 ...
CCAAGAAACATTATATAATCGATATCTTTTATGGGCATTACAGTCACATGGAGCAAATGAACAATATTTAGCTTTACAAACGGGTACAGCATTAAAACAATTACCAGTTGGTAAATTAGAAAAGTTATTTATAGAGGTAACGGATATAAATAAGCAACATGAGATAGCGGATATCCTTGATAAAACTTATGAAGTTGTCAAGTTAAGAAGAAAGGAATTACAACTGTTAGATGACCTCACCAAAGCCCGATTTGTCGAGATGTTTGGGGATATAAAAAATAATACTTATGGATGGAAAAAATATTCACTTGAACAACTGACCATTAAGATTACAGATGGCGAACATGGAACAGTTCCAAGAGTTAATGAAGGAGAAGGTTATCTTTATTTCATGGCTCGAAATATTACAAAAGAAGGGTTGATAGATCTATCGGAAACATCATATGTACCAGTTGATGTTCATCAAAAGATATATAAAAGGTGCAATCCTGAGGCAGGGGATATTTTACTTGTTTGTGTAGGGGCAACAGTTGGAAAAAGTGCTCTTGTAACAGAAAAGATGGGTGAATTTAGTATGGCAAGGAGTGTAGCTTTGATCAAACCTGACAAAGAAAAGATAAATAGTTTGTTTTTGCTTAATTTGTTGAGAAGTGATGCTATTCAAAATAATATTTCTAATTGTGTACATGCTGCAGCACAAGCAGGTCTGTATACAAATATGATTAAAAACTTGGATGCTTTTGTGCCACCAATAGAGTTACAAAACCAGTTCGCTGACTTCGTCAAACAAGTCGACAAATTAAAATTGCAAGTGCAGAAAAGTCTTGATGAAACGCAGATATTATTTGATTCATTGATGCAACAGTATTTTGGATAAGGGGATGGATATGGCAAAAATGACAGTATATCATGGTGGATATGAGCCGGTATCAGATCCAGAGATTCGTATTGGGCGTAATACAAAAGATTTTGGAGCAGGATTTTACTGTACAATTAAAAGAACAGGCTGAAAGATGGGCACGAAGGTATAATTCTAAAATTGTATCAATCTATGATGTGCGGCTGAATTCTGATTTGAAAATAAAAGATTTCAGGGAAATGTCGGAAGAATGGCTGGACTTTATTGTTGATTGCAGAAGTGGAAAGGCACATGATTACGACATAGTGATAGGTGCAATGGCGGATGATCAGATTTACAATTTTATATCGGATTTTATGGATGGAGTAATTACAAGAAAACAATTTTGGGTGCTGGCTCAGTTTAAATATCCCACACATCAGATAAATTTTTGTGGTGAAGCAGCTTTGAAGTGTCTGGAATACAGAGGTTATGAGGTGGTGGAATGAGTTTAGAACAAGGACGAGAAGATAGAAAAGATAATGATCTGTTTTTTACCTGTGGTTTGATTGATTATATCGCAAGAAAAACAAAGAACACCAGAGCAACAGTTGTTGAGAAACTTGGAAAAGAACGATTGTCGAAGATTTATGATCTGGCAGATGTATACCACTGTGATAATATTGATAAAGTAAGTGATGACTTTATTCAGGATGCTGAAATCAAAACAGGGAATTTTGATAATGTGGCTGCATGCCGATATGCGATTCCTACTCATTGGGATATTGGAAAAGTATATAAGCGGCTGATTAAACAGGTGGCAATAAGCGAACATATAGATGTGATTGACGCACTGATGAAGGTGTATAGTTCCTTTATCAGTCCGAAGATTGATGATTATAATAGTAGTGTTTATTATGAAAATCCATCTTACATTTATGAGTGCTATAGGGAAAATAAAATGCTGTAAGAGAAGATGTTTGGCTCATTGGGTGTGAGTGGATGAAGGATGATGGTACACAAAAGGAAAAGAGGGTATCATCATGGAAGAAAAATTAGTCGGTATTTTAAATGAAATGGCAGAGTATCTGAATATTTCGCAGATGAAAAAGCTTCAGGAAGTTTTACTAAGGAATTTGTCAGAGAAGGAAGCACAGAAATCAGAGCTATCGAATAAGGAGTATTTGAAGTTGTTTCTGGAAGCGAAAGAGATTGAGGGATGCTCTGCGCGAACCATTCAGTATTATCGCGTGACAGTGGAACACATGCTTGCACATGTGGCTACGCCTGTCAGAAAGATATCTACGGAAGAGATGCGTACCTATCTTGTTGAATATCAGAAGATCAACCAATGTAGTAAAGTGACAGTAGATAATATCCGTAGGAATATTTCCAGCTTTTTCTCGTGGTTGGAGGAAGAAGACTATATTTTGAAAAGTCCTATGCGAAGAATCCACAAGATTAAAACGAAGAAAGTGGTAAAAGGCATCATATCTGATGAGTCGATTGAAAAGATGCGAGATCAATGTACAGAGATTCGGGATCTGGCAATGATAGATTTACTCTATTCCACAGGAATCCGAGTGGGCGAGCTTGTGAATCTCAATATTGAAAACGTAGATTTAGAACAACGTGAATGCGTGGTCTATGGAAAAGGAGACAAGGAACGAAAAGTTTATTTTGATGCAAAAGCAAAGATTCATTTGCAGAAGTATTTTGATAGTAGGACCGACAATAATCCTGCTTTGTTTGTGACTTTAGATGCACCCCATGAAAGATTGAAAATCAGTGGTGTGGAAATAAGAATCCGTGAACTTGGACGAAAACTTGGATTACAGAAAATTCATCCGCATAAGTTCAGACGGACTATGGCAACAAGAGCCATTGATAAAGGTATGCCCATAGAACAGGTGCAGAAGATACTGGGGCATTCACAGATCGATACTACAATGCAGTATGCGATTGTGAATCAATCGAATGTAAAAATATCACATCAGAAGTATATTGCCTGATATATGGAGTCTGAGCCGAAAGCGAATTCGGATTTGTAGGGAAATATGAGCAGTGCTACTGCACAAAGAATATATATTTGACATAAAAGCGGTTGAATGTTACTATAATATCAAAAGGTGCTACCGATAGACGGTTAGCCCTGTAGATGATTAGTTATGAAATAACCGCTCGGTCTGCCAGGACATGGGGCGGTTATTTTTGTGTCTTGGAATCACGCAAGCCACGTGAATAACCAAGACTGTAGAAAGTCGCACAAAGGCATATAATGCCGATGAGGTTATCAATGGTCAGCATGAGCAAGTCCTCCGTATTAAAGATTTCCAGATGGATTTCTATGTAATCAGAGGTCACAGTCCTCTGTTAAAAGGACTAACCGCCTACCGTGTTGTAGGTAGCACCGGATATAGTATAACAAATATATACTCTAAATACAACAAATAGTATAAAATAAATCGATTTGCTGGGGTGATGCAAATGAAAGTAAAACTTGGGGATATGTTTGAAATAGGATCTGGTGGAACTCCGTCAAAAACTCATCCAGAATATTATGGAGGCGATATTCCATGGGTGAAAACAGGAGATTTAAAATCGGAGTATTTGTATGAAGTAGAGGATTTTATAACGGAAGAAGGATTAAATAATTCATCAGCAAAAGTATATGATACGGATACTGTTTTGATTGCTATGTATGGTGCTACAATAGGAAAACTCGGAATCTTACAAACTCCAGCTACTACTAACCAAGCCTGCTGCGCGTGCATTCCATTTACTGGTATTTATAATGAATTTCTTTTTTACTTTTTGATGTCTCAAAAGTTAGCCTTTATCAAGCGTGGTGAAGGCGGTGCTCAGCCTAACATATCAAAGGAAAAAATAGTAGCAACCTTAATGCCGTTACCGCCAAAAGCTGAACAAAAGAGGATAGTTGAAAAACTGCATATACTACAACCGTATATCGAGAGCTATACCCTATTAGAAAAAGAAGATATTAAACTACACCATTCATTCCCAGAAATACTAAAGAAGTCAATTCTTCAATACGCAATCCAAGGTAAACTCGTTCCCCAAGCCCCCACCGACGAACCCGCCTCTGTTCTCTTGGAGCGCATCCGTGCAGAAAAAGAGCAGCTCATCAAGGCCGGAAAAATCAAACGGGATAAGCACGAATCTGTCATTTTTAGGCGGGATAATTCTTATTATGAGAGAGTGGACGGAATAGAGCGCTGTATCGACGATGAAATACCGTTTGAAATTTCTGATAGTTGGGAATGGTGCAGACTTGGAGAGCTAATCGAAACCATTGATACTGGTAAAAGTTTCAAATGCGAGGAACGCCCGCCAGATAAAAATGAGTATGGCATTATAAAAGTAAGCGCTGTTACATGGGGAACTTTCAATCAGGAGGAAAGCAAAACTTGCTTCTCAACAAGTCCATGGGTAAAAGGCTACTCAATTCAAGTGGATGATTTTCTGATTTGTCGGGCAAATACAGCAGCTTTAGTTGGTGGTTGTGTCATTGTTGATAAAATTTCTAAAAGGCTTATGCTTTCAGACAAAGTGCTTCGAATTGAGTTTTCTGATAGCATTAGCAAGACTTATGTATTGTATACTTTAAGAACTCCATTCGTGAGAGCACAGCTAAGTGCCGCAGCAAGTGGAACATCTGAATCCATGAAGAATATATCGCAGAATGCAATAAAAGGCCTCTTAATTCCGTTTCCACCAATCAAAGAGCAATATCGGATTGTTTCAAAAGTAGAAGAATCTTTATCAAAAATTAAAACACTATAAGCAATCTTCGATACAATCATGGTGAAAGGAGGTCTTTCACCATGATTGTTGAATTTGAAAGACATTTAAGAGGTACAAACCTTGCAGAAAACACTGTTAAATCGTATCTGTTTGCAGTAAGGCAATTTTACACAAGATATGATTCCGTGACAAAACGCAGTTTAAAAGAGCATAAGGCGTGGCTCATAGAGCAGTACAAGCCCAAAACCGTAAATTTGCGTATACGGGCCATCAACTGCTATTTGGAGAGTATTGGGAAAAGTGCGTGGGCGTTATCTTCCGTAAAAGTGCAGCAGAAAGCGTTCTTGGAAAATGTCATCAGTGAAGCGGATTATACATATTTTAAGAACTGCTTAAAGCGTGATGGCAATTTGCTTTGGTATTTCGTTATTCGGTTTTTAGCTGCTACGGGAGCGCGCGTAAGTGAACTGGTGCAAATCAAAGTCGAACATATCAAATTGGGGCATCTTGATTTGTATTCAAAAGGTGGAAAACTGCGCCGCATTTATATTCCGAAAGCATTGCAAGAGGAAGCCCTCGCATGGCTAAATGAAATCCACCGAGACAGCGGTTTTATCTTTTTAAACCGCTTTGGTGAGCGGATTACCACCAGAGGAATCTCCGGTCAACTCAAAAAATTAGCAGTGCAGTATGGCATTGACCCTGCCGTAGTTTATCCGCACTCTTTCCGCCACCGCTTTGCAAAAAGTTTTTTGGATAGATGCAGTGATATTGCCTTTCTCGCTGATCTGATGGGGCATGAAAGTATTGAAACTACGCGCATTTATCTACGCAAGACCGCAACAGAGCAACGACTGCTTGTTGATAATATCGTGAATTGGTAAATGTAAACGCCACACGCTCTATTGCACGGAGTGTGTGGCGTTTACTTATAACGATGAAATAAGTGATTGAATTGTTTGAACTTCTTGAACAATTCGTTTTTGCTCTTTTAGGGGTGGTAACGGTAGTATAATCTTTTTGAAAATGTCAAAAGGTGGGATATTCTTTATTGCAGAGCCCTTACTACTTTCTCGTGCAGTTTCCTTTACCATATAGTCAAAATAAATGAGAAAGTAATCAACATTTATCTGTGATGTTATCCGCATTCGCATAAGCGCTTGATTGATAATTCCGATTTCCGCAGAGGATGGCAGAATATAGGTTTCTCCAATGGTTCCTGCACAACTAACAATTATATCATTAGGTAAAACTGTAAAACCTTTCATTTTCTCATTGTAGTATTCCATTGGAATATAGTATGTTCCCAGTGTACAGTCTTTTTGAATAGCATTTTTCTGCTCATATACTTTAATGCTTGACTTACTTTTAGGAACAAACATACTTTTAGTTAAACTACTGCCAAAAGGGCCTTTTCGATACTCTCCGATATTTTGCAGGCGTACAACTTCCCAGTTCTCCGGAATTTCAAACGGTATTTCATCGTCGATACAGCGTTCTATTCCGTCTACTCTCTCATAATAAGAATTATCCCGCCTAAAAATGACAGATTCGTGCTTGTCACGCTTGATTTTGCCGGATTTGATGAGCTTTTCTTTCTCTGCGCGGATGTGCTCTAAAAGGACAGACGCGGGTTCGTCGGTAGGGTCTTGGGAAACGAGCTTACCTTGAACTGCATATTGCAAAATTGACTTTTTTAAGAAGTTGGGAAAGTTTCTGTTTAGTTCATCGCTTCTTCTAGACAACAAATCATACCGCTCGACTGATGGTGTCAACTCTACGATTTTATCAACAATCCGGGTTTGCTCTTGTAGTGATGGAACGGGCAAAAGTAGGTTGAAGAATATTTCTTTGTTAAGATGCGGTATAGCCGCGCCTTTTTTTGAGTTGCGAAGAGGTTCCTTATATAGCTCAATAAATTTCAATATGTACCGTGCATATAACTGTGCCGAAATCCAGAGAATCTTAAAGGTGCTTCCCATATAGCCATCTTCAGGTGCTATAAAAACCTCACCGGAGTTTTCACCATCTACTAGAATCAGGTACGTTCCCTTAGTTACAAATTTTCCGGCTTCAAGGACTTTAGCTTCAGCTTTTCCACGCATATATCGTGCATCGAGATTATTGTATGTCTTGCTTTGAAGTTTTTTACCATCATTCAGTTGGCAAACAGAACCTAATCTTACCCACTCCCAACTCTCCGGAATCTCAAACGGCACTTCATCGGCAATGCAAACGGGGTCATTTTTGCCGATCTTCTCATAAGGCAAATTATCGGCTCCACGGAAAATCACAGAGGGGTTCTTCTCTTTCTTGATTTTTCCCTCTTTGATGAGTTTTTCTTTCTCTGCGCGGATGCGTTCCAGCAGGACGGAAGCCGGTTCATCGTTCGGGTCTTGCGGAACAAGCTTGCCCTGCACCGCCATCTGCAAGATTGAATTTTTCAGTTGCTGCCCGGTCATAACTTCTCCTTACACATTTTTCAGTCGGTTCAAAAGGTCGGCTATCAGCTGCAGTTCTTCCAGCAGTGTGATACCAAAGCACTTTTTACCGGCATCTTTCAGCGAGGCTCCAATGTGGTACGCTGTCGTTCCGTCCAAAATCAAGAAGCGGTCATGGAACACCTGCGTTCTTGTCACTTCCAGTGTCGGATACTGCGCATTAAACTGGGCAACGTCCTGATTTGTCAGCCGCGCACTTGCATAGGTATAACATTTTACGCGCACATTGGGCTGCTTCTTGGCAAGCAAATTCAGCGTATTGACGTCCACATAACCGTCTATCAGAACGATTTCTCTTTCTGCCTTTTGAATCAACGAAACCAGCAGACTGAACGCATCATAAATCTGCCCATCAAAGAAAATTTTCTGCTGCGACTCGGCATGGTTGTCGATACATTGGAACACTTTGTCAAAGCGCTCGTCCGTGCTTTTTTGATATTCAAGCTGTTTCAGTTCAATACTGCTGATACGCTCAAACAGCAGCGCATTGTTGGCAATAAAGCGGCGCATCTCCACAAAGGTGTTCATAATGCGAATCGACATTTGCACCGCGACATCGCTGCGCAGTACGCCGGACAGCATGGCAATCCCCTGCTCCGTAAAGGCATAGGGCAGATACCGACGACCACCGCGCCCATTTGAGGTCACAAATTGTGACCTCAAAGATGTGTATTCTTCCGCTGTCAGTTGAAAGCGAAAGTTTTCCGGGAAACGCTCAATGTTTCTGCTGACCGCCTGATTGAACACTTTCGTTTCCACCTGATACAAAGCCGCCAAATCACTGTCCAGCATGACTTGTTGACCGCGAATCACATAGACGAGGCTTCGCAAGTCGGTTTCATTCATAACCGCAGGAATCAGCGATTTTTCTGCTTTTGCCTGTATCTCGCTCATGTTTTGTACTCCTATTTTGAGGTTCCAAATTGGAACCTCAAATCAATCTTGTGCGTCCAAATCAATGCCGAGGATTTCCGTAATCTGCGCAAGAATCCTGTCAATATCAGCATTCAGGCTGGCTCGCTTTTCCTGATACTGCTGAATCAATTCTTTCGGCGGGAGGATTTCTTCTTCCTCATGCGGGTAGCCGCAAAGGTCAATGTTATAGTTGCGGTCTTTGATTTCCTGCAACGTATATTTTTTTGCCTTGTCAAAGCCGTCCTGCTGAATCGGCGCACGGTCATGCCACCATGCAACCGCCGGGGCAAAATGCTCCAGCTTCATGGGTTTGGTTTTGCTGAAATGCTTGTACCCCTCCGGCATATCCAAGCGGTAAAACCATGTTTCCGCTGTCGGGCCGGTGCGGTCAAAGAACAAAATATTGGTCGTGATGGATGTATACGGAGAGAACACGCTGCCCGGCATACGAATAATTGTGTGAACATTAAACTCCGAGAACAGCTTTGTCTTAATGGCAACCTTTGCATTGTCCGTGCCGAACAGGAAACCGTCCGGCAGAATCACGGCAGCACGTCCATTTTCTTTCAGGCGGTACATAATGACCGACATAAAGAGGTCTGCCGTTTCACTGCTGGCAAGGTCAGACGGAAAATGGTTCTTTACTTCCGCCTTTTCCGATCCTCCATAGGGCGGGTTCATCAGAATCACATCGACCCGATCATCCTCGGTATAGTCCAGCACGTCACGCAGCAGGGTATTGTCATGGAACACCTGCGGCACGTCCAAGTCATGCAGCAACATATTCGTGATGCAAAGCATATAGGGGAACTGCTTTTTCTCAATACCGTAAATGGAGTTGGCATACTTTTCCTCGTCCTCGGTGGTTTTGACCTTTTTCTTCAGTTCTTTCAGCCAGCTTGTGATGAATCCGCCTGTGCCGCAGGCAAAGTCCGCCATCGTTTCACCGAGTTGCGGGTCTATCATCTGCGCCATAAAATCTGTTACAGCACGGGGCGTGTAAAATTCGCCAGCCGAGCCAGCGCTTTGCAACTCCTTTAGAATTGTCTCGTAAATTTCGCCAAAGGCGTGGCTTTCCTCATAATCGGTGAGGTCGAGTTCGTCAATTACACCAATGACCTGTCGCAGAAGCACCCCGTCTTTCATATAGTTGTTGGCATCTGCAAAAGTCGTCTGCACAATGGCTTTTTTGATGGGTGTGGACGCATCGACTGGTAGATTTTTCAGCGTCGGAAACAGCGTATTATTGACAAAATCCAACAGCGTATCGCCAGTCATACTCTGTCCATTTTCATCATGCGCCCATTTGCGCCAACGGCAAGGCTCCGGAATAATTGACTGATAGTTATCGTCCGACCATTCCCAGTCCTGCTCCTTTGCGTCATACACTTTCAAGAAGAGCATCCACGCGATTTGCTCAATGCGTTGCGCATCGCCGTTGATACCGGCATCATTGCGCATGATGTCGCGCACTCTCTTTACAAAGTTAGACATATTTCCCATTTGTTATGCTGCTCCTCCATCGTAGATTGCCTGTTCCAACTCCTTGACCGCTTTCAGGTAGCCATCCTTGCCGCCAAAGTAAGAGGCTATCTTCTGCGGTTTGCCCATCTGCATAAAGGGGTCAAGCCGCAGTATTTCTGTCTTTTCTATTTCGTAGATGCCGGTATTCATGTACTTATCCAGCAGGGCTTCCAAAACCGTTCTTGCCGCGCCGCTGTACTTGTTGAGGAAATCTTTTTTCTTCACATTTTCGGCTCGTTCGCGGCGGGTCAAGGGCTTCTTGTCAAAAGCGACATGGCAGATAAAGTCAAAATCATCCACATCGGACATACCTTGGTCGGCCTTTATCGCTTCAAGGTCGATGCCCTGATTGCGCAAAAGTTCCCGGATGGTTTCCTTTTTATCCTCTGCCGACCACCGGCGAATAAAGTTATCCAGCGAAGCGTATGCGCCACGGATATTTTCCTTTGTGTAGTCGATGATGCTTTCCTGTTTCAGCAGTTTGCCGCTTGCATCGTATACGGAGACAGTCTTGTAAATCACTTCCACGCGGCAGCCGTTTTTATCCACAATCGGCTTCGGATTTTTCGGGCCAACCGGCGGGTTAGGGGTGTCCGGGCCGGGCTTAGGCGGCGTCTGTGGGGTATCTTTGTTGGGGTCGTAGTCATCGTTCATTTCGATAGGGCCATCCCATTCCGGGTCAGCAAACAGGCGGCTGACATTGCGGAAGTCCATGACAACGAAATGCGTTTTTCCCTCTTTCTCTCTTAAACGAGTACCACGACCAATAATCTGCTTGAACTCCGTCATCGAGCCGATCATTTCATCCAAAACAATCAGCTTTGTCATTTTGCAGTCCGAGCCTGTGGAGAGCAACTTCGAGGTGGTCGCAATCACAGGATACTTTGCGGAAACGGAAATAAAGTAGTCCAGCTTGCTCTTGCCGTAGGTGTCGCTGCCGGTGATGCGCACCACATAATCAGGGTTCTGCTTTACCATATCGGTGTTCTGATTCACCAGTGCAACGCGCATTCGCTCTGCTGCGTCCTCTGTTGCGCAGAACACGATGGTCTTTGCCATGCGGTCTGTGCTTTTCAGGTAGCGCGTGATTTCAGCGGCAACCTGTTCAATGCGGTCTTGTATGATAATGTTGTAGTCGTAGTCGCTGTTGGTGTAGATTCTGTCCTCAATTTCGTTGCCGTAAATATCGCGCTGCCCCTTGCGCGGACGCCAGCCCTCACCGATGTCTGTCATAATATTGATGACCTTGAACGGCGCAAGGAAACCGTCCTCGATGCCCTCTTTCAGGCTGTATGTATAAATCGGCTCACCGAAATAATCTATATTGGAAATGTACTTTGTTTCTTTGGGCGTCGCGGTCATGCCGATTTGCGTTGCCGAGGAAAAGTATTCCAAAATTTTGCGCCAGTTGCTCTCCTTTTTCGCAGAACCACGGTGACATTCATCAACAATAATCAGGTCGAAGAAATTCGGGCGGAACAACTGCGACAGCTTTGCAAGTGCATTTTCATTTTCTTCTTCCTGATCGTCGTTGTTGCCCGCAAGCTGCTGATACAGCGAGAAATAGACCTGATACGAGGTAATCGTGCTAGGGTCATCTTTGGCAAAGTTCACCTTATGAATGACTTTCTCCAGCGGGGCAAAGTCCTGCTGAATCGACTGGTCAACAAGGTTGTTGCGGTCAGCCAAGTACAGGATTTTCTTCTTCATGCCGCTTTTCAGTAGGCGGTATACGATTTGGAAGGCCGTGTAGGTTTTGCCTGTACCGGTGGCCATAACCAACAGAATGCGGTCTTTCCCTCTTGCGATGGCATCCACTGTGCGGTTGATGGCAATGCGCTGATAGTAGCGGGGCGGGTAGGTGCTTTGGCTGCTGTAATACGGCTGCGCTATGATTTTCTCTTGTTCGGGGGTCAGTCCTGCACCGCCGTTTGCGCCAGCCTTGTAGCGCTGAATCAATTCCTGCTCAGTGGGGAATTCGTCAAGGCCAAACTCGCGCTCTTTGCCCGTCAGGAAGTCATGCTCCATAAAGCCGTCACCGTTTGAGCTGTACGCAAACGGCACATCCAGCATTTGGGCATACGTCATAGCCTGCTGTAAGCCATATGAAACTGCGTGATTGTTGTCTTTGGCTTCCACAATGGCAATCGGGTTATTAGCGCTCACATAAAGTACATAATCCGCACGCTTCGGCTTTTCACGAATGACAAGATTGCCTTTGAGGTTGATGCGGCCATCTGTCACTTTGGTTTCCATTGTGATGTGCTGAATATTCCACTGTGCTGTAATGGCAGGGGTGATGTAGTGGAGTTTGATATCTTCCTCCGACATCTGCTTTTTTGAGATCACATCCATACAGACAGCCTCCTTCATGCGGATTTTGCGGCAACTTCCCGATAGCAAATATTATCGGAAGTTACAGACAAAAAGTTTTAACTTCTTGTGTTAGGGTATACTTTCTCTAAATATCACTATATCATAAATCCGGCAGCACATCAACCGCAGGTTGCTGCGCTGTGAAAGTTTTTAGGTGATTTTTCTTTGATAATTGAAGTCTTAGGGTACACCCTAACAAGGACATTTTGCTGGCATGACAGCAAAATGACA